>Ga0116231_10013375_pt1 | contig 11565 bp, 13 predicted proteins | sample S1TSphgellanicum_2_FD_89695 | JGI IMG/M metagenome (GOLD analysis project Ga0116231, IMG submission 89695) | Host-associated microbial communities from peat moss isolated from Minnesota, USA - S1T2_Fd - Sphagnum magellanicum MG | ecosystem: Host-associated > Plants > Peat moss > Unclassified...
GAAAAATAGGCCCGAGCGGTCCATTACGACACTTCGATGACGGCCTTGCAATCAGTCAACGCGCGTAGGGTGGCGCGGATGCCGCGTGGTCAGACCCGTTTTGAGATCCGTCGTCGGCGCGTCAGCGCTTCATGATCTCAGTCGTGAAGTGTCCGGGTTGGTTCGGCATGATCCCGCGCCACGGCCGCCCAGAAGGCCAGAATCTCGCCCTCTTCCGGCGTGCTCTCCCCGACGACAACGGCGAACAGCCCGAGCTTTGCTGCGAACTCCTTGGCGGAGATGGCGCCGCCGCTCTCCAAAAGGTTGACGACCAGGGCGATCAGCTTGCCCTGGGCGCGGATCAAGGCGGTTAGAGATGGCCCCGTTTCCGCATCTTCGAAATCGGCGTTTTTCAGGGGGCGACTCCTTCGGCGCGGCCGAACGCAGGCCGAGACCATATAGTCACTATAGTGACTGGCGCGGACCTTGGTTTCAAGAGTCCGTGCTCGAATGCAACTGCGAAAGGTGTTCGGGCTCAACGTCCGCAGGCTCAGGAAGCGGCGCGGCCTTTCAATCGAGGCGCTCGCTGACCAGATCGACGTAGCCTACACCTATGTCGGCCAGTTGGAGCGGGGCCAGCGTAATCCGACCTTGGCCATGGTGGAAAAATTCGCCGGCGCGCTCGATGCGTCGCCTATCGACTTGCTGACGTCGGTTCCTGTCGAGGACGGTCCGGAATTGGATTAGCAGCGCCATCTATGATCGGTCGGAATTTCAGTTGTTGCAGTTAGAGCGGCCGGCCTATATAAAGAGGCAGGAGTTTTCCCAATGACGGCCCACGTCCTCCAGTACGTTGAACTGCCCAAACACGACCGCGAGCGCGCTGCGCCTTTTCCCAAGCTCGAAAGCGGCGACACGGTCGAAATGCGGGTCCGCACGAGCACTGGCGATCTGACAACGGTCGCCCTACCGCCCCGCGCGGCCGCGCTCATCGAAGCCCTTCTGGATCATCTCTACCGTGGACAGCGCGTTGCGGTCCTTTCCGAAGACCAGGAAGTCACGCCCAATGACGCCGCGCTTATCCTGGGTATGTCACGACCCCTCGTCGTGCATCGCATGGACGTTGGCGATCTGCCTTTCCGCATGGTCGGAAAGCACCGTCGCGCTCGACTGAACGACGTACTGAGCCTCAAGAGACGGCTTGACTCCCAACGCGCCGCGCAAGCCGCGTTGGCGGAGGATGCTGACGAGCTTATGAGGACCTATGGCGTATAGGCCGCCGGTCGCGGTCTATGACGCCTGCGTCCTCTATCCCTTCCAACTTCGCAATTTGCTGATGCAGTGCGCCGTCGACCGGCTGGTCGAGGCCCGCTGGAGCGACGAGATTCACGACGAATGGATACGCAACCTGATCGCAAATGAACCGAGGCTATCGCCGGAACGCCTGCTGGCGACGCGAGACCTGATGAACCAGGTGCTCCCAGCTGCGACCGTTGTGAATTACGCCCACCATATTCCAGGCATCAAACTCAGGGACCCTAATGATCGCCATGTCGTCGCGGCTGGTGTCGAGGCTGGCGCGGCGACCATCGTGACTTGGAATTTGCGCGATTTTGCTGTCGCGGAGCTGCGGCGACTCGGATTGACCCGACAAACGCCCGACGCATTCCTAATGGGTCTCTACACCGTGGCTCCGGACGCGACGGTCGCCGCCACGTCCAATGCTAGGGCTAACCTCCGCACGTCCCTTGTCTCCGGCCCAGATTTCGTCGAGGCACTTCGGCGCCAAAAACTGAGCCGGTTCGCCGCGGCCATGACGGCCCATTTAGCGGATATTTAGGCGCCAAATTGTTCCGCTTCGGCCTCTGACCGGGGCATGAGTAGCGCCGACGAGGCGCTACCGACGCGCCTCAAACGACCTCAATCGCTGGACTGACGGCTCCACCCATTAGCGCAGGCCCCGAAAACGGGCCTAATCGACAAAAAAATCCCCCGACTAAAACCCCGACTAAAGCGCATTCTTAGTCGGGGGCGTCGGCGAGAAATTCTCGTATCAATTTGGTTTTTATGGAGAATTTGGCGCGCCCGGAACGATTCGAACGTCCGACCCTCAGATTCGTAGTCTGATGCTCTATCCAGCTGAGCTACGGGCGCTTGGCCTTTCGGCGAGGGAGGCGAGATAGTCTTTTCGGCGGGTTGGCGCAAGGGGGTGTCGATTGGGGGGGTGTCGATTGGGTGGCGGGCGGTTATAGAGGCGGGTCGTCGTTTTGGAGGTTGAGCCCATGCGTCCGCTGCGCGTTCTTTATGCCCTTGCGGCCGCCCTAGTCTTAGGTGCCGTCGGCGGAGCATCGTTCGCGCAAACGCCGACGCCGCCTCAAGATGGGTTTGCGCGCCACGAGATGGTGGCGGCGGCGGAGCCCTTGGCGGTCGCGGCGGGGCTGAAGGTGCTGCACGCAGGCGGGACGGCCGCGGATGCGGCGGTGGCGGTGCAGGCTGTGCTGGGGTTGTTGGAGCCGCAGAGCTCGGGCCTCGGCGGCGGCGCCTTCCTGCTCTATTACGACGGTAAAACCCATAAGATTACCGCCTATAACGGCCGTGAGACGGCGCCGATGGGCGCCTCGCCCGACATGTTCTTGGGCCCCGATGGCAAGCCGATGCCCTACATTACCGACATCTTGTCGGGTCGCTCCACAGGCGCGCCCGGCGCCATCGCCATGTTGGCGGCGGTGCAGAAGGCGCACGGGCGGCTGGCTTGGCGCGATCTCTTTGGCGATGCCGAGGCCTTGGCCGACAAGGGCTTTGTCGTGCCCCCGCGTTTCGGCGCCGATATGAGCAGCCCCATCCCTATGGCCCATACGCCCGATGCGGTAGCTTATTTCACCAAGCCCGGCGGCGGTCTTTATAAGGCAGGCGATGTGATGACCAATCCGGCCTACGCCGCCAGCCTGCGCCGCATCGCGGAGAAGGGCGCGGCGGGTCTTTTGACCGGCAAGACCGCGGCCGACATCGTGGCCGAGGTGCATAAGGCGCCGATCCCGGGAAGCTTGAGCCTTGCTGATCTGGCGGCCTATCGCCCAAAGGTCGGCCCGCCGCTATGCGCGCCGTTCCACGGCTATACGGTTTGCGCGCCCCAACCGCCCGGCGGCGGCGTGGGCGTGCTGGAGCTGTTGGGCGAGCTGGACGCGACCGATATCGCCAGCCGCGGCCCCAAAGACCCTGAGGCCTGGTACGAATTCGTCCAGGCCAGCCGGCTGATGTACGCCGACCGCGACCGTTATGAGGGCGATCCGGCCTTCGTGCCCGTGCCGACCGCGGGCCTGATCGACCCGGCCTACGATGCGGCGCGCGCCAAGCTGATCCCGACCGCCGGGCCTGAGGCGCCCCTGGCCGGCGATCCACCTGGCGCGCCGTCGCCGGCGCCTGACCATACGATCGAGCCTGGCGGCACGTCCGATTTCGATATCGTCGATCGCTATGGCGACGTCGTCTCCATCACCACCACGGTCGAGAGCTTCTTCGGCTCCGGGCGCATGGCCGACGGCTTCTTCCTGAACAATCAGCTGACCGACTTTTCCCATACGCCGACCGATCCCACGACAGGCAAGCTGGCCGCCAATGCGCCGGCGCCCGGCAAACGGCCGCGCTCGTCCATGAGCCCAGTGATCGTGCTGGACCCTGAGGGCCGGTTCGTCATGGCGATCGGCTCGCCGGGCGGCAATTCCATCATCGCCTATGTGGCCAAGGCGCTTGTGGGCTTGATCGATTGGAAGCTGCCGATCGATCAGGCGATCGCCCTGCCCAATATCGTCGCGCGCGGCGATGTGGTCTCGATTGAGAAGGGGACCGACCCGGCCATCGTCGCGGCGTTGCGCGCCCATGGACTGAACGTCAAGCCGGATCAGGGCGAGGAGTCCGGGCTTCAGGGTATCGTCAAGGTGGCGGGCGGCTATCAGGGCGGCGCCGATCCCCGTCGCGAAGGCGTCGCGCGTGGGGATTGACGGCGGGAACCGGAGCTTGCGCCTCGCCTTCATGGGCACGCCGCCGTTTTCGGTCGGCGTGCTGGAAGCCCTGATCGCCGCCGGCCACGAGATCGCGGCGGTCTATACTCAGCCGCCGGCGCCACGGGGCAGGGGGCAGACGCTGCAACCCTCCGCCGTCCATGCCTTCGCCGAGGCCAAGGGCCTTTCGGTGCGCACGCCGGCCTCCATGCGCGATCCGGCCGAGGTTGCGGCGTTCGCAGCGCTTGAGCTGGATGCGGCCGTCGTGGTCGCCTACGGCCAGATTCTGACGCGGGAGGTTTTGCAGGCGCCGCGCCTGGGGGCCTTCAACCTTCACGCCTCGCTCCTGCCGCGCTGGCGGGGCGCCGCGCCGATCCAGCGCGCGATCATGGCCGGCGACGCCGTCACGGGCGTCCAGGTCATGCGCATGAGCGAGGGCTTGGACGAAGGCCCGGTGCTGCTATCGCAAACCGTATCGATTACGGCGGACGACACGGCGGCCTCGCTCCACGATAAGCTGGCCGCAGTCGCCGCCGCCTTGGCGCCAGAAGCGCTTGCGCAGATCGCATCCGGTCGGGCGAATGAGACGCCGCAGGCCAGCGAGGGCGTCACCTACGCCAAGAAGATCAAGGCGCGCGAGGCCCGGATCGACTGGTCCCGCAGCGCGGTCGAGCTGGATCGTCACATTCGCGGCCTGTCGCCCTTTCCCGGCGGCTGGTTCGAGGCGCCGACACCCAAGGGGCCGGTGCGGGTCAAGGCGCTGATGTCGAGGCTTGAGGCGCCCGGCGGCGCAACGGGGCAGCCGGGCGAGTTGATCGGGGAGGGGCTTCAGATCGCCTGCGGGGAGGGGAGCGTGCGCCTGATCCAGGTGCAGCGCGAGGGGCAGAAGCCGCAGTCGGCCGAGGCGTTTCTGCGCGGCTTGCCGCTGGCGCTTGGCGCAAAGCTAGGCTGAGCTCATGCCGCGCTATCGCCTGACCGTCGAATACGACGGCGGACCCTATAAGGGGTTCCAAGCCCAAGACGGCGTCGCCTCGGTTCAGGACGCGTTGGAGCGGGCGATCCTGGGGTTCAGCGGCGAGCGGCTTCGGCTCCAGGCGGCGGGGCGCACCGATACGGGCGTGCACGCCACCGGCCAAGTGATCCATTTCGACCTGGCCAAGGATTGGCGTGCGGACGTGGTGCGCGACGCCATGAACGCGCACCTGGTTCCCGACCCGATCTCGATCCTGTCGGCGGAGCTGGCGGAGGGCGACTTCCATGCCCGCTTCTCGGCGACGGGGCGGCGGTATCTATACCGAGTCCTCGATCGCCGCAGCCCGGCCGCGCTGGAGCGGGCGCGGGTCTGGTGGGTGAAGACGCCGCTCGACGCCGGCCTGATGCACGCCGCCGCGCAAGCGCTGATCGGGACCCACGACTTCACCACCTTTCGCGACACCCACTGCCAGAGCAAGAGCCCGGTGAAGACGCTGGACAGGGTCGATGTGGCGCGGGTGGGCGAGGAGGTGCACGTCACGCTCGCCGCCCGCTCCTTCCTGCATCGCCAGGTGCGCTCGATCGTCGGCAGCTTGGCCGAGGTCGGCGTGGGGCGCTGGTCACCTAAGCGCTTGGCGGCGGCGCTGGCGGCGGCGGATCGCACCGCCTGTGGGCAGGTGGCGCCGGCGCACGGGTTGTATCTGACCGGCGTGACCTACGAGGGTCCCCCTGGGGACGCCTCGGTCGTTACAGCGCCTTGACCAGCCAGTCTGCGGCCGTATCCGCCAGAGCGTCGATGCCGATCGAGAGCACCACGATCAGGAGCACGGGCGCGATCTCCTTCGTCAGGAGCATACGGGCGGCGCGCCAGGTGAAGAAAATCCAGACGCACAGCACGACCAGGCTGATCAGGCGGAAACCTTCCAGCCCATCGGCGCCGGCGAAGACCAAGAGCGCCGCCGCCGCCAGGATCGCATTCAGGAACAGCGACGCCCAGTTTGTGACGACAATGAAGGCGCCGTAGCCCTTGGCGATCTGAAGCGGTCGGGCCAGAAGGAAGATCAGCCCTGGAAAGGCCGCCGCGTCCAGCACATGGGCCACACCTGCGCTCCATAGATCGGGTATGGGTACATCCGCCGTCCCGGCCATGTTTCGGGCCACCAGCCCCGCGCAGAACACCGCGAACGGCAGGGCGATCGCCGGCCCGAAAAACGAGCGGATGAAGCCGCCCGGCGTTAGATCGTAGAAGCTGGTCCAGTCGGGCTTGAGCGCGGCCAAGGCCAGGGCGCCGCGCCCGGCGTTGAAGATTTCGCCAAGCGTTCCGGGTCGACCGGGTCTGGCGTAGGGCGAGATTTTCACCGGCTTTTGCGGCGACGCGTCCGGCGACATATTGGGGTCAGGCGGGGTGGCGGACGTCATGCGGCTACGGCCGATCCAAAGGCTTCGAAATAGCCCGCGATGACGCCCTCATAGATCTGGGTCAGGGCCTCGACCTCGGCTACGGGGGTGCGCTCATCGACCATATGCATGGTGGTTCCAAGCAGGCCGAATTCCAAGACGGGGCAGAGCGCGCGGAAAAAGCGGGCGTCGGACGTTCCCCCCGAGGTGGAGAGCTCAGGCTTGCGGCCCGTCACCGCCTCCACCGCCTCGCTGACGATGGTCACGAACCGATCCGGCTGGGTGAAGAAGGCCTCGCCCGAAATCGTCGGCGTCAGGATCACGCGGCCTTTGAAGCCGACCTCCGCCTCGCGACACAGCCCCTCGATCCAGGCGACGAGCTCTGCGCCCTTCCAGTTGGGATTGAAGCGGATGTTCAGCCGGGCCGACGCGCGGGCTGGGATCACGTTATGGGCGAGATTGCCCACCTCCAAATCGGTGACCTCCAGATTGGAGGGCTGGAACTCGGGGAAGCCGTCGTCCAGCTTGTGGGTCTGAAGCTTATTTAGCAGCGCAATCAGGACCGGCACAGGGTTGGCCGCGCGGTGGGGATAGGCGACATGGCCCTGTACGCCCTCCACCGTCAGGAGACAGTTCAGACTGCCGCGCCGCCCGACCTTGATCATGTCGCCCAGCGCCGCCGACGAGGTGGGCTCGCCCACCAGGCAGTGATCGATACGCTCGCCTTCGGACAACAGGGTTTCCACGATCCGGCGCGCGCCGTCGTGTCCTGAGCCTTCTTCGTCGCCGGTGATGATCAGGGATAGCGATCCCGCCGGCTCGCCCTTGGCGATGACGCGGGAGACGGCGGCGACGAAGGCGGCGACGGCGCCCTTCATATCCACCGCGCCCCGGCCGTGCAGAACGCCCTCGCTGACCTCGCCCGCGAACGGATCGTTGCGCCAGGCGGCGGCGTCGCCCGGCGGGACCACGTCGGTATGGCCGCCGAAGCAGAGGTTGGGCCCCTGCGTCCCCCGCCGGGCGTAAATGTTTTCGATCTCGCCAAACCGCATCCGGCGGCAGGCGAACCCTAAGGATTGAAGCGCGCCTTGCAGCACATCCATGGCGCCGGCGTCGCGCGGCGTGACCGATGGGCGGCGGATCAGGTCTTGTGCGAAGGCTATGGGATCGACCAAAGTCATCGTCTGCGCTTATCCCGACGTCCCCTTCACTGCAATGGCGCCGACTTGCCGCCCAAGGCTTTGCAGGGTCTTATCGTCGCCGAACAGGATGAGGGCTGGCATGAAGAAGATCGAAGTTCGCCAGCTCAAGGTGCACACAGACACGGACTATCCGCCGCCCTATGACATCGCCTGCCGGGGGTATCGGCGCCGGCGCCTAGGCGACGCAGCGGGGCTGACGCAGTTCGGCGTCAATTTGCTGGAGCTCGACCCCGGCCAATGGTCCAGCCAGCGCCACTGGCACACCGCAGAGGAGGAGTTCGCCTATGTGCTCGCAGGCGAGGTGGTGCTGGTCACCGGCGCCGGCGAAGAGCTGCTTCGCGCCGGCGACTGCGTCGGGTTCAAGAGCGGCGATCCGGACGGTCACTGTCTGCAAAACCGCAGCGACGCCAAGGCCACGATCCTGGAGGTGGGCTCGCGCCGGCCGGCTGAGGACGCCTGCCATTATCCCGATATCGACCTGCACCTCTTCGCGGGCGCGCAAACCTATGCCCATAAGGATGGGACCCCCTATGGAGACCGCGATGGCTGACGACCGGATGACGACCTTGGACCTCGTGACGGCGGACTACGACCGCGCCGGCTTCGGCGGAGCCTTGCAGCCCGGACGCCGGATGGCGCTTGTGATTATCGACGTGGTGATGGCCTATCTGGATAAGAGCTGCCCGCTCTATGCCGGCGTCGAGGCGGCGTTGGCGTCGAATGAGCGCCTGCTGGCGGCGGCGCGATCGACGGGAACGCCCGTGGTCTTCACCAATGTGGTCTATGAGCCCGGCGGCCTGGACGGCGGCGTCTTTTTCCGCAAGGTGCCCGCGCTGAAGGCCTTCATCCGCGGCTCGGCCGAGGGCGCTTTTCCGGCGACCCTGCAGCCGGCGCCAGGCGAGCTGGTAATCTCAAAACAGTATCCGTCGGCCTTCTTTGGCACCTCGCTGGCCTCGACGCTCCACGCCATGGGCGTCGACACCCTGATGCTGACCGGCTACTCCACCTCGGGCTGCGTGCGCGCCAGCACGCTGGATGCGCTCCAGCACGGCTTCATCCCGTTCGTCTGCAAAGACGCGTGCGGCGACCGCGAACCCAACATCCACGCCGCCAACCTGTTCGACATTCAGGCCAAGATGGGCGAGGTGGTGGACGAGGCGGCGGCGATCGCGCTGTTTGAGCGGGTGGGGGCGGGATGAGGGGTGTGCGATAGGCGCCTAAACACACCCGTTCCGCTCATTCCGGCGAATGCCGGAACCCAGATCATAAGACGCCAACCTTGAGACGATGGCCATCTTTGATCTGGGCCCCGGCCTTCGCCGGGGTGAGCGGAAAAAACAAGGCTTGCCGAGGAATCGCTAATACCAGCCGTCATAAGTGCTGATTTTCGCGTGTTCCGCCCGGCTTCGCCGTGCGGCCCCCTTGCTCCGCGGTACTCCCCCATCGCGTCGCGACAGGGGAGATGAAAACCGCTGCGCTCTTCATCCTCCCTATCGCGAAGCGATGGGGAGGGGGACCACCGAAGGTGGTGGAGGGGCCGCGCGGGAGCGCGGAAAACGCCGCAGCTACGCTGGCGGACTTCAACATGAGTCATGATTTCAGACGATTGGTATAAGAAGACAGTTCCCCCTATCTCCGCCCAAACAAGCGCTCGATATCCGCCAGCTTGAGCTCCACATAGGTCGGGCGGCCATGGTTGCATTGGCCGGAGTGGGGCGTGGCTTCCATTTGGCGGAGCAGCGCGTTCATCTCTTGGGCGTTGAGGCGGCGGCCGGCGCGCACGCTGCCGTGGCAGGCCATGGTTCCGCAGACCTCGGCTAAGCGCTCCTTTAGAGCGAGCGCGGCGCCGTTCTCGGCCAGGTCGTCGGCGATGTCGCGAACGAGGCCGATCACGTCGGTGTCGCCCAGAAGCGCGGGCGTTTCGCGCACCAGGACCGCGCCGGGGCCGAACGCCTCCAGCACCAGGCCCAGCGCGGCCAGTTCGTCGGCGCGGGCTGACACCCGCTCGGCGTCGGCGGGGTCGAGCTCGACCACTTCGGGCAGCAGCAAGGCCTGACGGGCTACACCCTCGCCTTCGGCCTCCGCCTTCATCCGCTCATAGACGAGGCGCTCGTGGGCCGCGTGCTGGTCGACGATCACCAGGCCGTCGCGGGTTTGGGCGATGATGTAGGTCTCGTGCAACTGCGCTCGCGCGGCGCCCAAGGGGTTGTCGCGCAGATCGACAACGTCTGCTGAGGTTTGAGGCGCGGTGGGGGCCGGCGCGAACGCGGGGCCATCCTCCGCCAGCTCCACCCGCGCGGTCGTCTGAGCCAAGCCAGGTAGCACCGGCGCCGCAGAGGTGCCGCGCCATAGGCCGCTTCCGCTCCATCCGGTCGCAGACGGCGGCGGCGTATAGGTCGGCCGGTTCCCTAAGGCCCCCAGCCGGAACCCCGCCAGCGCCTCGCCGGCCACGGTCGTCGCCGCCCGGTGACCTGCGCCGGCCAGACTGTGACGGAGCGCGCCGACGATCAGGCCGCGCACCAGGCTGGAGTCGCGAAAGCGCACTTCCGCCTTGGCCGGATGGACGTTGACGTCGACCAGATGCGGCTCGATCTGCACATAGAGCACCGCAACGGGGTGGCGGTCCCGCGCCAGGAAGTCGGCGTAAGCTGCGCGCAGCGCGCCGGCCAGCAGGCGGTCGCGCACCGGCCGGTCATTGACGAACAGGAACTGATGGCCCGCATTGCCGCGGGAAAAGGTCGGCAGGCCCGCAAAGCCGTAAAGCCGCACGCCGTCTCGCGCCTGGTCGATCTCCAGCGCATTGTCCTGGAACTCGTGCCCGAGCACGACGGCGAGGCGGGCGAGACGCCCCGCCGGCCCATCGGCTTCGGGCGTGAGGCGCAGCGTCTTGCGTCCATCCAGGTCGAGCGCGAACCCGACCGTGGGGTGGGCCATGGCCTGGCGGCGGATTTCGTCGCCGATCGCCATCGCCTCGGAGCGTTCCGACTTCATGAACTTCAGCCGGGCCGGCGTGGCGTAGAACAGGTCTCGCACCTCGACCCGCGCACCGTGGGGACCTGGAAAGGCGGACGGACCGACCTCGCCCACGGCTCCGCCGTTGACGCTGAGCGCATAGGCCGCCTCTCGGCCCTTGGCCCGAGACGACAGGGTCAACCGGGCCACCGAGCCGATGGACGGCAGGGCCTCGCCCCGAAACCCAAGGCTCGCGATGTGCAGCAGATCGTACTCGCCGTCGGCGTCGGGCTTAAGTTTTGACGTGGCGTGCCGTTCGACCGCTAGCGCCAGTTCGTCCGCGTCCAGGCCGCAACCGTCGTCGGCGACCAGGATGCGGCTGAGGCCGCCCTGATCCGCCTGCACTTCGATCCGGCGGGCGCCGGCGTCGAGCGCATTCTCCACCAGCTCCTTCACCGCGCTCGCAGGCCGCTCCACCACCTCGCCGGCGGCGATGCGGTTGACGGTCTCGGGCGGAAGGCGGTGGATCGGCATGTTCGACGAGATAACTTAAAAGACGCGACGACTCGCGTGCTGAAGCGCATACGTTAACGCCAGCGTCTACTCAGAGCCACGGTCAGTTTGGCGCTAGATTTGCGACGGGACCGGGGGGGGAGATGCGCCATGCCCTTTGACGCGACGGACTTCGACCCCGACCCTAAGCCGGCGCCGCCGCCCAAACGCAACATCGTCAAGGAACGCGTCCTTTGCGGTCTCGCCATGATGCTGGCGCTGATCCTGCTGATGTTGCCGATTTCGGCGGGCGCCCTGGTGGACATGGCCCACTACGTCGGTGCGCCATGAGCCAACGGTCTATGAGATGGGCGTACGGGTTTTAAGTTTCCGCCGGCCATTAACTAATCGGTTGGATTCACGGACTAAGTTGCGCCCTAGCAAGTTTCAGGCCAGGAGGGCGCCTTGGCGCTCAGTCCACGATTAGAACTCCGGCAGGGCCAAAGCCTTGTCATCACGCCCCAGCTGCAGCAGGCGATCAAGCTGCTGCAGCTGTCCAACCTTGAGCTCGA
>Ga0116231_10013377_pt1 | contig 11563 bp, 8 predicted proteins | sample S1TSphgellanicum_2_FD_89695 | JGI IMG/M metagenome (GOLD analysis project Ga0116231, IMG submission 89695) | Host-associated microbial communities from peat moss isolated from Minnesota, USA - S1T2_Fd - Sphagnum magellanicum MG | ecosystem: Host-associated > Plants > Peat moss > Unclassified...
CTTTACCCGCTCCATGCCCTCGGTAAACACAAAGAGGCTCTGGTTCGGCATCTTTACCACCTTATGCACTGTCGCCCGAGTCCCAATCTGATGGAGATCAACCCCCTGCGGCGCATCCTGCCGAGCATCTCGCTGGGCGACAACCAGAATGGTCTTCTCCTCACCCAAAGACTGGATAAGCTGGATAGAACTCTCCCGACCCACCGTCAAGGGCAGCACCGCGTGCGGAAAAAGCACCGTATCCCTTACCGGAAGAACAGGATACGAGAATGCTTTCCCCTCGCCTGCAACACCTTTGCCACCCGGCTTGATTACGCTTACGAATTCATTCGCCATGATATGAGCGTTCCTCTATCAACTTTCTTATATAGGATGCACTGGCATGCCACTTCGACGCAAATCACTGCGCTCCTAGTATCTCCTCATGGCAACTCTTTGAGCTTTTGTACTCTCCTTGCTCTCACTCCTGTTCAGATGCCAGAATCTACCTCTGCCCTCAGAAATCAACCAATCATTGCGTTACAGCCCACATCCCGTTACGCTGGAACTTACTGCGGGAGTGGTGAAATGGCAGACACGCAGGTCTTAGAAGCCTGTGCTTCGGCGTGGGGGTTCGAGTCCCCCCTCCCGCACCAAGAAACTCCAGGACAAACCCATGAGCCAAACGATCACCCAGCCCGACAACACCCGAATCACACTCACTAAGTCCGACGCATATCGCGACTCCTACGCCAACAGCGTACAGGTCCGGCTCTCCGTCTGGGACTTCTTTCTCGTCTTCGGTACGCTGGAGCAGCAGACCCCTGAAGAGGTCAAGATCGACAACTTTCAGGGCATCTACCTGAGCCCGCAGCAGGCCAAGGCACTGCTCAACGTGCTCGGCCATAACGTCACCCAGTATGAGCAAAACTTCGGCCCCATCTCTCTTGAAGGCCCCGGTGTGCAGCGCTTTATCGTACCCGGCAACGGCCCCGTCCACTAGGCACTCGTGGACTTCCTCGCCAAACGCTCCTCGCTGCTACTCTTCGCGTTGCTCTTTGCCGCCGTAGCCCTCTCGCACCTCACACTTCTGAGCCTGCCTTACTTCTGGGATGAGGGCGGCTACTACATCCCCGCCGCGCTCGACTTCTTCCATACCGGCCAACTCGTTCCGCACTTCACCAACGCCCATCCGCCGCTGCCGAACATCCTGCTCGGCACGCTCTGGCACCTCACTGGCTTCCATATCCTCGCGACGCGACTCTTTGTCTGCGCCTTCGCAGCCGCTGCCCTGCTCGCCATCTTCCGCCTCACGCAGCATCTGCTCGACACCGCCGCCGCAATCACCGTAACGTTCCTTACGGCGGTCTACCCTGTCTGGTTCGCACAATCCACGCTTGCCCACGCCGACATCTTCGCCGCCGCCTTCACCCTTTGGGCCTTCGCGCTCTACCTGCCACTTAAATCCGGTCATCTAGACCGGAGCCAAATAGCTTCATCGTATGGCGGAGCGGAGAGATACCCGTATTCCTCTTCGCGCCACAATAAACTTCTCTTGCTCGCCACGCTCTTCTCCCTCGCCGCACTCTCCAAAGAGACCTCCGTCCTCCAACCCGCGACCCTGGCCGCACTGGAACTCTTCCTCCTCGTCCGCGACCGCCGCAACACCACGCTCCGTCGCGCTCATCTCCGACTCATCGCCACGCTCGCCTTCCCTGTCCTTCCCCTCGCGCTCTGGTACGCCTACCACCACCACGTCACTGGCTTCACCTTCGGCAACCCCGAGTTCCTCCGCTACAACGCCACAGCCAACCTCACCTTCGGCCACATCGTAACCTCGCTGCGCTACCGTTTTCTGCACCTCTTCTGGCAGCGCAATATCTGGCTCCCCATCACCCTAGCCCTCGCCTGTCTCTTCCTGCCACGTCGCCAATCTAACGGGCTCACGCCAATCACCCTCTGCACTATCTTCCTTCTCATCTTCGCCAACTGGCTCTTCTTCTCCGTGCTCGGCGGCGCACTCCTAACGCGCTATCTTCTCCCTATCTACCCACTCATCTTGCTGCTCTGCGTCGACACCTGGCGAACCCGCACGCACCTCATAGCCGTCTTCGCCACCCTCACAGCCGCAGCGTTTATCTCCGCACTCTGGCTCAACCCACCCACCTCCTTCGCGCCGGAGGACAACCTCACCTACCGCGACATGATCGTTGTCCACCAAGAGGCCATCGCCTACGTTGCACAGCACTATCCCAACGCGACCGTACTCACTGCGTGGCCTGTCGCTGCCGACCTCTTCAACCCGTGGCTCGGCTACACCAGCGTGCCTATCAAGGGCTTCTCTATCGAAGACTTCACCCGTGCCCAGATCGCCCGCGCCGCCGCAGAACCCGAGCGCTATGACACCGCCATCGTCTTCACCACGCACTACACAGACCCTACCTTCCGCAACTGGCTCCTCGCCCACCCCAACACCCGCCGTGGCCGCGACTTCGCAGGCACACGCGACCTGTCCCCAGACGAAATCGCCGTCATCCTCGGCGGCCAGGTCATCGTCACCTACGACCGCCACGGCGAGTGGGCCGCTGTCCTCCGCTTCCCCCGTAGCTACTCCGCCAGCCTCGCTTCTCCTACTCCCCGCTTTTACTTCCCACCCGTCTCATTCCATAAAAACACCAGCTCATCCGCAGTATCGCTTACCAGCTGGTCGATGCTCACACCCGAGCTGTGTCCTGCTTTCACATCGTAGTGCAGCAGCACCGGCCGACGCATTTGCTCCGGTTCCGCCATCACGGTCGCCTGCATCAGCGCGGCCATCTTGCGTGCGTGCAGCGGGTCCACACGCGTATCGCTATCGCCTGTAAAGAACTGGATCGCCGGATACTGCACCCCCGCCTTCACATTCTGGTACGGCGAGTACTTCAGGATGTACGCCGCCTGCGCCGGTTGGTCAGCCGAGCCGTACTCTGTCGTCCACCAACGCCCCACCAAAAACTTCTGGTACCGGGCCATGTCCAGCAGAGGATATCCGCAGTGGATTGCCCCAAACAGGTCCGGCCGCTGCGTCATGCTCGCGCCCATTAGCAACCCGCCGTTCGACCGTCCCGTAATCGCCAACCGCTTGCTCGTCGTGTAGTGGTTCGTGATTAGATACTCCGCCGCCGCAAACCAGTCGTCAAAAACATTCTGCTTCTTCTCGAACATACCGGCCTTGTGCCAGTCCTCGCCGTATTCGCCGCCGCCGCGCAGGCCGGGCAGTGCGAAGAACCCGCCCTGCTCCATCCACCACGCGTACTTCGGATTGAAGTTCGCAGTCTCCGCGATGTCGAACCCGCCATACCCCGTCATCAACACCGGTGCCTTGCCGTCCATCGCCAGACCTTTTTTGCCCGCGATGAACATCGGCACCTTCGTACCGTCCTTTGACGTATAGAAGACCTGCTTCACCTCATACTTGTCCGCGTCGAACGGCACGCTCGGCTTGTACCAGACCTCGCTCTTGCCGGTCGTCACGTCGTACTGGTAGATCGTACCCGGTACCGTAAATGACGTAAACGAATAGAACCCCACATTCGACTTCGCTCGGCCAAACACTACACTTCCTGAACCCACCGTCGGATATACCAGGCCGCCCAGCTTCTTCCCTGTCAGGTCGTAGATCGTCGTCTCCGACTTCACATCCGCCAGCCGACCCACAAACATCTTCCCGCCCGTAACCGACACGCCGTCGATCGGCGTCTTGCCCTCCGGCACAAGCACCGGCCAGCTCTTCATGCTCGGGTCGCCGAAGCTCGCCTTCAACACCTTGCCGTTCGGCGCACTGTCGTCCGTCTGCACAAACATCTCATCGCCGTCCATCATCAGGCTGGACCGCGCCTCCACGCCAAACACCAGTGGCTCCAAACCTGACGGAGACGCCGCAGCAGCACCATGACCCTTCGACGTAGGAGGCTTCAGGTCCTGCAGCAGAATGTCCTCCCGCGTCGCCGGTACGCCGTGGGCGATGTACACGATCAACCACCGCCCGTTCTCCGACACACCACATCCGATCAGATCGAGCGGCCCCATCGTCTCGCCGCGGTACTTCCCGTCCGCCGCCGGAAACACCTGCACATCCGTGTCTGCCGTTGTGCCCAGTGCATGCAGAAACACCGCTCCACTGCCGCTCGGCAATATCTTCGCGTAGTACGCCTTCTTTCCCGCAAACCCAAACCCGGTGTACCTCGCAAGCGGCAGAGCGTCACTCAATGGCTTGCCTGTATCTACATCGAGAAAACTAATAGCACCCTCGTCCGCGCCGCCGTGCCGCACGCTGTACGCCAGCAGCTTGCCGTCCTCGGACATGTCCTCAATCGATACCGAAGTGTTCCCGTCCTTGCTCAGGGCCGCCGCGTCCACCAGCTTGACCTCAGCACCGCCCAGCCCATCGCGGTAGTAAATCGACGCCTGGTTCTCCTTCGCCAAGCGCTTCGAGTAGAAGAACCGCCCATGCACCTCGCTCGGCATCCCCACCGAGTCCACCCGCTGCAACTCCTTCAGTCGCGCCACCATCCGGTCGCGCAGCGGTCTGAGCTGGGCAAAGTAGCTGTCCGTATACTTCATCTCCGCCGCGATATACGCTCGCGTCTCCGGCGACTTCTGGTCTTCCAGCCAGCGGTAGTTGTCTGTAATCTCGCGTCCGCCGACCATGTCAGTCACAGGCTGAACCGTCACAAGCGGTGGCGGCCCTAGCTCCACACCATTTCCGCCATGGACCGCAACCGTCTGTCCAATCGCCTGCATGCAGCAAACCGCTGCCATACCCAATGCCAACTTCAACGCCATAACTGTCTCCTGATGCATCTAGCTTATCCGCAAAGGAGATGTTACGCACCAATGAATGGCAAACGATAGGCCAGTGCATCTAGACCTTCGCCATAGAATCCCCAAACCGTCGCCTGCAAGACGAATCCAAGCCGCTCATAGAACCGTGTTGCCGACCCATTTCCAGCATAAACATGCAACGCGAGACCGAGACACCCATATCTCCGGGCTTCCCGCTCGAGTTCAGACATAAGCCGCGTTGCAACGCCCATACGGCGTTTTTCCGGCGCTACATCCAGTGTCACAACGTAGCCGTCACCACGCACCAGATGTAGAATCGCAAACCCGGCAAGTTCGCCATCCGATTCCGCAACCACTACATACGCCCGCTTCGCCTCGGCAAAGCCCTGCATTGCAGTCCGTGTGAACCGGAATGGAGGGTCGAAGCAGATGTCATCCAGCGACACCATGGCATCGAGATCTGATGGGAGATACTGACGTAGCTGCATCACACCGAGATGGTGAAGCTCTCTTCGCTGCGTGTCACAGCACGGTACAGGGTGTCCCGCTCGAACGGCACGCGGCCCGCCTCGGTGATCAACCGCACTAGGTCCTGCCGTCGCAGCCCTTGCGGCGTACTCGCTCCTGCATCGTGGTAGATTTTCTCCTCTACTACGGTGCCGTCGATGTCATCGGCGCCAAAGCGCAATGATATCTGTGCCATCTTCGGTGTAACCATCTGCCAGTAGCTCTTGATATGCGCGAAGTTGTCCAGCAGCAGCCGTCCCACCGCGATCTGGCGAATATCCGTCATGCCTGTCGACTTCGGAAGGTGCCCCAGCGCGGTGTTGTCAGGGTGGAAGCTCAACGGAATGAACGTCTGGAAGCCGCCCGTCTCATCCTGTAACGCGCGCAACCTCAGCAGATGGTCCATGCGGTCTTCGTCATTCTCAATATGGCCGTACAGCATCGTTGCATTCGACCGCAGTCCGGCCTTATGCACCAACCGCGCTGTCTCCAGCCATTCGCTACCATCGATCTTATGATCGCAGATGATGTGCCGCACGCGATCCGCGAAGATCTCTGCGCCGCCACCAGGGCAACTGTCCACGCCCGCTGCCTTCATCCGCTCAATGGTCTCCGCGATGGTCAGCTTAGCACGCTTGGCAAGAAACGCTATCTCCACCATCGTGAATGCTTTGATGTGTACCTGAGGATACCGCTCCTTCAACCCGCTCACCAAGTCCATGAAGTACTCGAACGGCAGATCAGGATGTAGGCCGCCAACGATATGGAACTCCGTAACAGCCTCGGTCAGTCCCTGTCCAGCAGTCTCCCATGCCTCTTCGAGCGCCATCGTGTAGGTGTCCGCTGCACCCTTTTTGCGGCCGAACGCACAAAGCCTGCAGCTCGCTACACAGACGTTCGTGGGATTGATGTGACGGTTAACATTGAAGTAGGCGAGGTCTCCGTGCATGCTCTCGCGGACTAGATTGGCCATCCAGCCTACGGCAAGGATGTCGCCTGAGCGGTACAGCGCCAGACCGTCCTCGAAGCTCAGCCGCTCACCGCTCTGTACCTTCTCGGCGATCGGCCACAGCGCAGGATCATCGGTCTGGAAAGAGTGGCGTGGGCGGGGGGTGGCAAGTGTCGCTTCCATAACTCTATTCTAGCCCCGGCAGCTACTACTTCCCTTTGTTGCTCTGCCCCGTGTTGGCGTCCACAACACTGGAGTCCACCATCTTTGGCTGGATAACCATGCCGTCGAAGAGCGTCGCTGCCAGGATGTAGTCGCCAACTGGCCTTGCAAAACGCAGCTTCCAACCAGTGTCCCAATAGGTAACTTTATAGTCCGGCAGACGGACGGAGAATACAACCGTCGAGTCCGAAGTGGTCAGCAAAATGCGGTCGGCAATCGGATCGAAGTAGATACCATCCACCTGATTAATCGTCAGGTCACGCAGCGACCGCCACATTGTACCCTTGTCAGTCGAATAGAAGATACCCTCCCGTCCTCCTACCCACAGTCCGTTATGGTCATCCAGCGCAACCGCAGCTACCTGTGTCAAACCCGGGGGCATTGGCACGGCAGACCAGTGCTCACCGCTGTCAGCGGACAGGGCAATCTGTCTCAGGTCAGCGACAAGTAGTGTAGATCTCCGCGCCGCCAAAAAACGCGCCTCAATCATCCGCAAAGAGTTGACAGGCGTCCAGCCCAATCCGTCATCTGTGCTGCGCAAAAGCCCCTGAGAGGTACCGGCATAGATGGTGAAATCGTCAGGCACCAGCGCATAAACCAGACCATCCAGTTGCGAAGTCGAAGGCTCAGGGTGCACCACCGGTACGCGGGCATGATGCAAGCTACGTGTCTGCACCATTGGAGATACCTTGAGCGTACCAGATTCAATCCACAAGCCATCCTGCAAGCGGAAGATGCCGTGTGCCGTTCCGGCGAGCAGAACATGGTCATCCGTCGTAGTCAGGCTGAAGACATCACGTCCGCCCAGACCGTCGCTCTGCTGCTGCCAGTGCACTCCGCCATCTTTACTCTGGAAGACGCCGCCGGTCGTCTTATCGTTCACAACACCGACATACACAAGCGCTGGATTGCGTGGGTCGGCCGCATAGGCTGAAACCTGACGTGTTGAGAAGCCTGCGTTCGTCGCATGAAAGCTCGCCGCAAAGTCATCACTGCTCAATATGCCCCCACGGTCAGTCGCCAGCAGAATGTGATTCGGATTTCTGGGATCAACAAAGATGTCGTTGACAATCACATCTGGGCCCGTCATACGGTCCCACTGCACACCGCCATCCAGCGTGCGAAACAGCCCTTCAGTTGTCCCAGCATAGACCGTCTCCAGGTGCTGAGGGTCTTGCATCAGTTTGCGCGTCCGCCGGGCAGAAGACGGTATCCCTTGCTTTTTGTTGAGGGTTACCCCTCCCTTGAACTGCACACCCGAATCGGTGCTCTTGTATATGCCAGAGCACGCACTGGCATAGATAATCTCCGGTCGCTTCGGGTCGATGAGGATGGAGAACACATCAGAGTCTTCAATAATGCCCTCTTTGATGCTCCGCCAATGTACACCACCGTCAACAGTCTTCCATGGCAGATGCCACGTTCCAGCATAGATAATCTGCGGGTCCATGGGGTCAACAGCCAGTGACTCGATTTCATGGATCTCCGAGCTCCCTTCCGGACTGATCTGCTGCCACTGCTTGCCGTCATCCACGCTACGAAAAACCCCCTGCAGCGTACCCGCGATCAGTATGTCGGGATTCGAGGCTGATCGCACCAGAGAGCGTACCGACTGCCCATGCATCTGCCGTTGATCCACCCATGTTCTGCCGCCATCGTCACTAAAGAACAAGCCACCATCCACCCGGTCAACGCACCACGCGCCGACCACAAGTCGCCTCGGATATCGTGGGTCAGCCAGAATGTGGTCCAACACCAGATCGTTGCGCTTACTGATCTGACTCAAGCGCGACCAGGTTGCACCGCCGTCGTGCGAATCATACAGCCAGCCGGTCGCCGTCCCCAGGTACAAGTGCTGTGGATTATGGGGGTCTATGCCAAAGGAACGTGCATCTCCACCATAGGGTCCCAGAGGAAACCAGCTAACGCAATAAAGCGGTTTCGCAAAAAAGCTCCAGCTCAGGCACAGCATGGTCGCTACATAAACTATCCGGGACATCAATCTATTCAACGAATTACTCCTACAACTAAATCCAGCCAAAATACAATACGACCCACATCATCACTTCTAGAGTTCTACTTGAGTGTTCTACCAAAGGAAAAGGCCGACTGGACGTCCAGTCGGCCCTTTCTTCTGCTGCGGGTTTACTTCTTGCTCTTCTTTGCGCCAATCGCCTTGCGTGGGACTGCCTTGACTGCTGTCTCATCCACAGGGGTGAAACCAGTAGAGTCGAGCGTTGCACCGGCCGGGATAATCGTTGTTGCCGACGTGTTCGTACCAGCCGTACCGGTATAGACCGAGATGCGCGAGGCATCCAGACCCTTATCGACGACCAAGTACTCTTTCTCGTTGACAGCACGTTCAGCGGCCTTCTTCACGGTCTCCTTGGAAGCAAGCTCTTCCTTCTTCGGAGTCGACTTACCGATGACCTTGACCGGCTCAGAGTTTCCGACGATAGCGAGCTTCGCAGTAGAGTCGCGCTGCGCGCTGAGGGCGATGTCGTCAAGGCAAGCCTTGGCTTCATTGTCCACGCGTGTTGGGCGCTTCTTGTCCTTGTCGAAGGTGATCGTGCACAGGCTTTGCGTCTTTGGAGTTACTGCTGGAACTGATTCGACCGTGACAGTGGTCTGCTGCGAAGCAGTCTGACCCTTGTCGTCAACCACGTTACAGGTCACGCTGATAGTACTGCCCGGAGCTGCGCCCGTTGTGCTCAACGTCGCCGTGCTCGTGCTGCCACTGATGGAGCCAGCACTCGAGCTGTAGCTATAGGTCAAAGGACGGTTCTGGGGGCTCAGACCTGCTGCGGTGATTACCGAAGGATCACCCACCTTGACGGTAGAGGGGTTCGCCGAGCAACCGACAGTGGGAGGCTCATATGCAACTACAGTAAAGGTTACCGGAGCGCAATCTGCAAACTGGCCGGGCTTGGAGCCCTGCGATACATGGCCGACAACCTTGTACGTGCCAGGTGTAGAGCTAGACACTGTTGCGACACTGGAGGTTCCTGAGACGGGACCTGCATCTGAGGTCCAGCTGTATGTCACGTCCTTCTTCGGAACGAGGTTCGTTGGTGTTCCCGTCACTGTGACGACATCACCAGGATAGATGGCACCGGTAGGCGATGTGAGTACGCAGGCATAGGTAACAGGAGGAGGCGGAATGATGTGACCGAAGTGTACCAGCAGACCCGAGCTCAGCTCGGCCGCATTGATGTTCGCACGACCGCCAAGGGGCGCATTCGGGTTCACTGCTCCAGAGGGACCAAAGTCGGTGTGGATGTAACGGTAATCCGCCTCAAAGAGGCGAAGGCCGAAGCGATGTCCGAGGAAAGGAAGATCGTAGTCCAGACCGCCGCCGACTACAGCACCAGAACCCCAAGTATAGGGCTCTTCGTAGCTGACCGGAGTGCTGCCGTTTGGCCCGCCCAGACGAACACCGCCAGCCAGCGCATGGGCGAACAGTGTGTAGTTCTGCAGCGGAGCACGGAAGATCGGCCCGGCATACCCTGCGTACAGGCCATCATTCTGGCCATTCGGGTTGCTCATGTTGACGATTTCAGCGCCAACATACTTATTGAAGTAGTAGGCACCACTGCCGATGGCCCCCTCGTCCACAGACGAGTACTTGTAGCCTGCAGGCTTGATCTGGCCGTGCGCGCCAAAGTAGGAGTATCCGACAAAGATGTCAATCCGTGAAGGGTTTGGAGCAGTTGTGCTCGGAGCAGTCTGAGCGCTCAAGCTCAACGTTCCAACACTGACCGCACAAGCAGCCAGCAAAAACTGGCCGATATTGCGAAACGGGCGATAAGACATTCGACGATCCTCCACGAAGTTCAACTTTCTTTCTTTACGGCACATTTGCTGCGCTACAGTCTTCACCACTCACGCAGGACTATTATTGTTTTCCAAAAAAGTGTATCGCAGATGTACAGCCTGTCTACGAAAAAAATCATTGGTATTGCATTTTTCTACTATTTACTCTTACGGCACATAATTCGGTACCTGCCTGAAACAACTAGCCAACATCACTCTGTTCCCAACTACGTTCACATAAACCGAACCCCTAAGACAGGCGTTTACAGCCCTATCATGCGAGGTTTAGCGTTTGCTTCACGGTTCCGCGGCTGGCTTGGATCTTCTCCTGCAGCAACGTGATTGCATATAAAAGCTGTTCCGGCCGGGGCGGGCATCCGGGAACGTAAACGTCTACCGGAATGACCTGATTCACTCCCTGCAACAACGCATAGTTGTTAAAGACTCCCCCGGAAGTGGCGCATGCGCCCATCGAAATGACCCATTTGGGCTCCGGCATCTGCTCATATAGCCTCCGGATTACAGGCGCCATCTTCTGCGAGACACGCCCTGCAATGATCATCAGGTCGCTCTGCCTCGGACTTGGGCGAAACACTTCCGCACCAAACCGTGCAATGTCATATCGTGAACCGCCCATCGACATCATCTCAATGGCGCAACAGGCCAAACCGAACGTCATCGGCCATACTGAATTTTTTCGTACCCAGTTGATGGCCGCATCCAACGACGCCAATACAACGCCCTCCGGCTGGTCGCTGCCCCAGTTCACCTCTTCGAGCTTTTCGCGGTTCTTGCCGAAGCTGTCTAACGTCCCGAAAATATAGCGGTCACTATGTTGCGGAACCTCGGTGGGTCTACCGTTCGTCGATGTTTGGCTTGAACTGGGCATCATACTCTAACTATACCGATTGAATCCTGCTTTGTAACATGGCAACTCTTTGAAAAAAACACTAACGGGGCAGGCCGATGGAGACTATGGGTTGCAAAACGAACACATCCCGCCGCTCTTATCTCTTACGATGCAGAGCCTCAAGGGCATGGTTGGTTGCCTACGGAAAAAGTTTGCAAAAAGTTACTGGGGCCGTCACCCAAGGTGCTTCAGCCCGCATTCTCGCCAATGGCAACCATGAGTGCATCCCGCAGTTGCCGCTCTTGCTCCGTCGTCAGCCTCTGGCCTTCACTGGTCAGATAGAAGACGTCGATCGCAGTCTCGCCCTCGGTATCGACCAGCGCAACTTCCAGGTTATATCCCAGGTCGCTAACCGTAGC
>Ga0116231_10013378_pt1 | contig 11563 bp, 12 predicted proteins | sample S1TSphgellanicum_2_FD_89695 | JGI IMG/M metagenome (GOLD analysis project Ga0116231, IMG submission 89695) | Host-associated microbial communities from peat moss isolated from Minnesota, USA - S1T2_Fd - Sphagnum magellanicum MG | ecosystem: Host-associated > Plants > Peat moss > Unclassified...
TCTGGAGCGCGCCGGCGCCGCCGCGGTTGATGCGCTGGCGCTCAACGATGTCGTGGTGAACAAGTGGGAGACCGGCCGCACCATCGACCTGGAAACCATGATCAACGGCCGGTTCGTCAATTCACACGGCGGCGACGGCATCGTGATCGCAACCGCCACCGGCTCGACGGCGTACGCGTTGTCCTGCGGCGGCCCGATCGTCGAACCCGACCTCGACGTTTGGGTGCTCGCGCCGATCTGTCCCCACACCTTGAGCGACCGGCCCATCGTGGTTCGCGGCGGCAGCAAGATACAGCTGCGCATGTCAGACCGCTTCGATTCACGAGCTCAGGTGACTTGCGATGGCACGGGTATAGGCGAACTCGCGCAAGGCGATAACCTGTTCGTGACCAGCGCCGATTCGCAGATCACCTTGTTGCATCCGCCGGGCTACGATTACTACCGGCTGCTGCGTTCCAAGCTGCATTGGGGCCGCGGCGGCCATGGCGGCGCCAGCCATGGCGCCACTTGAACGCGGCGGCGGTGCCGGACACGGCGCCCGCTGCGCTCGATCTCCATAAACAGAAGCACCGAACCTCATGCTCACGCATCTGGATCTAAAAGACTTCGTCATCGTCGAGCGTGCCGAGCTCGAGCTGCAGGCGGGCATGACGGCGCTCACCGGCGAGACCGGGGCGGGCAAGTCGATCATCGTCGACGCCCTGCTGCTGGTGGCCGGCGGACGCGGCGGCGCCGATGTGGTTCGCCAAGGCGCCGAGCGCGCCGAGGTGACGGCGAGTTTCGCCGAGCTTGCGCCTGCGGCCCGCCGCTGGCTCGAAGCGCAATCCATCGAATCTGAGGGCGATCTGGTGCTGCGCCGGGTGATCAATGCGGACGGCCGCACGCGCGCTTACGTAAACGGCCAGGTGGTACCCCTGCAGTCATTGCGCGAGCTCGCGGAGACGCTCATAGAAGTCCATGGTCAGCAAGAATTTCAGCGCTTGGTCAATCGTGGCGCACAGCGCGAGCTGCTCGACGAGCGGCTGCCCGATCAGGGGCCGCGCCTCAACGTCCTGCGAGCGTTCGAGCGGCTGCAGGCCTGCCGCCGGGAGTTCGACGCAACGGCGGCGGCGGCGCAGAATCGCGACGCGCGGCTGGAGCTGCTGCGCTTCCAGGTACAGGAACTGCAGGCCGAAGTGACCACCACCCTGGCCATCGAGGAGCTGTTTGCGGATCAGAAACGCGTTGCGAGCAAGGGCCGGCTGGGATCGGCGGCGCGTGCTGCCCTCGCCGCCGCCTACGAGTCGGATGGCGATAGCGCACACGACCTGCTGGCTCGCGCCCAAGGCGCCCTGCGTGGCGTGGCGGACGGCGATGCCGAACTTGCAGCCAACGCGAGGCTGCTCGGCGAGGCCGCCATCCTCATCCAGGAGGCGGGGCGCGGGCTGCAGGGATACCTGGAGGAATTGGATATCGATCCAGCCCGCCAGGACGAAATCGAACGGCGGGCAGCGGCGCTCGAGTCCCTGGCGCGCAAACACCGGGTTGCGGTCCTGGAGTTGCCGCGCCACCTCGCGGAACTCGCGGCCGAACTCGACGTCCTCGAGCGCGCCACGTCGAGCTTGGGCTTGCTGCGTGAACAGCTGGCAGCGCTGACCCACGACTACACCGTGGCGGCGGCCAGACTGCATGCCGCGCGCACCGCGACGGCGGCTCAATTCGGCGCCGAGGTCACGAAGCTCATGCAGTCGCTCGGCATGAGCGGCGGCCGGTTTGCGGTGGCCGTCACGACGGTGGCCGTCACGACGGTACCCGTTGACCCAAGCCACGCGGGAGGGTCCGCCAACGGCACTGATGACATCGAGTTTATGGTCAGCGCGAATCCAGGCGAGCCGCTCAGGAGTCTCGCCAAGGTGGCTTCCGGCGGCGAGCTATCGCGCATCAGCTTGAGTATTCAAGTGGCCGGGGCGACCGCTGCCGCGGCAACCGGCGCGCCCGAGGCGGCCGGGCCATCCCCCGCATCGCTGTGCATGGTGTTCGACGAAGTCGACGCCGGCATCGGCGGCGCCGTGGCCGAGATCGTCGGCAGACGCCTGCGCGAATTGGGCCAACATCAGCAGGTGCTGTGCGTAACCCATCTGGCCCAGGTCGCCTCTCAAGCGCACCGTCAGTTCCGGGTCACCAAACTCAGCGACGGCAAGATCACGCGCACGGCGCTCAAGGCTTTGGCGGAGTCCGAGCGGGTCGAGGAAATCGCGCGCATGCTGGGCGGGATCGATGTCACCGAGCAGGCGCGCGCGCACGCGCGGGAAATGTTGGCACGCGCGGAGCCGGCGGAGCTGTCGAAAAAGAAGCGCGCCCGGTCGACGCACTAGCGAGGGCCAGCAAAGGCTGCTAGCGCGGACGTTTCTGGTTTGGGCACGCGGGCTTGCGGCAGTGACCGTACAAGATCAGCGCATGATCGCTGATCTCGAACCCCAAGCGCTTCGCGACGGCATGCTGCCGCTCTTCGATGCCGCCATCCATGAACTCTTCGACCACGCCGCAGTCGACGCAAACGATGTGGTCATGATGGGCGCCCTGATTGAGTTCGAATACCGCCATCCCGCCCTCGAAATGATGGCGGGTCACCAAACCGGCGGCTTCGAACTGCGTCAGCACCCGGTAGACCGTGGCAAGGCCGATGTCCTCGTTGGATTCGAGCAGTTTCTTGTAGATGTCCTCCGCACTCATATGCCGGGCCGCGCCGTCGGCAAGGATGTCGAGGATCTTCAGACGCGGCAGCGTCACCTTGAGGCCCGCGCTGCGCAAATCGTTGCTGTCGCTGCTCGAGTCGGAGGTTTTCAGGCGGTGCGGCATGCGGTGCCATCCGGTATGATTTGGGGATTATCGTTCATTTGACGTTCCTCCACCATGAAAACAATTAAGCTGTGCCTGGCAACCGTGGGCCTCGCCGCCATGGCGTGCGGCTGCGTCTATCGGATCAATATCCAACAAGGCAACTTCCTCGATCAAGCGGCGGTCGATCAGGTGACCAATGGCATGACGCGCAGCCAAGTGCGCTATCTGCTCGGCACCCCCATGGTCGCCGACAGCTTCAACAAATCACGTTGGGACTATATCTACTATCTCAAGAAGGGTCGCTCGCGGCACGTGGATTCGCGCCGCGTCACGGTTTATTTCGATGACGACAAGGTGGCCAAGTTGGACAAGCCCACTGATGCGGAAGCCGCGGCGCAGGACGCCCCGGCCGCCAAGATCAAGAACGGCAAGATTTACTAACCTTTAAGCTTCAAGGCAGGGCCGTGCGCGCGGGCGCGGGCTGCAACTCGCCCCAAGTCACCGCGAGCCCCGGGAACTCCGCACGCGCCTGCGACGCGCCGTTTTCGGATCCTCCAGCAGCGGCCGGTAGATCTCGACCCGGTCGCCGTCGCGCAGGACCTGATCGCGCCGCACCAACTGTCCGTGGATTCCGACGGCCGCTCGCACGAGATCGATGGACTTAAGTTGCGCATCTTTGGCGGCCTCGAGCAGCGCGTCCGCGACGCTCGCGCCGCGAGGCAGCGACAATGCCTTCACGATGGCGCGCAGCGGCTCCGCGTACACGACTTCGATGCGAATCGTGGCGGCAGTGTCAGCCATAGATCTGGCGTGCGCGCGCCGCGAAGGCATCGACGATGGTGCCGCAGAGGGATTCGAACACCGCACTGAATGCAGCGGCCGTCAAGCGATTGCGGAATTCGAACGTGACTCGAAACTGCACCCGCGAGCCGGCAGCGCCAATATCGTTGAAAAGCCACTCGCCATCGAGGTCGCGGAACGGCCCGTTCACGAGGCGCATCTGGATGCGCGCGCCCGGCGTCAACTGATTGAGCGTCGTGAATTCCGCCCGCAGCACACCGCGCGCCACCCGCAGCGTGGCCGTGCGTTCGCTGGCCGACGAGTCTTGAACATGAGCGCCCACGCACCATGGCAGGAACTCGGGGTAGCGCTCCACGTCGTTGACCAGGGCAAACATCTGTGCGGCCGTGTAGGTCACCAAGGCACTGCGCTCGACTGCGTGCATCGCGGCATTCTGGGTCAAAAGCAGTGCCGCGGCTAGGCGCCCCAAGAGTTCAGGCGCACGCGGTCGCGACTCGGTAAACTTCGGTACCGTGAAAACCGCAGAAAAACTGCCGCCGATCGCCGTCAATCGCAAGGCGCGCTTCGATTACTTCATCGAGGAGCGCTTCGAGGCGGGCCTCTCGCTGCTCGGCTGGGAGGTCAAGAGCATGCGCGCGGGCAAGGCGCAAATTGCCGAGGCCTACGTGTACTTGAAGAACGGTGAGGCTTTTTTGTTCGGTGCGCATATCGGCGCGTTGACATCCGCCTCCACGCATGTCGACACCGACCCGACGCGCACGCGCAAGCTCCTGCTGAGCCGGCGCCAGCTGGACCATCTGATCGGCGCCGTCGAGCGCCGCGGCTATACATTGGTGCCCCTGGAGCTTTACTGGAAGGAAGGGCGCGCCAAGCTGGAAATCGGCCTGGCCAAGGGCAAGAAGCAGCACGACAAGCGCGCCAACGACAAGGATCGGGACTGGCAGCGCGACAAGGGGCGAATCATGAAGGCGATGCGTCGTTGAGGGTCTCGAGGGGCCTTCCGGATTTTGTTGCGCGACCGCGACTTTAGTATTTGGCGCCGCTTGAGCGTAGAATAGGGATATTGGGGCCGACCGGTTTCGACATGGGTCGCGAAACTGCGAAGGCGTACCGAGGTGCAGGTTCCTCGTAAAACCATTTGCAAACTTATAGTTGCCAATCAAGACAACTACGGTCTAGCCGCCTAATCGCGGTTGAAGCCCAGACGGCCCGTGCTGATGCGGACGTTTGGGTGTAGCGCACATCAGATAGTGAGGCACACGTGTCTGGGGTGTGTCGAACGAAAAAATACCGGGCTGGCTGCGTGCTTTCCCTGCCCGTCGGGTAGTGCGCGGCGAGACCAATAGACTGGGCTACGTACGTAGATCTTGCAGCGTAGGGCTTGTGGACGGGGGTTCGATTCCCCCCGGCTCCACCATTTTAGGCGGCTGAAATCACGATTTCAGCCGCCTCACCACCCCTCATCCCATCCTTGCCCCGGCACCGCGGTCCTGCGTTTGGTTAAACTGCGCGTGTTTTTTGAGCGCCACCGAAGGTTTGCGAGCAGCAACGAGATAGCCATGTCCGAGAAGAAGGATTTGATTACGCACCGCAATCGCAGGTTGATGTTTTGGCGGTCGCGCGATCGCGTCATGAAAGACGGGGGCGCGACGGCGCTCGTCCGATCCAGGCCATCGAGGCATCCGATCTCGCAACCCACGCATACTCAGGAGTACTTCGTCGAATGGAACGCCGAGCGGCTGGGCATCACTCTCGAGCAGAGCCGCAAACGGTACGACGAATCCTGGAATGCGATCCCGAACGGCCACAGCGGCAAGGCGTTCGAGAAATTCCACGGTCATTGCTACGACGTATTCAAGGTATTTGCGGACGATAGCCCCCGCGAAGTGATGCATGCCTACCAAGTTCATGGGCATGTACACTTCCTCACGATGCTGACCTATCCCGAACCCCGCTGGTTCGATGACGATGCCATCATCAAGCGACTCGTGGGGCGTGAGGAGGTTTCAATCCTCGATTTTGGCTGTGGCCTGGGCCAACAGTCCAGAACCCTCGCAGAATATTTGCGCGACCGGGGCGTCAAGGTATGCATTGCGCTGGCGGACATTCCCACATTGCGTAAAGACTTCCTCCTTTGGTGGGGGCAGCGCACCCGAATACCGACGACATTTCTGCCGTGCACGGTCGAACGGCCGATACCGGAGCTGCCTGCAATCGACGTGTGTTTCGCGCTCGAATTTTTCGAGCATGTCTATGACCCCGTGGCGTACTTCACCCGCATCGACGCGGCGCTGCGCAGCGGCGGTCTGTTGGTAACGAACATCGGCGACCACCATCGTGATTTCATGCATGTTTCACCGCAGCTCGGAGCGCTTCGGGATGCGGTCCGTGCCAGGCAATACGAGGAAGTTTTCGCAACCTTCATTTATCAAAAGACAACAGGCCGCGGTGACAGCTGCTAGGATTTCCCTGGGCCCCAACTGTCATTCGAGGAGGTTTCTCGATCATGGCGCGGATTGATGTCATCTCCTCGAAGGATCGCCGCTCTCGAGGCGGGGTTGGGCGCTGGCTGCTCGGCCTGCTGTTGCTGCTCATCATCGGCGGCGCAGGCTGGACGTGGCTGACGCTTTCCTGGGCTTACGCCGAGGGCGAGCGCGCCGGAGTGCTGCAGAAGTTCGTGCGGCGCGGCTGGCTTTGCAAAACCCGTGAAGGAGAGATTGCGCTCTATTACGGCGGTGGGCAGTACCTGGGGCCCGGCACCTCGCCGCAGCTCTGGGACTTCAGCGTGCGCGACGATGTGGTCGCGGCGCAATTGAGCAAAGCAGTGGGCCACCGCGTGCAATTGCATTACACGGAGCATCCGGGGGTCCCCACTGAATGCTTCGCCGAGACGCGGTTTTTCGTCGATAGCGTCACCATCGCCGACAGCGAACCGAACGACACCCAGGCCCCGACGGCCGTGCCGCCATCAGGGGCAGCACCGCAGGCGCCTGCGTCGGGCGTGGCGGTGACGCCGCCGACGGCGCCGCCCCGCTAGCAGCCCTGTCGTGCTCAAAAAGCTCCGAAGTGACTAGGTGAACTTGCCGCGCGAGTCCGCGACTTGGGCGGTGATGGTCAAGGCGGTGCGCAGCGCCAACAACCCGTCCTCGCCCGTGACCTGCGCGGTGCCGCCGGTCGCGGCCGCATGCAAGAACGCACAGATCTCATCCTTCAACGCATCACCCTGATCGAAATTATTCTCCTCGATGGCCACTTGCGGCATGCCGTCCGCGCCGACGCTCGTCGCCTTGCGGATGATCGTGAGAATCTTTTGCTGCAGATCGATCGAAACGTAGGCATCGTCTTGGAACAGCCGCACCTTGCGCTCGGTCTTGAGGCTGACCCGGCTGGCGGTGGCATTGGCCACGCACCCGTTTGCGAAGCGCAGACGCGCGTTGGCAATGTCGATCTCGCCGGAAAACACGCTGCTGCCGATGGCATCGACCGAAACGACGGGAGAGCGCACGATGCTAAGGATGAGATCGATGTCGTGAATCATCAGATCGAGAACCACATTGACGTCGGTGCCGCGCTGCTTGAACGGCGCCAAGCGCGCCGACTCGATGAAGCGCGGAACCTTGAGCGCAGGCTGCACCGCTTGAACCGCGGCATTGAAGCGCTCGAGATGCCCGACTTGTAGGACTCGTCCGGTGCGCCGCGCAAGATCGATGAGGCTCTCAGCCTCGGCAATCGTCGCCGTCATGGGCTTCTCGACCAGAACGTGCGCACCGGCCTCGAGAAACGCCTTGGCCGTTTCGTAATGCAAGGGCGTCGGCGTCACGATGCTCACGGCATCGACTGCTCCGAGTAATTCGCGATAATCAGCAAAGGCGCGCACGCCAAGCTCGGTGGCGACGGCCTCGCGAGCCTGAGAGTGAGGATCCGCGACACCAACCAGCGTGGAACCTGGCAATGAGGCGTATTTTTGCGCGTGAAATCGGCCCAGGTAGCCGGCGCCGATGACGGCGGTACGCATCAGAAGCGAGCCCATGGGGCGATTCTATCGCGATGCCGCCGAATCGACCGGCTTTCGTTTACACTTCCAGCCATGCCGCACATATTGCCTTCAACCCCATGAATTCGAATTGGATCCGCGAACGGCCCTGGGCGCTCGAATCGGCGGTGGTCGTCGCTGCGCTGCTGATCGGGGTTGCCCTCATGCCCATTTTGATCTTTTACACGGGTGTCGCAACCCTGGGACGCTATGAGGGGGCCAATCTCCAATCCCTCTATGGCAGCCTGTTTGCCGGCCTGCAGGACGGGTCCATCGCCTCCTGGGTGGTTTTCCTAGGCCCCTACGCGTTCTACCTGCTGTTCCGAGCATTGCGCATCTGGTGGCGGGCCGGCACGCGCGGGGCGGCCAACCGCGGAGCGGCCAACCGCGCGGCGGACGGCCGCCCGACCTGACTTAATTCTAAAGTTTGCAGCGGCGCTGACGCTAACAAGCTGTAACCGCCCATGTTGCGGGTGTCGACTCTTGGAGCAGCGATTGAATCCTGAGATCGAAGCGCTTTTGCGTCTGTCGGTAAACTTCCCGTCCCCCCCGGGCGTGGCAATGCACATCATAGAACTCGCCCAGGATCCCGAGATCGAGTTGGGCAAGGTCGCGAAAGCGCTGAGCATGGACTCGGCGCTCTCGAGCAAAATATTGCGCATCGCCAATTCACCCCTCTATGCCCAGCGCCGCAAGAGCGAGAACCTGCGCCAGGCGTTGGTGGTGCTCGGCCTGAACTCGACTTTGACACTGGCCCTGAGCTTCTCGCTGGTCAAGTCGCTGCGGGGCGCAAAGACAAACGGGCTCGACTACAAACTTTACTGGCGCCGCGCCCTGTTGTGCGCCACGGCCGCACGTGCGCTCAGCGATTTTCTGCACCACACCTCGGGCGAGGAAATTTTCCTGGCGGCACTGTTGCAGGACGTGGGCATGCTTGCTCTCGATCAAGCGCTGCCCGACCTGTACCGGGACTTGGAGGCATTGCAGCAAGATCACGCGGCGCTGGCGGAATACGAGACCACCCGGCTGCAGGTGGATCACGCCTACGTCGGCGGTTGGATGATGCACAACTGGCACTTGCCGGAGCGATTGCATAGCGCCGTCTCGCACAGTCATACCTTGCAGCAGGCTTTCACGACGGACCCCAGGCAAATATTCGAGCGCTGCGTCGCATTGTCGGGCCCAATCGCCGATTTGTTCCTGCAGGAGCCGCAGCAGCGCCAGTTCGCCGAGACGGCGCTGCGCGCCGAACGCGGCCTGGGTCTGGACAACATGGCGTTTGGACAAGTGTTGGGGACGATCGCCTCGATGATCCCGGAGACCGAAGCGATCTTCGATTCGGAATTGCTGTCCAAGCAGCATCCCGACCTGATCCTCGAACAAGCGCGAGACGTGTTGATGCTGCGCAGCCTGCATGCGCTTCGCGAAATCAGCACGCTGCGCGGCGCACTCGAACAGGCGTCGCGCGGCGCCGCTCAGGGAGAAGAGACGCGCCGCGATGCGCTGACGGGCCTGTATAACCGCGCCTATCTGGAACGGGTCCTGGGGGACGAATTCGACCATGCGGCGCGCCACAAATGGCCGTTGAGCGTTGCCTTTGTCGATCTGGATGATTTCAAGAAGGTCAATGAGAGCTTCGGCCCGCAGGCGGGCGACCGGGTGCTGCAGGCTGCTGCATGCATCTTGCGCAGCAATACCCGTGAGACGGACTTGATCGCCCGTTACGACGGCGAGCAATTCATCGTCGTGCTGCCGGCAACCGACGCGCAAACTGCGCAATCCATTTGCGAACGCATCTTGACGACGTTTCGCAACACCGGGCATGCGATGGGCTCACAGCACGCCGACGTGACGGTATCGATCGGATGTGCCACTCACAACGTGCAGACGAACTTCTCCAACCAGGGAGATCTGGTGGTCGCAGCCCACCAGGCGCTGCGCACAGCCAAACTACGCGGACGAAATCGTTCAGTGCCTTTCAGCCGCCAAGCCGCAGCCTCCATTTAGCTCGGTCGTTGCTTCACGGGTCGCTTCGCCCATCGGCGTCCGCGGCACGATGGCGTGCGCCGCGAAACTCACTATCGGGAAGCCAGCGCGGGAAACGGCGGCTGTGCGCCACCCGCATGCCGACTTCGTAATACAAGGTCAAGTCGTCGATTGCACCGACGACGTTCCAATCGGCCGCGAAGCGATCGGCAGGTTGATGATACAAGTGATTGAGGAAGTCCAGGCGTTGCGCCCTACCGTACGCCGGACCGCGGGCTGCATCGTCGATTCCGGATTGCGCGAACAACACCGGCACGCCGTAACGAGCGAACGTATAGCTGTCGGAGCGGTAGTAGGTCCCGAATCCTGGAAACGGATCAGCATGAGTTTCCCGTCCCTGCAGCAGGGCCACGGCACGCGCCGTCTCCTCGAGGTCAGTGTTGCCGGATCCAAAGATGGCGAGGTCGCGGGAGTGGCCGCCCGGACTCAAGCCGTCGATATCGATGACCGCAGCGGTGCGGCGCAGAGGAAAGAGCGGATGCTGCGCGTAATACGTCGATCCCAGGAATCCCGGATCACCCGCCGTGGTCGCCAGGAATACTATGGAGCGTTCCGGCGCCGGCTTGGTGCGCGCGAAGGACTGGGCCAGCGCCAGCAATCCGGCGACGCCCGTGGCGTCATCCACGGCGCCCGCATAGATCGTAGGTGCGCCCTGGCTCCGATCAACGCCCAGGCTGTCCCAGTGTGCCGTGTACAGCACGTATTCGTCGTGGTGCTTGGCACCGGGCAACCACGCGACCACATTTTGCGAGTCGACTGGGCTCACCGCGTTGCTCAAGCTGGCATCCACCTTGGCGCGAATCGGCACCGCCTTGAACCCCGCGTGCGCAGCCGCGGCGGCGGTGCCGGCGAAATCGAGACCGGCATCGGCGAAAAGGCGGCGCGCGACATCGAGTTGTATCCAACCCTCGATGGCGCAGCGGTTGGCGTCGCCATCGGGCGCAGCCAGTTCGAACTGCGGACCGCCCCATGTGCGGACGACGGTGTCCCACCCGAAGCCGCTCACAGCAGGGTCATGCACCAGCAGTACTCCGCTGGCCCCCTGCCGGGCCGCTTCCTCCACCTTGTACTCCCAGCGGCCATACGCGGTTAGGGAGTTTCCCCTGAAAATGCTCGGATCTTTGCCGCCGACCCCAGGGTCGCCGGCCAGGGCGATCACCGTCTTGCCCCGCACATCGATGCCTTCGTAGTCATTCCACGAGTACTCGGGAGCGACCGTGCCGTAGCCGACGAATACCAGATCGCTGCGGCGCAATTGCACCGAAGCCAGGGCGCGCTTGCTCCAGATGAGCGCGTCCTGGCCGAGTTTCAGCGTGCGCGTCCCGGACTGACCCGAGACGGACAAACTCGCGTCGGCGCCCGGCACGATCTCGACCAGCGGCACCTGCTGCAAGAAACTGGCATTCTTGCCGGTGCCGTTGCCCGGCATCAGATGCAGCTTGCGAAACGAATCCGCGATGAATGCAACGCTCTTGTCGCCGCCCGGGGTACCCGGCCGACGGCCCTCGAAGCCGTCCGACGTCAGGACCCGGACGGCGTCGCGGTAGAGGTTTTCGTCGATATCGGTGGACGGCGGGGGAATCGCCGGCTTGACCGCGCACGCAGCCAGTAAAACCAGGCCCAAAGCCATGATCCTGCCGCCGCGCATGCGCACACTCAACTCCGCCGCGGCCAATACAGTGCGACGACTCCACACAGCCCAGCCAGCGTCGCTGCATGCGCCCAAGCGCGCCACCGCAAGAGCTTTGCCTGCCCGAGGAAACTATAAGCGCTCGCCGCGGTCAGAACGGCGAATGCAATCAGACTCGCCGCCAGTCGCGGCATTTCGCGCCCCAACTCGGGGTGCTCACCCCGCAGGATGCA
>Ga0116231_10013381_pt1 | contig 11559 bp, 9 predicted proteins | sample S1TSphgellanicum_2_FD_89695 | JGI IMG/M metagenome (GOLD analysis project Ga0116231, IMG submission 89695) | Host-associated microbial communities from peat moss isolated from Minnesota, USA - S1T2_Fd - Sphagnum magellanicum MG | ecosystem: Host-associated > Plants > Peat moss > Unclassified...
ATGCCGATCGGGTGCTGTTCACGCCCAACTTCGCGCCGCGCAGCGAGTACGAATTCGGCTTCGAGCGCGGCGTGCACGTGACGCTCGACAATCTCTATCCACTCAAGATGTGGCCTGGAGTTTTTCGCGGCCGCGACATCTTTCTGCGCATCGATCCCGGGTTCGGGCGCGGCCACCATAGCCACGTACGCACCGCCGGCGCCCACTCGAAATTCGGCGTGCCCTTGAGCGACATGGACGAGCTGCAGGATCTGGCGGCGCACGCGCAGGCCCGCATCGTCGGCCTGCACGCGCATACCGGCAGCGGCATCTTCGATGTCGGCAACTGGACCGAGACCGGGACGCTGCTCGCCGAACTGGCGCGGCGCTTTCCCGAGGTGCGGGTCGTCGATCTCGGCGGCGGGATCGGCGTGCCCGAAAAGCCCGGTCAACGCGAGTTCGACTTGAGCAAGCTCGATCGCGGCGTAGCCGCCTTGCGCGGGCGCTTTCCCCAGATCGAGTTCTGGATGGAACCCGGCCGATACTTGGTGGCCAAGGCCGGCGTGCTGCTGGCCGTGGTGACCCAATTGAAAGGCAAGGGAGAGGTACAGTACGTCGGTATAGCCACGGGCATGAACAGCTTGATCCGGCCGGCGCTCTATGGCGCGCACCATGACATCCGCAATTTGACGCGTCTCGGCGAGCCCATGCACCTGCGGGCCAATGTGGTGGGCCCAATATGTGAAAGCGCCGACCAACTCGGCGCCGACCGCTGGCTGCCGGAAACCGTGGAAGGTGACGTAATTCTCATTGCGAACTGCGGCGCGTACGGATTTTCGATGTCTTCGAACTATAACCGGCGCGCCCCGGCTCCCGAGTTTATGATTTGACGATGAAACGCGTAGGCATCATCGGTTGGCGCGGCATGGTGGGCTCGGTGCTGTTGGAGCGCATGCGCGCGGAGCGCGACTTCGAACACATCGCGCCGACCTTCTTTTCGACGTCGCAGCCCGGTACGCCGGGACCCAGCATCGCGGGTGCGGCTTCGTTGGTCGAGGATGCCAACGATATTGCCGCCCTGTCGAGGTTTCCGATCCTGATCAGCACTCAGGGAGGCGACTACACGGAGGCCGTGCATCCGCGGCTGCGCGCCTGCGGCTGGCAGGGACACTGGATCGACGCCGCCTCGACGCTGCGCATGGAAAAGAGCTCCGTGATCGTGCTCGATCCGGTGAATCTGCCGGTCATGGAGGCTGCGCGCGAGCGGCGCTGCAAGGACTGGATCGGCGGCAACTGCACCGTCTCGCTGATGCTCATGGCGGTCGCGGGGTTGATGCGCGCCGGAGCGGTCGAATGGATCACCGCCATGACCTATCAGTCGGCCTCCGGCGCCGGCGCACAGCACATGCGCGAGCTGCTCGAACAGATGCGGGTCGTGCATGGGGCGGCGGCCGGGCTGCTCGAGAATCCCGCGGCCGGCATCCTCGAGATCGATCGCGCCGTCGGCGCTGCACTCGAGGGGGCGGCTTTTCCCAAGGCGCATTTCGACGCGCCGCTGGCATGCAGTCTGATTCCCTGGATCGACAAGGATTTGGGCAACGGCCAAAGCCGCGAAGAATGGAAAGCGGGGGCGGAGGCCAACAAGATCTTAGGTACGGAGAAGCATCCGATTCCGGTGGAGGGCATCTGTGTCCGCGTCGGCGCCATGCGCTGCCACTCCCAGGCCCTGACCATCAAGCTCACCGAGGACATACCGTTGGCCGAGATCGAGCGCCTGGTCGCGCAGGGCAACCCATGGGTGCGTCTCATACCGAACGACAAGGCCAGCACGCTGCGTGCGTTGACGCCGGCCGCGGTGAGCGGTCACATGGAAATTCCCATCGGGCGCCTGCGCAAGCTCGCCATGGGCGGCGAGTACCTGTCCGCCTTCACCGTCGGCGATCAGCTGCTGTGGGGTGCCGCAGAGCCCTTGCGCCGTACTATGCGCTTCCTGCTTGACTATGCGTGAGCAGCTGGATGGGCACCGGTTTGATGTCCCAGATTCCCTCGCAATATTCTCGAATCGTCCGGTCGGATGAAAACTTGCCGCTGCGCGCGGCGTTCTTGATCGACATGCGCGTCCAGTGTTCGGAATCGCCGTACGCCTTCGATACCCGCGCCTGGCAGTCGATGTAGGACTGAAAGTCCGCGAACAGCATGTACGGATCGTGGTGCATGAGGCTGTCCATGAGCGGCTTGAACAGTTCGGTATCGCCGCGCGAGAAAAAGCCGCTGCGGATCAGATCGACCACGTCGCGCAAAGCGGGATTGGCCGCGTAATAATCCATCGGCCGATAGCCCTGCGCCTTGAGCGCATACACCTCCGGTGTGCTCAAGCCGAACAGGAAGAAATTCTCCGCGCCGACTTCGTCGCGAATCTCGATGTTGGCGCCGTCCAGGGTGCCGATGGTGAGCGCGCCGTTCATGCAGAACTTCATGTTGCCGGTGCCGGAGGCCTCCTTGCCCGCGGTCGATATCTGTTCCGACAGGTCTGCCGCCGGGTATACCCGCTGACCGTTGGTCACGTTGAAGTTCGGCAAAAAGACCACTTTCATGCGGTCGCGCACGTCCGGGTCGCGGTTCACCACGTCGCCGACCGAGGTGATCAACTTGATCATGAGCTTGGCGAGGTGATATCCCGGCGCCGCCTTGCCGCCGAAGATGAACGTGCGGGGTTGGACCTGTAATGACGGATTGGACTTGATGGCGTGATACATCGAAACGATGTGCAGCACCTGCAGGTGCTGGCGCTTGTATTCGTGGATGCGCTTGACCAGCACGTCGAAGATCGAGTCCGGGTTCACAGCCACCCCGGTCTGTTGCAGGGCCATGGCGCTGAGTTTTTGCTTGTTGGACTGCTTGATTTCGCGCCAGCGGGCGCGAAACTCCGCATCGTCGGCCAGGGGCTCCAGCCTCTCGAGCTGCGACAGATCCTTGATCCAGCCCGTTCCGATGTGTTCGCAGATCAGCTCCGACAGCAGCGGATTGCACAGCACCATCCAGCGCCGCGGCGTCACGCCGTTGGTCTTGTTGCTGAACTTGTGCGGCCACATTTCGTAGAAGTCCTTGAGCACATCGCTCTTGAGCAGCTCCGAGTGCAGGGATGCGACGCCGTTGATCGCATGGCTGCCGACGCAGGCGAGGTGCGCCATGCGCACGTAGCGCTCGCCGCTCTCGTCGATCAGGGACAGGCGCGCGATGCGGGCCTCATCGCCCATGAAGCGGATGCGCACCTCCTCGAGGAAATTGGCGTTGATCTCGTAGATGATTTGCAGCAGCCGCGGCAGCACACGGCCGAACACCTCGATGGGCCAACGTTCGAGGGCCTCCGGCAGGAGCGTGTGGTTCGTGTAGGCGAAGGTCTTGCGGGCGACTTCCCAGGCCTCATTCCATGGCAGCAACGCGTCGTCGATGAGCAGCCGCATCAATTCCGGGATCGCGACCGCCGGATGCGTGTCGTTGAGCTGCACCGCGAATTTTTCGTGGAAGTTCGTGACCGGCACGCGCTGCGTGCGCAGGATCCGCAGCATGTCCTGCAACGAGCAGCTCACGAAGAAATACTGCTGCTCGAGCCGCAATTCCTTGCCGCGCGCCTGCTCGTCGTTCGGATAGAGGACCTTGCTGATGTTCTCGGAGGCGACTTTTTGGTTGACCGCGCCGTAGTAGTCGCCGCTGTTGAAGGTGGCGAAGTCGAAGGATTCCGGCGCCTCCGAACGCCACAGCCGCAGCGTATTGGCGGTGTTGTTCTGATATCCGAGGATCGGTGTGTCATACGGCACGCCGATCACGGTCTTGTGCGGCACCCAGCGCACGCGCAGCCGGTTGAGCTCATCGACATAGGGTTCCGCGCTGCCGCCGAATTTGACTTCGACGGCCCATTCGGGACGGGCCAGCTCCCAGGGGTTGCCGAAGCGCAGCCATTTGTCGGTTTTCTCCACCTGCCAGCCGTCGATGATTTCCTGATGGAAGATGCCGAACTCATAGCGGATGCCGTAGCCCACCGCGGGCACTTCGAGCGTGGCCAGCGAGTCGATGAAGCACGCGGCCAGACGCCCGAGTCCGCCGTTGCCCAATCCCGGCTCCTCTTCCTGCTGCAGCAGCTCGTCCAGGTTGAATCCCAACTCGCTCATGCAATGCTTGACGCGGTCGAATATCCCCAGATTGATGAGGTTGTTGCCGAGATGCGGGCCCATCAGAAATTCGGCCGACAGGTAGGCCACGGTGCGCGACGCCTGCTTGGTGTAGGTGGCGGCGGTGCTGATCCAACGCTGCAGCATGCGGTCCCTCACCGCGTACGCCAGCGCCATGTAATAGTCGTTCTTGGTGGCGAGCGCCGGGAATTTTCCCTGCATGTAGAACAGGTCGTCGAGGAAGGAGTTCTTGAGCGCCTCCTCGGTCATGGCCGTTCGATCGTCCTCGCGATGCTGCCTGCGCTCTACGAAGCCCACATGACCTCCACGGGTGTACCGGTCTGGCGCAGCACGGCACGGACCGGCATTTCCGCCTCGGGTCCCGGCATGCTCGCGCTCTCATAGGTGCGCCATTTAGCGGCGCCGTTCAGCAAGATCACGATGCGGCGCGCATCGAGCAATGCCGTCAGGTTCAAACTCAAGCGCGCGTGGGGCGCCACCGGGGCCCACATGCCCACGCAACCGGCGGCGGCCGCCGGATTCAGCGCGCGCGAAAGGTTGGGGGAGTTTGGAAACAGCGAGGCGGTATGTCCGTCATCGCCCATGCCGAGCAGCACCGCGTCGAAGGGGCGGGGCACCCGCGCAAAGGTTTCCCAGGCCGATACGGCGCCGATGTCCGGTGTGGGGGCGGCATTCTTCAAGCCGATGAAGCGCGCAGCGGCGGCATTGCCCTGCAGCAGCTCGCTGCGTACCAGGTGTTCGTTGCTGTCCGCGCTCGAGGGCTCCACCCAACGCTCGTCGGCCAGCGCGATGCACACGCGGCCCCAATCGAGGTCCTTGGCGCGCAGCGTCCGGAACAGCTTGATCGGAGTCTTGCCGCCCGAGACCACGAGGCTCGCGGCGCCGCGGTCCGCGATCGCAACCTCGAGCGCAGCCGCGATCTGGTCCGCCAACACGCTCGACAATGTATCCAGGTCCGAATACCGCTTCGGGAGCGGATGAGCGTCAGTCATGTCGCAGTACAACAATCATAACTCATCGTGCCACGAAAATCCGTCCCGGCCTAGCAGCGCGCTCGAAGCCGCGGGCCCCCAGGTGCCGGCGATGTACAACTTCGGGCCCTCGTCGTACTGCTCCCAACCGGCGCGTATCGGATCGATCCAGCCCCAAGCCGCATCCAATTCGTCACGGCGCATGAACAGGGTCAAGTTGCCCTTGACCGTGTCCATGAGGAGCCGCTCGTAAGCATCGAGACTGCGTGTCTTGAATGTCTCGCCCAGGTCCAGTGACAGACTCACGGGTTTGAGCCGCATGCCTTCCCCCGGATTTTTCGCCAGAATCGTCATGGTGATGCTCTCATCGAGGGTCAGGCGAATGACCAGCTCATTGGCGGTGTGCGTGGTCTTGGGCTTCTCGAAGATGGGATGCGGCACCTCGTCGAAGGTGACCACGATCTCGGTGACCCGATCCTGCAGGCGCTTGCCGGTGCGCAGGTAAAAAGGCACTCCCGCCCATCGCCAAGTGTCGATGTCCACCTTGAGGGCCACGAAAGTCTCGGTGGTGCTGTCCGCCGCGATATCGGCTTCTTCGCGATATCCCGGCACCGGCACGCCGCGCACGGCGCCGGCTTTGTACTGGCCGCGCACGGATTTGGTGAGCACATCGCTGTCGCGGAGCGGGCGCATGGCGCGCAGCACCTTGAGTTTCTCGTCGCGCACCGCGTCCGGGTCGCTGCTCGCGGGCGGCTCCATGGCCATGATGCAGAGCAGCTGCAGCAGATGGTTTTGCACCATGTCGCGCAGCGCGCCGGTCTTGTCGTAGAAATTCCCGCGGCGCTCGACGCCAAGTTCCTCGGCCACGGTGATCTGCACGTTCTTGATCAGGCCGCGCCGCCACAAAGGCTCGAACAGAGCATTGCCGAAGCGCAGCGCCATGAGGTTTTGCACCGCCTCCTTGCCGAGGTAATGATCGATGCGATAGATCTGCTTCTCGGAGAACACCGCGCCGACCTGGGCGTTGATGAGGTCGGCGGAGGCGCTGTCGTGGCCCAACGGCTTCTCGAGGACCACGCGCGAAGACGGTGTGACCACATTGGCCTTGGAGAGATTCTGGCAAATCGTCGAGAACAGGTTCGAGGCGGTCGAGAAGAAAAACACGCGCACGATGCGATCGCGTCCGGCGAGCAGCCGGCCCAACGCCGCATAGCCGCTCTCGACTTCGGCGTCGAGCTGCACGTAGTCGAGCAGCGCCGCGAATCCCTGCCAGTGCGGTTGATCGAATTCCTTGCCCAGAAATTGCGTGCACGCGCCCTGAGCCCGCTCCAGGTAGGCGCTGCGCGACAGGCTTGAGCGTGCCACGCCGAAGATCCGCGACTCGGCCGTGACCTGCCCGGCCGCGAAACGGCGGTACAAGGCCGGCAACAGCTTGCGGGTCACGAGGTCGCCCGTGCCGCCGAACAAGAAGAGGTCGAAAGTTGGAAGTAGCGATACCACGTGCGATTCCTGGCATTCTCGAAGTGCAGAGTAGCACTTCAGCGCTCGTGACGGGCCTTCAGGGTTTCCGCCACCTGCGCAAGCTTCAAGCGCTTGGCTTTGAGCAGCAGCAGCATGTGAAACAGCAGATCGGCCGCCTCGCTCAAAGTTTGCGCATCGGACGAGGTGACCGCGGCGAGTGCCAGCTCGACGCCTTCCTCGCCGACTTTTTGGGCAAGGCGCGCCAGACCTTCATCCATGAGCTTGGTGGTGTAGCTGCCCGGCGGCCGCTCGCGGACGCGCGCGTCTATGATCGACTCGAGCTCGCCGAGAAAGGCCAGCTCTTCGGCACGCGATTGCGGCGCGTCGCCCCAGCAGCTGCGAGTTCCCAAATGGCACACCGGCCCGGCGGGCTGCGCCGATATCAGGAGGCAATCACGGTCGCAATCGGCCGCGATTTGCTTCACCCGCAAGAAATGGCCTGAACTCTCGCCCTTGGTCCAGAGGCGCCCTTTGCTGCGGCTCCAGAAAGTGACGTTGCCGCTCGTCTCGGTCAGCTCGAGCGCCTCGGCGTTCATGTATCCGAGCATGAGCACCCTGCCGTCGTCGGCGTCGTGGATGATCGCGGGAATTAGGCCGTTCATCTTGTCCCAGTCGAGATCAAGGCTCATAGGCGCACCTCGATGCCCGCGGCACGCAAGTCCCGCTTGAGCGAAGGGATCGAGATTTCAGCCGAATGGAACACACTCGCGGCCAGCGCCGCATCGACCCGCGCTGCGCTGAATACTTCTGCAAAATGCGCAGCCGCGCCGGCGCCGCCCGAGGCGACCAACGGCACGCGGCAAACCGCTCGAACCGCGCGCAGCTGCGCGATGTCGTAGCCGCGGCGCACGCCGTCGCTCGACATGCAATTGAGCACGATCTCGCCGGCGCCGCGCTCCTGTGCCTCGATGACCCAATCGAGCGTGCGGCGCAAAGCATCGCGGCTGCGCGCCGCGTCGCCGGTGAATTGCTGCACGCGATACTCGCCGTCGACGGTCTGGCTATCGACGCCGACGACCACGCACTGGGCGCCGAAGCGCTCGCTCAAGGAGTTGATCAAGTCCGGATCGCTCAAGGCGGGCGAGTTGACGGAAATCTTCTCGGCGCCCGCGGCCAGCACCTCCTCGGCATCCGCGACCGAGCGGATGCCGCCCGCGACGCAAAAGGGAATGTCGAGCGTGCGCCCGACGCGCGCCACCCAAGAGCGGTCCACGGATCGGTTTTCAGGACTCGCGGAAATGTCGTAGAACACCAGCTCGTCGGCGCCTTCGTCGCGGTAGCGTGCGGCCAGTTCCAGGATGTCGCCGACGATGCGGTGATCGCGAAACCGCACGCCCTTGACCACGCGTCCATCGCGGACATCCAAACAGGGGATTATGCGTTTGGCAAGAATGGCTGCAATTCCTCGTGGGGTATGAGCTGCTCGAGCAGCGCCTTGCCGCTGATCGCCGCACTCGCGCCGGCCCGGGCGAGCGCTCGCAGGTCTGCGGAGTTGCGCACGCCGCCCGAGGCCTGCCACTCGATCTGCGGGTGTCGCGTGACCGCCTCCTGGTACAGGGTCACATTGGGTCCGTTCAATGCGCCGTCACGCGCCACGTCGGTACACAGCACGTGCTTGAGGCCCACTGGGAAATGCGCCAAGGCGTCCCACAATGAAAGTTCCGACTGCCGCTGCCACCCATGAGTTGCAACCCGCGGCGTGCCCCCATCATCCATGCGCACATCGAAGGCCAGCACGATGCGCTCGCTGCCAAACTGCTCCAGCCACTGCCGCACTTGCCCGGGTTGCGACACCGCGGCGCTGCCGACGACCACGCGCGCCGCACCACAATCCAGCATGCGCGTGAGCGCCGCAGCGCTGCGCAGGCCCCCGCCCACCTGCAGTTTCAGGCTACCGTGCTGCGCGAGCTGCGCAATGAGCGTGAAATTACCGAGCACGCCGTCGCGCGCACCGTCCAGATCGACCACGTGCAGCCAATCGGCGCCGAGATCGCGATAGGCCGACGAGAGATCCAACGGCGCCGCCGCATAGGAGGTTTCGGCATCGAAACGCCCTTGCAGCAGGCGCACACAGCGCCCGCCTTTGAGATCGATGGCGGGGATCAGGCGCATGCAGGTTGGCGGCGGCGGCGCTTCAATGGATGCTCAGGCTTCACTGGATTTTACTGGACTGGATTCAGCGGATATTGACGAAGTTGTGCAACAGGCGCGAGCCGAGCGCGGCCGAACGTTCGGGGTGGAACTGCACCCCGTAGAAATTGCGCCACTGCACGCAGGCACTGAACGGCGTTCCGTAGTCGCAACTGGCTATGGTCGTCTCGCTCAACGCAACCGCATAGCTATGAACGAAGTAAGCATACTCGCCGCGCTTCACGCCTTCGAGCAGCGGACTCAGGGTGAGCGCTTCGACGGTGTTCCAACCCATGTGCGGCACCGGTCGTCCCTCGGCCACAGTCAAGCGGAGCGCGCGTCCCCGAATTACCCCTAAGCACTCGGCCTGGCCTTCCTCGGAGGCGTCGTGAAGCAGCTGCAGACCCAAGCAAATCCCGAGCACGGGCTGTTCGAGCCCCGCAATCACGGTATGCAGGCCACGTTCGCGCAGCCGCTTCATGGCATCCGCGGCCGCCCCCACGCCCGGGAGGATCACGTGGCTCGCGCTCGCGATGCGCCGCGGGTCGGCGCTGACCTCGCATCGGCAATCGATTCGTTCGAGCGCGTATTGCAGCGACGCGATATTCGCGCCGCCGCTCGCGATGATCACGACGTCGCGGTTGGCGGCGCTCACAGCATGCCCTTCGTGGTCGGCAATTCCGTGCCCTCGAGCCTGATGGCCTGGCGCAGGCAGCGGCCCACGCCCTTGAAACAACTCTCGACCATGTGATGCGTGTTGTCGCCGCGCACGCTGATGTGTAGGGCAGCCCCGAGCGCCTCGGCGAATGAGCGGAAAAAATGCGGCACCAGCTCGGTGGGCAGCTGCCCCACGCGGTCGCGCGGCAAAGTGCCCTCCCAGACGAAGAACGGTCGGCCCGAAATGTCCAGGGCGACCTGCGCCTCGGCCTCGTCCATGGCAAGCAAGAATCCGTAGCGGGCAATGCCACGCTTGTCCCCGAGGGCCTCGCGAAACGCCGCTCCGAGCGCCAGTGCACAATCCTCCACGGTGTGGTGCTCGTCGACGTGCAAATCCCCCTGGCAGACGAGCTCGAGCGAGAAGCCGCCATGCCGCGCGACCTGCTCGAGCATGTGATCGAAGAACCCCAAACCTGTGGAGATTGGGGGGCGGCCGCCGTCGCGCGCGCCCGCCAACCGGGCGGGGCCCTCGCGCGACAGGTCGATCGTCACGACGATGTCGGTTTCCTTGGTTTTTCGATGCAATGTGGCGCGGCGCGCGGCGCCGATGATGCGCATCGCGATCGCCGGCCAGGTCTCGGCCTCGGGACCGTCGCGACTGATGCGCAAACCCTCGATGCCGAGATTGGCGGCGAACTCCATGTCCGTATCGCGGTCTCCGACCATGAAACTCGCGGCCTTGTCGAGCGGATTGGCGGTGATGAAATCGCGCACCATACCGAGTTTCGGCTTGCGGCACTCGCATGCCTCGTGCTTGTAGTGCGGGCAGACGAACACCTGTTCGAACTCGACGCCTTGAGTACGGAACATGTCCAGAATGAAACGATGCGGCACATCGAATGCCTCCTGCGGAAAGCGCGCCGTGCCCAGCCCGTCCTGGTTGGTCACCATGACGAAGCCGTATCCGGCGCGCTTCAGATCCAGCAGCGCGGCAACCGCGCCCGGCATGAAGCGGATCTTCGCCAGGCTATCGACGGTTTCATCGGGCGGCTCTTCGTTGAGGGTGCCGTCGCGATCGATGAACACGATGCGCCGGCCGCTCAAGCTGCCCCCACGGAGCGTAGCAGCGCATCATTGTCGGCAGTCGCGCCGATCGAGACGCGCAGAAAGTTAGGCAGCGCCGCGTAACCGCGCAGGTCGCGCACGATGAGACCGGCTGCCATGCTCTCGCGCATGAACTGCCCGGCATCGCGACATTCGACCAGCAGAAAATTCGCGTCGCTCGGATGTACCGTCTCGACCAGAGGCGAGCGCCGCAGGGCGCGCTGCATACGGTCGCGTTCCGCGAGCAGCGCTTCGAGCCGCTTCGCCGAACGCTCGAGTTCATGAGGTTCGAGTGCGCGGATGGCGGCCTCCACGGTCGGTTGCGGCAGTGCGTAGGGCGGTATCACCTTCGCGGCCAGTTTGATCATCTCGGGGTGCGCGAGCAGGGCGCCCACCCGCGCGCCCGCCAGCGCGTGCGCCTTCGAAAGGGTACGCAGCAGGGCGAGGGTTTGGAAGCGCGCGAGCCACGGGCTCAGGCTTGCGCTGCGCGACCATTCGACGTAAGCCTCGTCGATGACGACGATCGCCTTGCCCTCGAGCGCCACGCAGATGCGCTCGATGGCGGCCACGTCGAACAGGTTGGCAGTGGGATTGTTCGGCGAACATAGGTAGACCAATTTCATGGCAGGCTGCCAGGCCGACAGCAGCTCGTCCGGATCCAGCGCCCAAGCGCGCTCCCGGCGCAGCGGCACGTCGATGACCGCGGCTCCCTGAATGCGGGCCGAGACCTGGTACATGCCGAAGGTCGGCGACACTTGCAGGATCGCATCGCGGCCGGCCCGCAGGTAGATGCGGGAGAGCACGTCGATTGCCTCATCCGCGCCGCGCGTCGCGAGCACGCTGTCCGCCGGGACATCGTAGAGCGCGGCGAGGCGCGCGATCAGCTCCTTGGGTTGAGGTTCTGGGTAGCGATTCAAGCCGGCCGCCGTATCATCGCCCGGTGGCCGCCAAGGCGCCTCGTTGGCATGCATGCGAGTCAGGGAGGGCAGCCAGGCGGCATGCGAGTA
>Ga0116231_10013382_pt1 | contig 11558 bp, 8 predicted proteins | sample S1TSphgellanicum_2_FD_89695 | JGI IMG/M metagenome (GOLD analysis project Ga0116231, IMG submission 89695) | Host-associated microbial communities from peat moss isolated from Minnesota, USA - S1T2_Fd - Sphagnum magellanicum MG | ecosystem: Host-associated > Plants > Peat moss > Unclassified...
CCAGTGCTGTTTATCAAGGGGTTGTCGCTGGTGCAGTCTTCGGGCGCGGAGCGGCATAAACAGCGTTCGCACGGGCTGGTCTACACGCTGGGAATCGTTGTCTCGTTCTGGGTGCTGGTGGGGGCGCTGCTGGGCCTGCGCGCTGCCGGGTCGACGCTGGGCTGGGGATTTCAGTTTCAGTCCCCGATTTTCCTCGCGCTGATGGCCAGCCTGCTCTTCTTTCTGGGCTTGAGTCTGGCGGGCCAGTTTGAGATCGGGCTGACGCTAACCTCGGCCGGAGGTTCGCTGGCTCGGAAACAAGGCTACGCCGGCAGCTTCTTCACCGGTGTGCTGGCGGTCATCGTGGCCACGCCGTGTACCGCCCCGTTCATGGGCGCTGCGGTAGGCTTCGCGCTGGCGCAATCGGCATTGGTCACCTTCGCCATCTTTACCGCACTAGCCCTGGGGCTGGCTTTGCCGTATCTTCTGCTTACCTTGCAGCCGGCGTGGACGCGTCTCTTACCTCGCCCTGGCGCGTGGATGGAAGTGCTGAAGCAGGCGACGGCGGTGCCGATCTTCGGCACAGTGATCTGGCTTGTCTGGGTGCTGGCCGGCTCGCGTGGAGCCGAGGCCGTGGCGGCGTTACTGTTTGCCTTCCTGCTGTTGGCCATTGCCGGATGGATCCTGGGGCGATGGCCTGCAAAGCCCGTGCCAACTCTCGCTGCCGGGCTGGTGATCGTGGGCGCAATCGCAATTTGCGTTTTGGGCGTAACGTCGCTCGCTGCGCATTCTCTCGCTGCAACTACCTCAGAGCCAGCCGCAGGCGGCGCAACGCAATGGGAGTCATGGTCGCAGGCCGCTGTCGATAATTATCGTGCTCAAGGCCGCCCGGTCTTCGTCGATTTCACCGCAAGCTGGTGCCTGAGCTGCCAGGTCAACGAACGCGTGGCGCTCCGCACGGCGCCAGTAGGCGCAGCCTTTAAGAAAGCCAACGTGGCTCTTCTCAAAGCCGACTGGACCAATCGGGACGACGCCATCGCAACTGCCCTGACCTCTCTCGGACGCAGCGGCGTACCCGCCTACGCGCTCTACACGCCAGGGTCGGATACTCCCACGCTCCTGCCCGAGGCGCTGACCCCGGGCATTGTCACGGACGCCTTAAGCCAGCTTCCCGCCGCAAGGAATGCACCCAATCGCTGAGTTATTCGTCGAATCTTTAGGTGGAGGTTCGCGTATGAGTCGGAACGAGCGCAAATCGCGGTTGCATCTGGGTCTGTCCCTGGCATTTGTCTGGTTGTTGGCGTCCGTTTTTCTTAGCCATGCGGCCAAGGCCGGAACAAGCGACGGAGTGCGCGTCGGTGCCGCTGCGCCTGCGTTCAAGGCGACCGACTCGCTGGGCAAGACCGAGTCGCTGGATCAATACAAGGGCAAGTTTGTCGTCCTCGAATGGCATAACCAGGGCTGCCCCTATACGAAAAAGCACTATGAGTCCGGTAATATGCAGGCGCTCCAGAAAGAGTGGACCGCCAAAGGCGTAGTTTGGCTGACCGTGATCTCGTCGGCTCCAGGCCAGCAGGGATACGTGACCGCCACCCAGGAGAAGAATTATTTAACTTTGATGCACGCCGCGCCAACCGCGGTGCTGCTCGACCGGGACGGCAAGGTTGGCCGGCTCTACAACGCAAAGACGACCCCGCAGATGGTAGTCATCGATCCAGCCGGGAAAATCATCTACGACGGCGCGATCGACGACAAGCCCACCCCAGACCCGCAAGACATCAAAGGCGCGAAGAACTACGTCAACGAAGCTTTGGGCGCGGCGCTGGCCGGCAAACCCGTGCCAACTCCTTACACCCGGCCCTACGGCTGTTCCGTGAAATACGGCGAGTAGTCTGGGAGCGCACAGAGGTCAATCACGCGAGCGGTTGGCAAACCGGGCACCAGTAGGTGCTGCGCGCGTTCGGCCCTTGCAGGCAGCGCTGAATCGGCGTCCCGCAACGCCGGCAGGGCTCGTTCCTGCGTCCGTACACCCACAGGCTCTCACCCGGATTGGCGCTGCGCGTCGTCCGCCGCTTGCGCCCCTGAAACGTCACGATCCGGTCGCCCGAGTCTTCGAGCACATTGGCCGCCAGCAGCCGCCGCGCGGTGGAAACGACGCTCTCCAGTCGCGAAACCGGCAGCGAGCCGACCCGCGCGAATGGACTAACGCCTTCGAGAAAACAAATCTCCGACTTGAAGACATTCCCCACCCCGGCCAGCACATTCTGCCGCAGCAGCACATGCGCAATCTCCTCGTCCCCATAGGATTGCAACCGCCGCAAGGCTGAGGCCGCATCGAAGTCCGTTTTCAGCACATCGCTGGCCGCCGGAGGAATCTGCCGCTCACGCGCCAGCGACTCCTCGGTGTACATCTTGGCCACGGGTACGCGGAAGGCGACCGCAACAAAATCCGCAGTTTCAAGCACAATGCGCGCATTCGAGCGAAACTCCTTCCAGCGCTCGCCTGGCCGGTAAATATGCCAACTCCCGCTCATCAGCATGTGCGTGGCGAGAATCGGCCCACCCGAAAGAAACATCAGCAGCCACTTGCCACGCGCCTCAATGCGCTCGACCTTCTGTCCTGCGAAGGGCAAGTCGTCGTCGGCGCGGGCGATCTGCGCATATTCCGTGGCAAAGTGCGTAATTGGCTTGCCGACCAGAGCGCGGCCCAGAGCGCGGGCGCTGCGATAAATGGTGTCGCCTTCTGGCACCGCGTCAAACTCCCTTTTGCCGGAAGGCCGGTTTCGAGCTCGGCCGAGTGAGAGCCGGACGATTCATTGCCGCTTCGGCAGGTGAAAGCCGCCCCGAAGGCAAGCCCGAGGCCGGCCCATTTGCCGCGCCGAAAGGCGGTTTCGCCGCCCGCCGCAAATGCATCCCCAGCGGACCGGCGTGGAATCCAGCATCTCTCAACGCCTCAGCCATTGGATGCGCCGCCACCGGCAACCCGTTGACCGTGCTGATGAGATACCCGCTATGATGCCCGGTCTGATCGTTCTGAAGCCGAGTTTGACCGAGTTCCGCGAGAAATCGCGCCAGTCCCTCGGCAGTCTGCGACCGCTCCGGCTCGTCCGCCGGCAAAAAAACCAGCAGGTTCGGATTCCCACGCCGCAGCCACGCCACCAACCGTCCAGCGCAAAGCACCACCTGCGCGTAAGCCGCGCGGGTCAGAGCCCGCGGTGCCGTCTCCGTATCCTCCGCCTCCGCCGGAAGCGCCGGCCACTTCAGCGTCGAGCCGTAGGGATTGGCCGGGTCCGTCGCCGCAATCAACGCAAACTCCGGCTTCGATTGCTCAGCAAAGGCATGAGTATTCCGCAACGAACGCAGCAGATCGACCGCCGCAGGCAGCGCAAACTGCGTCGCTCCCAGCCCGGCAACAAAGTACCCGCGCCGAATCCGCCCGCTCTCTTCGAGCGCCTTCAACACCGGGTAAATCGCCGAAAATCCGCCAGGGACATTCTCCGCCGCAACGCACTCCCGCAGCAGCACTCCGTACCGATGCAGCAGTTGCAGCGCCAGCGCATGAGTCGCTTCGGTTGCCGACGGCAGAAGGCCATTCGTGGAACCGGAGGGAGGCGGGGGATTCATCCCCCGCGATCCCGCCGCTAGATCGGCAGGGGCTTTAGCCCCGGCTCCCGGTAAAAGCGACCATCGCCCCTGCGCGGTGGCCGGAATCGTCCTTCGCGAACGAAAATTCCCCTGCGGCGGCAGCTTCCGCGGTCCGCGCGTCGCCTCCGGCCTGGCCGTGTACGCCCGCAGCGGATGCAGCGAATCGTTGGTCGCCAATCCCCTCCACACCAAAGACCAAAGCGCGTCCAGCGACTCGCCCGGGTACCCGCCGCCCACCGACTCGTGCAGTTGCGCGAAGAAGCTTGCGCCGGTCTGGCGCAACGCGGCCAGCAACTGCTCCTCCCGCTCCGTCATCGCCTCCGGATTCGGCCGTGGGAGCGCGAGCAGCGGCATTTTGTCCGAGAGATACAGCGCAATCCTCCCGTCGCGCTCGCCCAGCGCTTCCACGCCAGCCCAAGCCACCTCGCCAGCCGCAATCAGCGTATCCAGATCGCCCGGCTGGTACCCTGCAATGCGCGCCGGCAAGATCGCCGTCTCCAGCAGCGACGCGGCAATCGGCGCGCCCTGCAGATTTTCAATCACGTCCAGCAGCGCGTCCATGCCGCGGCGCGGCGTCAGCAATCCCTGCCAGTGCGTTAGGAAGCGCGCCAGCGTCGCCTGCTCCACCGGCTCCACTTCCTTGCGCAGACGCGCCAGCGACTTGCGCCGGATCATGCGAAGCATCTCCGCATCGCACCACTCGCGGTGCAACCCTCCCGGCCGAAAACCGCCTTCCAGGATACGGTTTTCCGTTGCCAGCCGGTTCAGAACTCGTTCCGTTTCTGCAACATCCAGCGCAAACCGAATCGAAACCTCATCCAGCGTGAACGGCCCGTGCGTCCGCGCGTATCGCCGCACCAGCTCGACCACCGGCTCGGCCACCGGATCGAGCAGCGCCACGGGGATCCCCGGCGGCAGCGGAATCCCCAGCCCATCGCGATACCGCGCCGAATCTTCAATCGCAATCAGCCGCTTTTCCCCGGCGATGCGCAACTCCAGCACGCGCCGCGACCGGATCAGCCGGTCCACCTGCTCCAGAACCGCCGCGTCCGTCACGCGCAGCCCCAACTCCACCCGCGAGAGATCGCCAAGCCGCAGCAGCAAATCGTGAATCCCATCCGCCGACCTCGCCCGGAACGGATCGACCAGGCATTGCTGTTGCTCTTCAATCTCCGCCATTGCGTCCGCATCGAGCAGCTCGCGCAGATCGGCCTCGCCCAGCAACTCCCGCAACTGATCCTGGTCGATGGTCAACGCCTGCGCCCGCCGCTCGGCCAGCGGGGCGTCCCCGTCGTACAGGAAATTGGCCACGTAGCTGAAGAGCAGCGAAGCGGCAAACGGCGACGGCGTCCGCGTATCCACCACATGCACCCGAAGCTGACGCTGCTCAATCCCGCGCAGCGTCTCGATCAACGCCGGCATATCGAACACATCCCGCAAACACTCGCGATACGCCTCGAGCAGCATCGGAAACGACGGATAGCGCGACGCCACCGACAGCAAATCGTACGCCCGCTTCCGCTGCTGCCAAAGCGGCGCGCGGCCATCGGCGCGCCGTCGCGGCAAAAGCAGCGCGCGCCCCGCCGCCTCGCGAAACCGCCCCGCAAACAGCGCCGTCGAGCCCAACTGACGCAGTACCAAATCCATCACCTCGGCCGACTCCACCAGAAACCAGTCCGCCGACGGCGCCTCGTCCGAATCCGGAAAGCGCAGCACAAACCCGTCGTCGCCCCACAGCGTCTCCACGTCCGGCCCGCCCGCCGCGCGAATCCGCGCCGCCACGGCCATCGCCCAGGGAATATGAATCCGGCTGCCAAACGGCGTCAGTACGCAGATGCGCCAGTCTCCCAGCTCGTCCCGGCAGCGCTCGATCACGATATTGCGGTCGTCCGAAACCTGCCCCGTCGCCTCCTGCTGGTCGGCCAGGAAGCGCATCAGATTCTCCGCCGCCCCAGGGTCCAGATCGTGGTCGCGAACGAGCCGAGCCAGCGCCGCCGGCAGCGGCAACTCCCGCAATTCCCGCACCATCGCGCCAATGCGCCGGCCAAACTCCAGCGGCCGCCCCGGCCCGTCGCCCTTCCAGAACGGCATCTTGCCCGGCTCACCCGGCGCCGGAGAAACCAGCACCTTGTCGTGCGTGATCTCGTCGATCCGCCACGTCGTCGCGCCCAGAATGAACGTCTCACCCGGCCGCGACTCGAAGACCATCTCCTCATCCAGCTCGCCCACCCGGATCGACTTGCCTTCGCTCCCTGAAAGAAACACGCCGTACAGTCCGCGGTCGGGAATGGTCCCGGCGTTCAGAATCGCGAGGCGCGTGGCTCCCTGCCGCGCCGTAAGCAAATTGCGAATGCGGTCCCAGGTCAGCCGCGGGCGCAGCTCGGCAAACTCGTCCGAAGGGTAGCGCCCGCTGAGCAGGTCCAGCACCCCTTCGAATGCAGTGCGAGTCAGCCCACCAAACGGCGCGGCGCTGCGAACGATGCGAAAAAGCTCGTCGAACTCGACTTCGGGAGCGTTTTCGAGCGCCGCGTCGTCCTCTTCGGCGTTCTCGAATGCCTGCTCGAACTCGGCGAAGAGCTTGCTGCCCGTTCGGGCGGTCTTGATGCGAACGACCTTCTTCTTTTCGGGTGCCGGCAAACTCGGCGGATGCGCTACGATCGCCACCATCTGCTGCGCCAGCACATCCAGCGGATTGCGCGGAAACCGCGTCGACTCGATCTGCCCCGTATGCATCGACTGCGTCATCGCCGCGCAGGCAATCAAATCCGCCCGATACTTGGGAAAGAGAATCCCCTCGCTCACTGCGCCGACGCTGTGCCCAGCCCGCCCAATCCGCTGCATGCCGCTTGCCACCGAAGGCGGTGCCTCAATCTGGATCACCAGATCGACCGCGCCCATGTCGATGCCCAGCTCCAGCGTCGAAGTGGCGCAAAGCCCGCGCAGCTTCCCCGCCTTCAACTGCTCCTCGATAATCGACCGCTGCGGGGCGGCGATCGACCCATGATGCGCGCGCACCAGCTCCTCGCCGGCCAGCTCGTTCAGCGCCCCCGCCAGCCGCTCCGCCACCTGCCTGCTGTTGACAAACAGAATCGTCGAAGTCCGCTCGCGAATAATCTCCAGCAATCGCGGGTGAATCGCATTCCAGATCGAAACCCGCTTCGGCCCCTGCGACGCCGGCCCTGAAGGAATCTCCTCCATCGTCCCCAGCCGCGCCATATCTTCGACCGGCACTTCAATCCGCAGCTTCAACTGCTTGGGCGCGCTGGCATTCACAATGGTCACCGGCCGATAGCGAATATTCGCAGTCTCAACAACATCCGCCGACCAGGCTTCCACCTCCACCGGGACCAAATCGTCCACAGAATCCGCTTTAGAATCCGCACTGTCCGTTTTGCAATCCGCGACATCCGCTGTGTGAAAGGGCACGACTTCAGTCGTGCCGACCGAGCCCGCCAAATCACGAGGGGCTTTAGCCCCTGAGGAACCCGGCTCTGGCGCCGCGACCCCACCCAAAAACCGCGCCACCTCCTCCAAAGGCCGCTGCGTCGCCGAGAGACCAATCCTCTGGAGCGGCCTTTTCGTCAGCGCCTGCAACCGCTCCAGCGTCAGCGCCAGATGCGCCCCGCGCTTGGTCGGCACCAGCGCGTGAATCTCGTCGATAATCACCGTATCCACCGTCCGCAGCGACTCCGAAGCCTGCGAAGTCAGCAGCAGATACAGCGACTCCGGCGTGGTAATCAGAATCTCCGCCGGCGTCCGCTTAAACCGCGCCCGCTCCTTCTGCGAAGTGTCCCCGGTGCGGACGCCGATCTCTGGATCATGCACCGGGACACCCATCCGCCGCGCCATGTTGGCAATCCCCGCCAGCGGCGAGCGCAGATTCCGCTCCACATCCACAGCCAAAGCCTTGAGCGGCGAAATATACACAATCCGGCACCCCGCCCCAACCGGCCGTGCCTGCAGCATCAGCCTGTCGAGACACCACAGGAACGCCGTCAGCGTCTTCCCCGTCCCGGTGGGCGCAAGAATCAGCGTGCTTTCCCCACGCGCAATCGCCGGCCACCCCAGCCGCTGCGGGGCCGTAGGCTCCTCAAACACCTCGCGAAACCACCGCGCCGTGACAGGATGGAAGCTGGCGAAGGGGTCGGCGGCTGGGGAGTCAGGTTCGGGCTTCGGGATGGACTTGCGCGGGGGCATCAGCTCTCTTCAGGATAGCCCTTCCGAAGAGTCTGCCCTTATCCTGATTTGTACAGAGGGTGCCGACATCAAAACGACGATTTCTTTCGCGATTGAGCCATTCGATGGCAGCCACGCTGTCACGCCGTTATTGGACGAGATTTCTCTCGTTGAGTTGATATCGGCGTTCGAGCGCAAAATGGGCTTTGATATCGCTGGCGGCTACGGTGGACTGATCCCGGCATGGTTCAACTACGGTCCCCTCGACCGATATTTCCTTGACGACTTCGAGCAAGATAGCTACTTCTCCAAGAAGGGTGTTATTGTTCTGCTCGGCTGCGATTGTGGTCAGGTTGGATGTTGGCCCTTATCCGCGCATGTTGAAGTAAGGGACGACACCGTAACTTGGGCGCAGTTTGGCCAGGAGCACCGACCGCAGCGGGATTATTCGGGCTTCGGGCCGTTCGTCTCTGAAAAAGACCAATACAAGGGTGCAGTGGCCAAGCTCTCCCACCAGATCTCAAAACTAGTTCCTTAAGGCGAATCCTAGCTCGCCTGCCTCGGCCGGAAATAGCAAGTCCCCCCTGCCAGCACCGGCACCCACAGCGTCGCATCGGCCGGCTGCTCGCTCGACCCCAGAAACAGCACCCCATCCGGCGCCAGCAGCCGGTGAATATGCGTCAGCAGCTTCTTCCGCGTCTCCTGCGAAAAATAGAGCATCACATTGCGCAGAAAGATCACGTCGAAGCGGTCCATCGGCGGCGAAAACGGCGGCTGAATGCCGCACAGATTCGCCTGGCGGAAGTTGCAGAGCTTGCGCAGTTCCGGCTTCACCGTCCAGTCTTCGCCATGATGGTCGAAGAACCGGACGATATGGCGCGCCGGCAAACCGCGGTTCATCTCAATGCGCTGATACGTGCCGGACTGGCAGCGGCGCACCACTTCGCCGGAGATGTCAGTGCCCTCAATGCGCATGTTCCAACTAGCCAACTGCGGGAAATGCTCCAGCAGCAGCATCCCGGTCGAATACGCCTCCTGCCCGGTCGAGCACGCGGCGCTCCAGATGCGCAGCGAACGCACACCGCGGCGGTTCTCGATCAGCTTGGGCAGTAAGTCGGTTCGCAACAGCTCAAACGGCCGCGCATCGCGAAAGAAACTCGTCTCGTTGATCGTCATCGCCTCAGCCACCGACCGCTCCAACAGCGGATCGCGCTTGAGCCGCAGCAGTTGAATCAGCTCTTCGAGATGCGAAAGGCCATGGTTGCGCAGCAGCTTTGCCAGGCGCGTCTCGAAGAGGTAGTCGCGGCTGGGGTCGAGCACATTCTGCGACTGCTCGTAGACCAGTTGTCGCAGAAAACCGTAATCCACCGTCGAGGAAGCGGCCGGAGCAGCGAACGACACAGGTCTGGCGGTCATATTCATAGGCAAAAGGTCACACAGCCGATTCCCGAAGCTCGATGGCCTCGCGTTGGCTCCGGCCCGCGAGCCGAAGGATTTCCGGGGCAATTGCGTTCAGGGGCAGTATCCGATGCGCAAGTCCCGCCTGGGCCACGGCTCCCGGCATGCCCCAGACAGCGCTCGTCGGTTGGTCCTGAGCTAGAACCATGCCACCGTGTTCGCGGATCATGCGGCTTCCGGCAAGACCGTCGTTGCCCATGCCGGTGAGCACAACGGCCAATATGCGCGGCCCATAGACGGCAACCGCGCTGCGAAAAAGCACGTCGACCGCCGGACGGCAGTGGTTTTCCGGCGCATCCTGAGTCAGGCGCAGTACCGGCTGCCCGGGAGCGGCCACTTCCATGTGCCAGTCGCCGCGGGCGATATAGATACTTCCAGCACGAACCGACTCACCGGCAACAGCCTCCGTCACCCGCAGCGGACAGCGCCCATCGAGGCGTTCGGCAAGCAGTTGGGTAAAAATCCGCGGCATATGCTGCACGATCAGCACCGGCAGCGAAAAATTCGCCGGAAACGCCGGAAGCAGCACGTCAAGCGCCGCGGGACCGCCGGTGGAGACGCCGATTAAAACCACGCCTGGAGGAAGCCCGCCCAAAACCGGAGCCGAAATGGCACGGCCCGGAAGAGCGGCTGGCCACAGAGTGCGCGGCTCAGCCACCGTCTGCCCGCCGCTCGCGGCCATCGAAGAAGTCGCCGCAACCGGCTGCGCTCCACCGGTAAGACCCGCCGTCAGCGCAAGAATCTTGGGAATCAGATCGCGCGCCAGCGATTGCAACGCTGCTTCCCGCGAAGCCTGACCGGCTGGCTTGGCCACATAATCCGCCGCACCGCTGGCCAGCGCCTCCATCGTCACCTTGGCGCCACGCTGCGTCAGCGAACTGCACATGATCGCCGGAATCCGGCTCCCCGCGGCCTTCATCTGCTTCAGCGTGCTCACTCCGTCCATGCCGGGCATCTCCACATCCATCACAATCAAGTCAGGGCGCAGCAACTCCATCGCTCTCAAGGCGCAGGAGCCGTCCGGGGCCGTCCCAACCACTTCGAGACGCTCGTCCTCACTCACCACAGCGCGCAACAACGCCCGCATCACCGCCGAATCGTCCACAATCAGGATGCGCGCAGGCCGGGCCGGCGGTGTCGGAGGCGTCACGGAGCGCATAGGCCTCAAGCCTCCGCAAATCCCAGCATGGCCAGCTTTTCGGTCAGTGCTTCATCGTCGAATGGCTTCATCAGGTACTCGTCAGCCCCCGCGTCCAGCGAACGGAGAATGAAATCGTCCTCCGCCTCGGTCGTCACCATCATCACCTTCACCTCGTCATACCCCTCGGCCCGCAGATTTTTGAGCATGTCGAGACCGCCCATGATAGGCATGTTCCAGTCCACCAGCGCCAGATCGAAGGGATCGTCTTCGTGCAGATGGTCGAGACCCGCCTTACCGTCGGCTGCCTCTTCGCACTCAATGCCTTTCTGCTCCAGCAGGCCACGCAGGTAGTCCCGCACAAACCGGGAATCGTCCACAATCAACGCACGCATTCAGAAATCCTCCTCAGACAAAGTGGTACAACGGCCGCGTTGGTGACCCCGGAGCGATGCGACCCAGCATCATGCCGCCAGCCGCATGGGATCGAGACGCTCCGGGTCGAGCATCACCAGCAGCCCTTCTTTCAACTTGAAAGCTCCGGCGAAAAGCGCGCCGCGCCGAGCATCGAGCGTCGACGGATTGGGTTCATGATCGGCGGAAGAGACAGTGAGCACCTCGCCCACCGAATCCACCAGCAGGCCAAAGCAGCCGTCGGAACTCTCAAGCACCAGGATGTCGTGGTGGCCTTCCCTACCCTGGCGCGACCCCGCGTCCGCCTCAAGCGGCATGCCGAGCAACTGCCGCAGACTCACCGTCGTCAAAACATCGCCTCGATAGTGAATCAGCCCGCCGACAAACTCCGGCGCCAGCGGCACCGCCCGAGGTCGAACGTTGCCTACAATCTCCAAAATATGCGTAATCGGCACGCCAAACAGCGTTTGCCCCACCCGTACCGAGCACATTTCGAGCATCGCCGCCGCGGGCCCATCCCTCCGCAAGGCCGTGCGCTCGTCCAAATTGGACAAATTGGACAAATGAGACTTTCCGCTCATGCCACCGTCTCCTCAATCGAATTCCAAGGCTGCTCCAGGCCCGACAGCGATGGAATCGCCGCCAAATCGACGATACCGGTGACCTGGTCGTTGAGCAGCGTGAGCCCCGAAGCGGCGCGTTGCGAACCCGCTTCAAACAGGTCGCTGCCCGCCGCCACATCCAGCAC
>Ga0116231_10013383_pt1 | contig 11558 bp, 9 predicted proteins | sample S1TSphgellanicum_2_FD_89695 | JGI IMG/M metagenome (GOLD analysis project Ga0116231, IMG submission 89695) | Host-associated microbial communities from peat moss isolated from Minnesota, USA - S1T2_Fd - Sphagnum magellanicum MG | ecosystem: Host-associated > Plants > Peat moss > Unclassified...
ATTATCCCGACTACGAGATACTCTTCTGCGTCGGCGACGACACCGATCCGGTGCTGCCGGTGCTGCAACGGCTGACCCGCGACTTCCCCGCATCCAAGATCCGCATCGTGATCGGCTCGGGACGCGTCGCGACCAACGACAAGGTCGCCAAGCTGGCCCGCATGACCCAGGAGGCGGCGCACGAGCATCTGGTCATCAGCGACAGCGACGTGCGCGTGGAGCCGAACTATCTGCGCAGCGTGGTCGCGCCGTTGGCCGACCCCCAAGTCGGCGCAGTCACTTGCCTCTACGTCCCGACCGAGGAGAGCAGCTGGGTGCAGCGCCTGCAGGACATCGGCATGATGTCGGATTTCTACCCCGGGATCTTCGTCGCCAAACAGCTGGACGGAGTAAAATTCGCCCTCGGACCGACCATCGCCACCACCAGATCCCGGCTGCGCGACTTCGGCGGCTACGAGGCGATCGAGAACCGGCCGGCCGACGACCTGCTGGTGGGCCGGCTGATCGCCGAGCAGGGGCGCGAGGTGGTGCTGCTGCCCTACGCCATCTCCACCGTGCCCGATTACCAATCGCTCAAGGAACTCTTCCATAAGCGGCTGCGCTGGATCACGGTCATGCGGCACATGCGCCCGTGGGGCCATTTCGGACTGATCTTCACCCTCGGGCTTCCCTGGGCGCTCTTCGCGGTCGCGGTCGATCCCAAGCCGGGGATCGCGGCGGCCTATCTCGGCGGCTACTTCGCGGTTCGGTCGTTGCTGACGCTGCTGGTTGGCGCCTGGGGGCTCGGCCAGCCCTCGGTTTGGCGCAAGCTGGCGCTGGTTCCGCTGTGGGACGCGATGGCCACCCTGATCTGGGCGGCTAGCTTCACCCGCCGGACGATCCGCTGGCGCGGCCAGGACTACCTCATCCGCGACGGCGAGCTCGTGCCCACCGCCCACCAGGCGGCTCCCGCCCCCGAAGCGCAGCCAGCGCCGTAGCAATCGCGCATTGCTGGCCGCATGGATAGGCAGGGGATTCATTTCCGAGGTTTCTCCGCTATTCGCGCGAAATCCAACGATCCGGGACAACCTGGCGACCCGGCCAGGGTTCTACAGAGTGACCCCCTCGGAGTTTTCCACCTGCGAGGGGTGATTCGGAGGGTTACTCTAAAGCTATGAAAAAGTTCCTGTTCGCTTCCCTGCTCCTGCTGTTGCTGGTTCCCGCGGTCTCGCAAGCTCAGACCACCCATCACCGCCGCCATCACCGTCACCACCACCATCCGCACCACCAGTAGACCGCCGCTGCCCTCCTTGGGCCGGTTGTGATATCTTCCAGCGCATGAGCCCCTCTCCTGCGCTGGATTCCCTTGTTTCGCTGCGATACCCGATCGGCAAGTTCAACCCTTCGTCCCTTCCGGATCGCGCGGCAAGCCTCGCCGCCATCGCCGTCCTTCCCTCGGCGCTGGCCGAGGCCGTCGCCGGACTCGACGACTCGCAACTCGACACACCGTATCGCGAGGGCGGCTGGAGGGTGCGGCAGCTCGTCCACCACGTCGCCGACAGCCATATGAACGCCTCGATTCGCATCCGGCTGGCGCTGACCGAGGACTGGCCGACCATCAAGGCCTATCACGAGGCGCAATGGGCGGAGCTGGCCGACGCGCGGACGCTCCCGGTCGAGGTCTCGCTCTCGCTGCTGGAGGCGCTGCATCGGCGCTGGGTGGTCTTGCTGGAGTCGCTGGGCGCGGAAAAGTGGGCGCGGGGCTATGTGCATCCCGAAAACGGCCGCCAGTCGCTGGAGACCGTGGCCGCGCTGTACAGCTGGCATGGCCGCCACCACACCGCGCACGTCACCGAGCTGCGGCGGCGGATGGGGTGGTGACGTGCGTGGGCTCGTCCCACCCAAGCCGACAAAGGGCGCCAGCAACAGGCTTGGATGGGGCACCCTGAATCGATCCAACCGGGCGTGGACAGCCTCGTTTGCGAATCTGCTTGCCACGCCTTGCTTCCACGGCGATGATTGCCCAATGCCCACCCTCACCAACGACGCCTCGGCAATCGATCTCGGTCGCGCGCTGGAAGCCTTTCTGGCCGAGCATCCGCGCGCGGCGGTGATCGAGGAGGGTCGGGTGCTCTTCGACATGGCCTCGGCCAAATACGCGCTATCGACCGAGCATGGCCGCTGCGTGCTGCACCTGTGGTCGGAGGAGCGCAATCTGGTGCGGACGGTGGTCGCCCTCGACCCCAAGCACAACGCGCTGCGGCTGCAGGTGAGGCGCTTCGGCCAGACCAAGCCGCAGCTTCTGCAGCTCGTCCCCGACCGCGACCAGCGCACCCCGACCACGCGAACCGCCGCGAGGACGAAGTATCTGCGAGTGCTGGAGCGGGTGCTGGGCCGCTGCTTTCCGGATTTCACCGCGGAGGGGGTGCGCAACGCCATGGATCTGGAGCACAGCTTCGGGCCGGCCTACGCGCGCGGCACACTGGTGCGCGGATCGGGCGGCGGCGGAACCGCCTGGGCGGTGATCGGGGTGGGGCACGACGAGACCCAGTCCACCATCGACGGAGCGCTCACGCTGGGCATTCTATGGCTGGCTTACTGCCGCGAGCACTCCGGCGGCCGAAGGCTCTTCGAGGGACTCAAAGTGATCGTGCCCCACGGCACCAGCGAGACCACGCGGGCGCGGATGGCCTGGATGAATCCGGCGCTGGCGAAGTGGGAACTCTACGAACTGGACGAGCGCACCGACGAGCTGGTCCGCCTCGACCCCGCCGACCAGGGCAATCTGGATGTCCGGCTCACCCACGCCTTCAACCGCGAGGCAGCTCTGGAGCGCGCCCGCGCCGGAATCGAGCGGATTTTTTCGCTGCTCCCGAGTCCAGCCAGCGGTCGGGTGGAGGTGTGGCCGCGCAGTGCCGCCGAGGTCGCCTTCCTGCTGCATGGCTTGGAGTTCGCCCGAGTGCGCCAAGCGGTGGCCTCGCACACCTTCGCCCGGCTGGACGAGATCACCTTCGGCGCGGGCGCGAACGAGACGGCGTTGACCGAGGAGACCGAAGCGCTCTTCCGCGAGTTGGTGGGGCGGCTGCTCGACGGGCGGCATCCGCGCGGAGACATGCGCGACCCGCTCTACCGCTTGCAGCCGGAGCGCTGGCTGGAGTCGGCGCTCCGGCGGGATCTGCTGGAGATGGAGCCGGGGATCGTCCCGCAATGCGTCTACTCCCAGGTGCCGGCTTTCGCCGCCGGGGATCGGGGCATGCTCGACCTGCTCACCGTCGATCGCGCCGGGCGCCTGCTGGTGATCGAGCTGAAGGCCGACGAAGACCTCCATCTGCCGCTGCAAGGGCTGGACTACTGGCTGCGGGTGCGCCGCCTGCAAGGCGATTCGGCGCAGACCGGAGGCCGCGACACTCTGCATCGCCACGGGTATTTTCCCGGAATCGAGCTGGCGGACGCGCCGCCCCGGCTGCACTTCATCGCCCCGGCGTTGCGGATTCATCCCGCCAACGACACCGTGCTGCGGTATCTCTCCCCCCAAGTGGAGTGGACGCTGATCGCGCTGGACGAGCATTGGCGGGAACGGCGGCGGGTGGTCTTTCGCAAGCGGAGCGGCGATTCCTGAGCGGAGCGGCGATGGCAAGGCCCTGCCTTCGGCTGCGCGAGCGATGCTACCGGGAAAAAAGCCGCGAAAGCAGGCCTCTGCCCTTGGCGTCGGCCGCCTCGTCCGACCAGAGCGGCTCGGGCTGCGGCGGCAGGGGTTGCCCGTAGAACGCGGCGCGGGGATTGTGCAGGCAGAGCCGATCGGCGACTTCCTGGCCATACTCCTTGAGCAGCGCCTGGTGGCCGTCGCCCAGGTTCGGAGGCCGCGAGGTGATGTTGTGCGAGTCGCTGGCCAGGAAGTGGACCCAGCGGCGCTTGAGCAGCTGGTGCGCCATCGCCTCGGCGCGCGGCCCGAAGCGGCCCAGCAGCGAGCCCGCCGTCACCTGCACCACGCAGCCGTTGCGGATCCAGTCCGCCATCATCTCCGGCTTGGCCTGCAACGTGGCATTGCGCTCCGGATGGGTGATGATCGGCACTACTCCGCCGGCCACGAACTCGTACAGCGTCTCGCCGATGGTCGGCTGGATGCCGTAGTCGGGAAACTCCACCAGCAGGTAGTTGAGTCCGTTGATGGTGTATTTGGTCGGGTTCTTGAACTGGTCCTGGATGTTGTCGTAGGTGAGGTGGAAGTCGCAACCCAGCCCCAGCGTCAGGCCGTCTCCGGCGTAGGCCTGGATCTCGGCGAGCTTCTGCCGGTTGACCTCCGGCGTGAACGCCCAGCGGTCGTTGGCGTGCGGGGTGCACGCGATGTGGGTGATGCCGTTGGCGATCGCCAGATCGACCATCGCGCAGGACATCTGCAGATCGCGCGGCCCGTCGTCGAGGCCGAAGAGCAGGTGGTGATGAATATCGATCATGATGCCGCGCTAGGCGGAAACCCCCAACGCCGCGGCGCCCAAAGCCGCCACTAAAGACTCGAAGATGAGAAACCCGTCCGCCGACCCCAGCAGCCGCTCGCTCGACCGATCCGGATGGGGCATCATTCCCAGCACATTCCGCCCTTCGTTGAGGATGCCGGCGATATTTTCGAGCGAGCCGTTCGGATTGGCCGCCGCCGTGATCGCGCCGTCCGGCTCCGCGTAGCGGAAGGCGATGCGGTCGTCGCGCTTGAGCGCCGCCAGCGACTCGGCGTCGCAAAAGTAGTTGCCGTCCATATGCCCGATCGGAATCTTCACCACCTGCCCCTTGGCCAGCTTTCCGGTGAAGGGCGAATCGGCGGTCTCCGTGCGCAGATGCACCTGCTTGCAGATGTACTTCAGCCCGGCGTTGCGCATGAGCGCGCCGGGCAGCAAACCCGCCTCGCAGAGGATTTGGAAGCCGTTGCATATGCCCAGCACCGGGCCTCCGCCGGCCGCGAACCTCTTCACCGACTGCATTACCGGGGAGAAGCGGGCGATCGCCCCGGTGCGCAGATAATCGCCATAGGCGAAGCCGCCGGGCACCAGAATGGCGTCGCAATTCTCCAACTCCGCCGAGTCGTGCCACAAGAAGGCGACCGGCTGCCGCGCGATCTCCGCAATCACATGGTAGGTGTCATGGTCGCAGTTCGACCCGGGAAAGACCAACACGCCGAATTTCATGCTTCTAGGCTAGCAGGAAGCGGCATCTCCCGGCCATGGACATCCGCGCGGAAGCTCCACTTATACTGGGAAGGAATGCCGGGCGCGCAGCAACCACACGCGCCCCCGGCGCAACTTTCGAGGGACGCATGGCGGCACTGATCGACGCAATCGACATCAAGCGGAAAGCGTATTTCGAGCTGGACAACACCCCGTACTACTGCCTGGAGGCCGACGTCAGCACCCCGACGGCGCGCGGAGGCCAGACCCTGGTCCGCCTCAAGATGCGCAACCTGCTCACCAGCGCGGTCTTCGACAAGACCTTCAAGGCCGGCGAGAAGTTCAAGGAGCCGGATTTGCAGATCGTGCCCGCCTCCTACCTCTACAGCGACAGCCAAGGCTCGCACTTCCTCGACCAGGAGACCTACGAGACCCTGACCCTGGGCGAGGGGATGGTGGGCAACGCCCTCGACCTGCTCGTCGAGGGCGCGCTGATTCAACTCCACAAATTCAATGGAAACCCCATCGGGCTGCAGCTGCCCACCCATGTGGAGCTGGAGATCGCCTACACCGAGCCGGGAGTGCGCGGAGACACCTCCAGCGGAAGCGTGACCAAGATCGCCAAGCTCCAGACCGGACTGGAAATCCGCGTGCCGCTGTACATCAAGGAAGGCGAAACCGTGAAGGTCGCGACCGAGACTCGGGAGTTTGCCGGACGGGCCTGACGCTATCGCAAAAAACCGCCGGAGGAAGATGCTGGTCGCGACCCTCCCCGGCGGAGCTTGACTTTGGCGGTCTTTATCGGGATGGCGCGGGGCTTTGCGCCGCGACCGGTTGCTGCGGCGCCGACTGCGAGGGCACCGAAGTTGCACCCGCGGGAGCACTGGTCGTCTGAGCTGCGCCCGCAGGGGGCTTCGCGGCGGCCAGCTTGGCCTTGGCCGCTTCCACCTTCTTGCCCGGCGCCAGGATCGCGTGCAGCGTCGTGCCTTCCATTCGCGGCATAAACTCGACCACGCCGTTGTCCCCGATGTCCTGGATCAGCCGATTCACGATCGCGTAGCCGAGCTCGCGGTGCGCCATCTGGCGGCCCTTGAAGCGCAGCGAGGCCTTCACCTTGTCGCCCTCGGTGAGGAAACGAACCGCCTGGTTTTTCTTGGTCTGGTAGTCGTGCTCGTCGACGGTGACCGAGAACTTGACTTCCTTGACGACGATGACCTTCTGCTTCTTGCGCGCGGCGCGGTCGCTCTTGTCCTTCTCGTAGAGAAACTTGCCGTAGTCCTGGATGCGGCAGACCGGGGGAACCGCGCTGGGCGAGACCTCCACCAGGTCGAGACCGCGCTCGCGGGCGATCTTCAGCGCCTCGAACGGAACCATGATGCCGAGTTGGGTTCCGGCATCGTCGATCACGCGGACTTCGCGCGCGCGAATCTTTTCGTTGATGCGGATAAATGATTTTGCCGAACGCTTGTCGATGAGTCCTCCATTGCACGAGGAGTCTTCCCCTCGCCTCGTAAGTATACCAGTATGACGCGAAATCGGGTCGAACCGTCGCCGCGCGGATTCCCGAAATGGAACGATCGCCCGCCGGGAACCGCAAGCGCCCTGCTCCCTAGTCCCTAGTCCGTCAAATCCGAGTCCCTCAAATCCTCTTCCCTGCCTCGATCACCGGAACCGCGCCGCCATGGCCCGAGCCAACAGGTTCTCCCAGCAAACCCTCGGCAGTCAACCCCGTGACTCGCACCCGCAAGAGGAGGTTCGAGGGCCATCGCCCCGCGACCGCGATGGGAAGAAAGTTGTCCGACAGCGCCGGAGTCGCGCTCGAAGCCTCGTTCTTGGGCGCGCCGTCCTCCGAAGCCGCGTCATGCAGCGTCGCCACGGACAGCTCCGCGCCGAGAAAACGCCGGCGAAAAGCCTCGTTCTTCGCCGAAATCAGCCCCCGCAACGCCGCCTTGCGCTCCTTCACCGCCTCGCCGTGCACCGGAGTCGCGCCATGCAGCGCGAACGCCGCCGTCCCCGGCCGCGCCGAGAAGGGAAAGAGATGCAGATAGGCGAAGGGCAGCCGGTCGATGAAGTCGTAGGTCTCCCGAAAGCACCGCTCGCTCTCGCCGGGAAAGCCGACCATCACGTCCGCGCCGATCGCCGCCTGGGGCAGCGCCGCGTGGATCGCCTCCACCTTGGCCGCGTAGTGCCAGGGGCGATAGCGGCGATGCATCGCCCGCAGGATGGCGTCCGATCCCGATTGCAGCGGCAGGTGCGCGTGTCGCGCCAGCCGGGGATGCGCGCCGCTTCCGAATTGCCGAAACAGGCCGATGAGATCGGCTGACCAGTCCATCGGCTCGACCGAGCTGATGCGCAGCCGAGGCAGAGCCGTCCGCTCCAGAATCGCGGCGACCAGATCTTCCAACCTCGACGGCGGCGCAAGATCGCGCCCCCAACGGCCGAGGTTGATGCCGGAGAGCACCAGCTCCTTGCCGCCGGCCGCGACGAACTCCTCGACCGCCCGCAACGACTCGTCCAAAGGGACGGAACGGCTCGGGCCGCGCGTCACCGGGATGACGCAAAACGAGCAACGGTTCCCGCAGCCGTCCTGGATCTTCAGGTTGGGCCGGGTCTGCCGCGCATCCGCCGCGAAGGGCAGCGCGGCCATCTCCGCGTGGGCAAAGAGCGGATCGTGCCAGATGCCGACGCCCGCCGATGGCCGACGGATCGCCGCATCCGCAAGCGAGCCGAGCGGGACGAACCCCTGCGTAGCCCCCGGCGCCGGTTGCGGATGCGAGATCGACGCCAGCGCCGCCTCCACCGCCAGCGATTTGTGGCTGTTGCCGACCACCGCGTCCACCCCGCCGAGCGCCGCCACTTCCTCCGGCGCGCGCTGCGCGTAGCAGCCGGTGACGACCACCCGCGCGCCGGGACTCGTTCGCCGCAGCCGGCGCAGAAAGGCGCGCGCGCCGCGGTCGGCCTCCGCCGTCACGCTGCAGGTGTTGAGCACCACCACGGTCGCGGCCGCCAGATCCTCGGCCTGGGACAGCCCGGCCTGCCGCAGGCCCAAGGCGATCGACTCGCCGTCGGCCCGGCTGGCTCGGCAACCGAAGTTCTCGACGTGATATTCTGCCACGTTAACCAGTCTATCAACGGGATAGACGCCCCGCCCTCGGTTCGAGGGCGCCGAAGTCCGCGCCGCGCCGCCCGCTCTCGGCGGAAGGCGCGCCGCAATTCCTTCCATTTTTTTCGGAGCACTTCCCCATGGTCAAACTGATCAAACGACGCATCCTGCTGGTCGACGACGAACTGGCCATCCTGCTGACCCTCAAAGCCGTGCTCGAAATCAACGGCTTCGAGGTCGAAACCGCCGCGTCGGCTAAAGAGGCGAAGGCGAAGATCCGCGCCAACACCTACCATATGGTCATCACCGACATGCGCATGGAGAGCGAGACCGCCGGCACCGAGGTCGTCCGCACCGCCAAAAAGGCGCCCTACCAGCCGGCCGTGGCTATGCTGACCGCCTTTCCGCTCCCCGGCTCGGATTGGCAGGCCGACGGCGCCGACGAGATGCTCGTCAAGCCGATGAACACCTCCGACTTAGTCCGCCAGATCGAGGCCCTGCTCATCTCCCACGAGGATCGCAAACGCAAACTGGCCGCGGTGGTTCCGCCCTTCGTCCCCAAGTCCGCCGCCAAAGCCGTGGAACAGGCAGGTTAAGGAGAGAATGGAACGTTCGGCGAACGAGAGACGGCCGTTCCGCCAAGCCGCCTAGGTGAAGAAATAAGGCGCGGAATTCAGGCGACGAAATCCTTGGTCAGTTGGTTCGGGCCCCGCTTGGAATCCCATCCAAACTCGCCTTGAGCCGCCGCACATCCTCCTCCAAAACCAAGTAGCGCGAAAACTCGTCGGCGGCGGCGCCGATCTTCACGCGCGATCCCGAATGGATCGCCGTGCTCGGCACCTTGGTTCCCAGCGAAGTGTGGAGGTCGCCCACCCCGGTGCGCTCCGCGATCGCGCGCGCGTTCGAGAGGCGAATTCCGGCGCCCGGCATGATCCGCAGGCGCTTGCCCGCGGCCGCCTGGAGCTTCGCGATCCGCTCCGTTCCCTGAACGGCGTCGGGTTCGCCCCCGGAGGTCAGCAATCGGTCCGCCCCGCAGGCGATCACCTCTTCGAGAGCGCGGTCGAGGTCGATGGCCGCGTCGAAGGCGCGGTGGAAGGTGGCCTGCATGGGTCGCGCCAGCTCGATCAAACGGCGCGTCCGCTCGACATCGACGCGCCCCTCGGCGGTGAGCATGCCCACCACCACGCCGTCGGCGCCGGCCTTCTTGGCGGCCAGAATGTCTTCGCGCGCCACCTCGAACTCGTGCCCGCTATAGACGAAATCGCCGCCGCGCGGCCGCACCAGCACAAAGACGTCGATGGAAACCGCGGCGCGAACCGCCGCGATCAGCCCCGCGCTGGGAGTGATGCCGCCCTCGCGGAGGGCGCTGCACAATTCCACGCGGTCGGCCCCGCCGCGGTCGGCGGCGATGGCCGATTCGACGCAGTCTAAGCAAATTTCAAGGTGCATATTTCTCTTATCTTGAGGTGAAATTCGGACCGTGAGAGATAAATCTGGATAGGAAGATCCGAGAAGCAAGATCGCGGCAGGAACGCCGCTGGTCAAAATAAAAACGCCACCGGCGGAGGGAAGCTCCAGCCGGTGGCGCCAGGACGTGGGTTAGAAGTTGTACTGCAAGCCCAGCTGGATCCGGTGCGGCGAGAAGAGGTTGTTGTCTCCGATCGCCGTCGAGGTGCTGGTGAGCAGCGAGCCGAAGTTGGGGTCGGTCACGTTGCTGTCCGGCTCCAGAAGCTGCGCGCTGCTATGCCAGGTGGATCCGAAGTTGAAGATCTCCGCCCGGAACTTGACCTGCTGGCTGTCGGTGATCTTGAAGACCTTGCCGAAGCTGGCGTCGAAGTTGGTGAAGTACGGAGTCCGCTCCGGCGCCTTGCCCGAGTTGCCGTAGGTTCCCAGCTCGGGCCGGGAGTACTTCGACGTGTCGAACCACTCGGTGTTCGATCCCTTGAAGCCCGGCGTGGTTTGGAAGGTGGAGTTGGCCACATAGCGGCCCGGCCAGTTGTTGTTGGTGGTCTGGTCTTGCTGCACCCCGCCGTAGACCGCGAACGGGAAGCCCGAGGCGATCTGGTAGATGCCGCTGGTGGTCCAGCCGCCGATCAGCCAGTTGAAGTGGTTCACGTTGAGGAAGTGCCCTTGGCCCGCGGGCAGCTCGTAGGTGTAGGTGCCGACGACGCGGTGGGTCTGGTCGGAGGCCGCCAGCCCGTAGCTCGCGTGGATGTTGTGCGGATCCTGGAGCAGGTTGTCCTCGCCATCGATGTTGTTGATGCCCGAGGTCTCGTCCATGTTCTTCGAGTAGGTGTAGTTGAGGTGGTAGGTGAGGCCGTGGGTGGGCCGCTGGATCAACTGGAGCTGCAACGAGTTGTACGACGAGGAAAGCAGGTTGGCGTTGGCGTAGAGGGAGGGAGGCAGGTTGCTCCAGATCTGGCGGGTGTCGATCGGCTCGAAGTTGGGGTCTGAGGCGCAGCCGTTGCTGGCGTTGGCCTGCGAGGCGTCCAGCAGGTTGTTGCAGGTGTCGCCGGCGACCTTGGGCAGGAAGCCGACGTTGATCAGCAGCTGGGTGGCCTCGTGCACGCCGTGCGAGCCGACGTAGTTGGCGTCCAGCAGCAGGTTCTCCTTCAGCGCGTACTGGAAGCCGAGGCTCCATTGCTGGTTGTAGGGGTTGTGGTTGCCCGGCCAATAGACCTGGCCGAACGGCCCTTCGTAGGAGGGCAGCGAGAACGCCTGCACGGCGGTCAAGGGCGCCGCCCACAGCTGGTTCAACTGGATCGGGGAGATCGCCTCGGCCCCGGTGCCGGAGTTGATCGGCGCCGGATTCAGCGTGTAGAGCGAGTCCTCGTCGCACTGGGTGCCGTCGTAGGAGCGGATGTAGATGTCGTAGAAGAGGCCGTAGCCGCCGCGGACGACCAGCTTGTCAGAGAAATCCGGACGGAAGCTGAAGCCGATGCGCGGGGCGAAGTCCTTGGTGTCGATATGCACGAGCTGGTTGCTGACGCAGCAGCCCAGGTAGTTGGGGTTTCCGCCGGCCGCAAGAATGGGCGCGACGAAGTTCGGGTTGGCCCACTCGATGCTGCCCTGCCCCGCCGGGTTGAAGGCGTTGCCGCTGTTGTCGATGCTGTGGAAGGAGGTCGGCCGCTCCCAGCGCAGGCCGAGGTTCACGGTCAGCCGGTCGGTGACGTGGTAGTCGTCCTGGGCGAAGAGGTTCCAGTTGTTGCCCCAGAGCCAATACAGATCGCTGCCGAGCGGCGGAGGTCCGCCGGCGCTTTGGGCCTGGCCGAGCAAGAAGTCGGCGAACGAGTTGCCCGCCGTAGGGCCTTGGGTTCCAG
>Ga0116231_10013385_pt1 | contig 11557 bp, 6 predicted proteins | sample S1TSphgellanicum_2_FD_89695 | JGI IMG/M metagenome (GOLD analysis project Ga0116231, IMG submission 89695) | Host-associated microbial communities from peat moss isolated from Minnesota, USA - S1T2_Fd - Sphagnum magellanicum MG | ecosystem: Host-associated > Plants > Peat moss > Unclassified...
ACTCGACCCTCTACCCCTTTCTAGAGTTGGAAGCCGGGAGCGTGCTACCAAGTTCAACTTTCCGCAACTTGACTTTGTGAAACCCTCAAGTGGGTTTCACCCCGTGACTTGGGAGCGCGTCATAAGTTGTCCCTTGAAACAATTTCAAACTAGAATTTGTTTGGCCCATTTTAAAGTGAGGTATGAAAAAATGTCTTTTCAGATTTTTTTTTTAACTCTTTTTTTCAACACCATATTCACGTGTAAATTTTCAATATTTATGTGTCTCATTTCTTTTCAATATTTAATTCAAGTTGCATTTGCATTACATTGTTATTCATGCCTCTGATAACTAGATTATAATTGAGTCACAAATAATGGGAAATAACCACAAGAGGTATAAAATTGGTCTTCAAATAAAAGTGTATCCATTTATTATATATTTCATTTGTTAATTGTGTTGACATCACAATGAGGTTAGCATTTGTGACTATATGTTACATGTGACTACACTTAGGCCCACTTTACATTAGGAGTCAAGGCCAATGTTGAACCCAAATCCAGCATTCCTATTGGTGAAAAAGTTGAAATCAGTCCCAAGGGCTTTACACTAGGTGTCAAGGTTGAAATAGAAAAAAAACTTGTCGATCTGCCCCAAGTACTAATAAATGTTGAACTTTATGGCCTCATACTGGACCCAAGGCTGAAAAAAGGATACCATCAAATTTGGGAGGCCAATTTGCGCAACCCCTGGGGTCAATGTTCTAGCATTTAGTAGTAACTTGGGGCCAATTCGCAACCCAAAAATACTCAAAGTTGGCCCCAAGTTTTTTTTGGCCCTGCCTCCTAGTGTAAAGCGGGCCCTATGCAACCCATGTAGTTTTCATTGTTAATGTTATTTGCAACTATTTTTTAATCACAAATTGCATTTTTAAAATTACATTCTTTTTTTCTAGTCCCCCCCCCACACCCCCCTTGCCCATTCTTTTTGTGTGAAAATTTTTTTCCCAAATGCATTGGAAATTGTTCAACAAAAATTCAGCCTCAATGCACCCAAGCCCCCACATAAAAAGGGCTTTAAAACTCATCTCAAACAAAAGAAAACCAGAAAAGACCCACAACCTACCAAGTTGGATTTTCAAAATTCCAACCATTTACATGATCTAGGGCACAATGCAAAGGGACAACTGACAATTAGTTACATGCTAGCCAAGTTGTTTGCTCAAAAAGTTGATTCAAATTTTAGAGAAATGAAAATTAATTGTTTAATATTGGCATGAATTAATATTTCTTGTTTTAAGAACAATTGGAATTTTTTCTTGCTTCAACAAAACATTTGACTTTTTCTTATTTTTCCAATGCTTTTAGCTTTGGTGCAAAAAAAGGAGGATTTATCTTTTGTTACTCATTGCATCATATCATTATTACCCATTGGTCAAAACTCATTTGTATCAAGGTTACTTCAACGTGTTATATTATTGACATATGAGTAAGTGTTGTTTAATTAGGTTTCATGTGAATATGTTGACATTATTCAAAAGATTGTTAACAAAGGAATAGATGCCAATGCAAAACATTAGAATGGAAAAATGCACGTGGAAACAACCATAATGGAATCATTTCAATATTATTCATGGTATTCAATTTTGTTTTTTCTTTTTGTTTCATTGATCATAATTTGTGTGATTTTTTGTAATTATGTACATATCATGTGAGGGTTATATGTACAAAGGGTGGAAGGAACAAATGTTAAAACACATTATGAGTTTAATAATGATCCAATAAATAACATGTTTTGAATGTAAAATAAAAATGAAGGTTGACTATCAAATCAAGAATATTAAAATTTATTGACTTACAAATTGGTTCCATCTCCAAAGCTCTTAACAAATGTAATAGCAATTCAATAATGAAATAGGGTCATTTGTTCAAAATGTATTGGAATATTGAGCAAGTGCCTTATCTCCATGCCCGTGAACAATCATGTCGATGAATGTCATTGGAAATTGACCAAGCCCAACAACCATTTTGTTTTTCTCTTGGAACCTTGGTAATGAATCTTGCAATGATCCATTTTATTATGAATGATGCACAAGAACTCCTCCTTTCATTGAATGGATTTTGCTTTTCAACTAGGAGAAAATTATTTATATGACTATTGGTGCTTCTTATGCCCCTTGAGTTTCAATTTATGTTCCCTGTCATAAACATTGTTTTCTCTAATTTTGGAATTCATTTTTTTCAAGGACTCTTAAACTATGCATTTGAAAAAGGTTGAACCTTTCTTTTAGACATCCACATAGCCATCCACATTGAGATGACATTTCCTTTTCAATCAACTCACAACATGTTAAAAGATTTGATCAATATTTTAGTTCCTTGTTAATCTACGATCACACATATATGATAATGAAATTTGTTAGAACTAATTTGATGCATCATCTTATATTTACATAATCATCAATTAATATGAAAAGTATACGTATGTGTGAGATTTGGCATACCTCATTGTTCCATTCTCAAATATTTTTTCATGTGTTGAGAATTAAAAGGTGAATGTTTTGTCAATCATCCCCAATTCCTTTCATTTCATGTAGCATTATATCAACGAATTACTCAATGAATGATTGAACATTGGATTCCACTTGCCTAGTTGCACAATGTTGTTTCTTCATCCAATGTTGCCTTGTGGCTTATGTCTACAACCATGTTATTTTTCTTGCTTATATGTCATTTAAATAAATTGTGCCAACCCAACGATAGTGTACTAAAAATTTCATAATATCCTTTCCTTATATTATAATGAACTTTCATTTTTTATTATTATTATTTCATGCAATATGTTTGGAACATCCTAGATGTAGGATATTTTATTTCAAAATAACAAGTCCCAAAATTAATGTTTAATGATAGATGTTTTATCACAAGGAAAGTGTTAGTTTTAGATTATAGAACAACATATGCATGTGCTCACATTACATTTGGCTCATCATACAAAGGTTTTTTAATCTTTGAAACAAAACAATCAATATTTGAATCTTTATGCATTCTCTTAACAATCGTGTATTAATTTTTTTCCTTACACCAATTTTTTTTCCTCGTCATCTTCCAACATGTGATGTTAATCATAGGATGCAAACAATGACCAAAGATAACGTCCATCAAAATTTGTTTGAATCAATGGTTATATATCCAAATGGACATAATTTGTGATTTGATAGTTCCATATATTATTACTTTCACATGATTTTCACTAAGATCCTCATCAAGAACAAGTTCCCTAAGGCCACATGCAATCATCCACCCTTTAACAATTGTAATTCCATTGATTCAAAATGTCACATTTCCTTCCACACCTCCGCGTCCTTCCAATTCCAAGAACCTTGGCATCACTTAGGTGACTTTTAACTTATGCAAATGAAATAATTCAAGTTGCAAAGGACCATCCTTGTAACCAAAGGAGTGATTTTGAATGCCATCATTGGCCTTGTTGAAAAGTGCATCGAATGATTCATCATTGTACATGTTAAGTTTTCAACCCCATGCATCATGACATCCTTCATAACATGACTTGACATTAAACCTTGAACATTGGATTATCTAACATTAAGCAAAATGTCTTTTATTGGCCAAAAACCCCACATAGTCCAAGGTTTTTAAAACATTGTGCAAAGGGATCGAACAAAACAATTTAACTTTTTCAAAAACCTTCATAATAAATTGAAAAATAGTAATATGATTATGTCCATCCACTTTATTCAATTTGCATGTTTTTGTGAGGTGAAGGCAATTGGGCAAATGGCCCATTTTTGTCACCTTTGCTATGAGGTGAAGGAAATGAATAAAACTCAAATTTTAATGGATAAAATTTCTACACTTTCATGTATAAAACATCGTGAAATTTCAATATGCCATAAAAATCATTATGAAATATTGTTGAAATTTTTATTTCACTCATTAAAACTTATCTAAACTTCATTCTTAAAATTTCATCTACATGACATGTTACTTTTTTTGTGTTAATCATGTTGGTTTAAAGATTCCATTTTTGTTTAACGCTTATATATATATATATATATATATATATATATATATATATCATTACAATTTTGGGGTTAGGGGTAAAAATAATCATGTGACAAAGGAACATGACATAATAGGTGGCATGAGTTTTCCTAGTCACAAATTGTGACTAGATTGGTTTATAGTCCTACCTAATCCCATGTTTTCATATTACAAATCATGGATGATATTTGGATAACTTTCATGCATAGAATAAAATTTTATGGATGATCCTCATTTCATCATGAACATTCATCAAATTTTATCCATGAATGTTCATCCATAAAACCATTTACCAAACTATTTTACTGGCTTCACTTTAGTTTCTTATCAATTCCATCACTATAAGAATTCATGATTTATTTGATAAAGAAAACTAGTAAAAAACAACACAAAAGTGACAAAATCCAACCCGACCAAACAATCATTTTGGTCAAATCATGTTTAACATATCCATTTTGACAATGATTTTTTTTTACTAGTAAAATTGGTGGATTTTTGGCTAGTCAAATGAGACAATAATATTTTGGCAACCAAAAAAATTTGAAACAATTTTATTAAAAAATAAATGGCCAAAATAATAAGAATAATACTTATGCAAATGATTATTTTCCTAGTTAATTGATTACTTTCAATTCATTCATTCATTCATTCATTTACCTAACTAATAAAATAATAATAATTAATTCATAAAATTATATATATATACACCTTACCCTGCCCTACCCTACCCTACCATGCACCTATGTGTTATAATGTGTGGTATATGTTCAGAATTAGAATTGAACTTTGATTTCCATGGCTAAATGCCAATGTTTTTGCCAACCAACACCACATGTTTTTTTAACATATTGTGTCAAATAATAAATATAACATGTTTCTTTTGAATCATTTTATAAGTTTAACTTTTGATACTTTTTTTTTTTCAATTTTTCTTACCTACCTACCACTTACCTACCTATTAATAATTAAACCTTTAAAAAAAAATCATCAAGGAAAAAAAAAATCATCATGATTTCATTTGAATTTATATTTCATTTTAATTTTATGTTTCATCTTAATTTCATTTAATTTCTATATTTAAAGATATATTTTATACTCATTACCTACATGAAACTTATTTAATTTCTTACAAACTACCTACCTTTCTTTGACTTAAATCATACCTATTTACAACCTACCTTCCTACCTATCAAAAACTCAAAAAATATACATGTAGTTGATTTGAAACTATATAGTTATACCTTCTTATTTACCTATTTACAACACACCTACCCATTATGTATTTGCATACTTGGGTCGATTCAAGCTTGGGGTACCAAAAGAAAGAAAAAAGACCCTAGGACTTTCTTAGGGCCACTTTTTACAAATTACATTTTCATGAAACAAATGTAAGTGAGAAAAATTAAATAGTTGAAAATAAGATAATTCATGTGATGGTGGTGATTTTTCACATGCATACATAATTGTGCATGAATATTTTTGTTTATAAGCAAAAATGTAGAAAACGCCAAAATGGGCTTCTAAAACCAACTAAACATGGTTTTTCACATGATTATTTCTTGCACATGTGACCTCCATCTAGAGTTAGAACTTTAAAACCTAATAATAACTGTGCAAATGATTGAATAAAAGAATCATTTCCCTTGCAACTCATTACTTCAAAATTTGAAGACTTTGAAATTTTTGTATGATTTATTTTTTCATCAAATTGACCTAATGAACATCTAGTTGCAAAAAGGGAAACATTTTCTTCTTGTAATTTTTTTTGAAATCAATTGCATTATTTATAACACTTCTTTAAAAAAATGTAATTAGGATAGTCAAGGACTCAAAAGGACTTTTGTACAACATCCAATGATTATTAGAGTTTTTAAAAGCTTTTTCTTTTAATTTTTCAATTTTAGGATCACAACAATAAACCAAATTTTTAATATATTAAAACACTACAAAAATCTAAACTTGTTATTTTTAGTCTTGTTTTAGTTAGATGTCCTTTTTTGGAGCCCCAACCTTGAATGAATCCACTTATTACCAAGTTCTTACTACTTGCCTATCTAATTATATAAATATTTACAACCTAATTTGTCTTACCCTATGTAAATTTTATTTTTTAGATTTTACAATCATTTTTTTCTTTAAATTTATTTCCTAAAATTATATTAATAATTTATTTACTTACCTACCCATTATACCCTACATTAATCCACCTTAATATTTAATTACCATGTACCTTACATGGATCAACTTAGTTAACTAGTTATATACCCTTCCTTGTTATACCTATCTACTTATTTTTCTTGCTTTAATAATTAATGCAAAATAATAATAATTTATTAATTTACCTATCCACATTATCTATTTAATAATTACCTTATCATGCCTAAGCCTAATTAGATCTTTCCAAATAATTAATGAATAAACTCTTTATTTATTTATTTATTTATTTACCTACCCTAACCTAACTTACTTAACTAATTACCCAACTTTACTAGGATTGACCTAGTTCTATTTATCCTCCATAACTATATAATTCTCCTTCCCTATTTATACCTAACTACCTAATATATTTGATTTAATAATTAATGCAAAGTATTGCTTATTTATTTACCTAGCCACATTATTTAAATATTAGTTACCCTACCCTACTTAAATTTAGTTTTAAACCTATTCAAATAATTAATGCATAAGATTTTATTTATTTATTTATTTACATACCTTACCTTACTTTGACAAGGCTAATGATGACTTATCCTACCTAACAAATTAGTTATCCTTTCAAACTCTACCTAACTACCTACTAGTATACTTTACTTATGTGAATCATCAATGAAAAAATATTAATTAATTAATTATTGACCTAACCTCCTTGCTTAACGAGTAATTACCCTACCTTAATTAATTAAACCTACCCAAATAATTAAGGCATGATCTAAGTGTATGATGAGGTGCAAGGGGAAAGAACTGGTAAAGGAAGGTGTTTCACCCGCCAAGGTTACCCAGAAACGAACACTTATTGAAAGGAAGTAGATCACCAAATTGTTACAATGGATCCGAATGGGAACCAAGGAGCGGGAATGGGCTAAACGAGTCAATTTAGGTGGCTTATTCCTAGTTCACTAAACTATCCCATGAACTAACTTGTTGGAGGAGTTCCTACATACTTGGGAGTCCACATAAGATGGATGGATTCAAGTAATTGTTTGTGGAGAAAAAATTACCATTGACCAAGCTTTACACGTTTAGCAATTTGGAGTGTGAGCTAAGGGAGTGATTGATGCAGTTAACACATTAGTCATAAAGGCACAAGTTGTTTTCAAGAACGTAGTTAGATTGGATGCCTTTGTCAACAAAGAACAGTGGAGCATGATCCAGATGAAGGAGGAGTATCACACTAGGTTTATAGCCATTTTGTAAATTGTTTACCAATGAAAGAAGTTAGCCTAATTTAGCAATCATATTTCCATTACTTTTAATTTGGCAAACAAGGGGAAGAATATCAACTTGTGTTCCATCATGTTGACACAAATGGTAATAAAATTGACCAGGTGGGCAATGCACCATAAGTCCATCACAACAAGGTTGGTAACGCCTAATCGAAAGGCGGTTACTTGTTATTTAAGACCAATCATAAAGGTTTGTTTGCGACACTAGTTTCCATTATATGAAGAAAAGGTACCCGTTGATTCTTCGAAGCCACAACCAATTTAGGATAAAAACAAAAAGAAGATTGTTGAAAGCAATTTAAAGAACCTTTTTTTGAAGTCATCACCAAGGAACAATTTATTAACGAGGGCGAATCTATGCATTCAACCAACATTTCACCACAACTAGTTTGTCAATCACATCGATTAAAGGTATGAATTGAACCATCAACGTTTCAAAACTGGTTGAATCCATAACCAACCAATTTTCCACCAAAGAAGAAGGTATGCATCCATCAACATGTCTTAATTATGGAAGGAGGAAACGAGGAAATGGAGGCTAATGTTACCACGTAACAAGACGATGAGTCCATATGAATTGAAAGTGATCAACCCATGGAGGATAAAAGCAAACATGGTTCTGAACAAGTAACTAGAGAACCTTCACATGTTTAGGAAATTTTTGTTCATGTAAAATAAGTTAGCAACCTATTACCAATGGGAACAATCGACCGATTCAACTAGTTCCATCTAAACTTGTTCAGCCAATTTTACCTAAACATGTTTATATATTTTTTGAATCATATTTGGCTTATGATCAACACGAAAGTCTCAAACAAATTACACTTTTCTTTGAACAAATCATTATAGTTGCTTAGAGGTGGTTTCATATAGTAGACATCTTAACTAATTTTAAGGCTAAGTTTAATGTTGTTGAAAACTTGTTAGAGGAATCCAACAATTAGTTACAAGCCTATTGCTTGGAATTGGTTAGCAATAAGCAAACCTTACTGAAAATAAACAAGGAATTAGCTACTATAAAGGCCCAAATTCTTAAACTACAAATAAAAAATAAACACTTGGTTGCCATTGGTGTTGAAGTTGAGAAGGCAATCAAAAAGGTTAAAACTTTGCAATAATTATATAATGAACAAAATGAGGCCCATTTTAAAAGTTATAATGACTTCAGAACTTTATAAGCTAACCATGAATGATTCGCAAGGGATTATGGCAAGATGGAAGCGGTTAGTGTCCAACAAGAACGAACATTTGCAAAATTAAAAAACACATGTTTGTAGTAGAGGGATGGTAAAAGTGAAATTAAAATTCCTACATAATATTTCACACTATTGTAACATCATATTTGCATTTCACGTGCATATGTTCACTATTTTTGTCTTAAGTCTCAATAAACTTAACACTGCCATCCATTCTAACATCATATTCATGGTTATTGCATATAACCAGAATCTACACTTTAAAATACATTGTAAAAAATTCCAAAAATAATCTTACAATTCATTTCATCATAATTTAACACTATAAAAGAAATTCACAAAAGATGAACATAAAATTCACTGTAGAAGTCAATGTTTTTTTGTATTATTGAAAAAATGAGTCCAAATTACAACATAATCCCATGTTTTGTTGAAAAAAAATCCAAAACAACAATTAAAATCTATGTCATATCAAAATAGAATCTATGGTTTTTTACTCCCAATACCTTTAACTTTTACTCTTCTCTAAAACTTTCTTGTTTCATCTTCTTTTTTTTCCCTTGTTTTCCAAAACTCTCCCCTTTTGAACTATCCCAAGTCACATCATCATGATCCAAACAACAAAAATTCAAAATTCAAAGTAACAAAGTTCCCTGATTAATCCTTATCTTAACTGCCCTGTTCATCCACAATCACATACTCATCCTACCCCCTTAACATTACCCCTTATGTATTTTGGATTTCATCCCCAAAATCCTTGTAAAATGACAAAAATGAAATGAGAGTATTTTATATCCTTTTAAACATATGTTTCCCCTACTACAATGTTGTACTCCCAATTTACATAGAAACAAATGGTTCTATATCTACATTTTGCTCTACAATTTTGATATCCTCCCCCACTAATTTAGTTTATGGTTCTATTTCCAAATGTTGTATCTTGGATATCTCTTCTTCTAGTGTTAGAATAACCTTCCTCTTTTTCCTATTCTTGAATTCCCTTTGGTTTTTTTTTCTTCTTGACCCCCTCCTTTAAGGTCCTATGGTATCTCTGGTTGTACCTCCTCTTGAGTTGCTCCACTTTTGAGGTCTTATGATTCCTTAGTTTATATTTCTTCCTCCTGAGTTATCCCATTGGGCCCTACTTCTGTCTTTTCATCTTGGCTGAATACCTTTGTACTTGTTGGACTGCCACAAATGAAATTTGGAAAATTCTTTTGATAAGCTTCCAACTTGTACTTTGAATTCTTTCATCAACTCTATGCTAAGTCAAATTTTTCTCTAGCTCCTTTGTAAAATATTCCTCTATAACCTCCCACCATTCCTCAAATTTTGCCTCAAAGTCCATCTTGTTTTTTGTCCTCATCAAGGTATAATACTACAACATCTGTTCAGAATCCTCTAGTCTTTTCTTGATACTAGTTGGATCCAAACTCTTCTTCTATTCTTATGCCCTCTCCAACTGTGCCTATAAGTGTTGCAGAGTTCTTTGATATTCTTTCTTGTCCTCCATTAATTGCTTTATTTCTACCTCTATTATATTTCTTCTGAGCTCCTTAGACTCCAACAAAAATACATTCTTCAAATTTATCAATTCCAAATCTATTATAACATTCTCCTTTTCATTTTCTTTAGTCAATGCTTTCACTTGACTATCCAAAGCCTCTTATTGTTTCTTATGAAGAAACAATGTTTTTGTCCACTTCCATTCTGTGGTTTCCTAGATATCAGCCTTCGCCTTAAATTTTGCAATTATTCATCCTATGACTTTAGCCATGTTGTGCTACCTTCGAGTTCTTCATTCTCATCCTGCAATTTTTTAATGAATATTTTTTTATTTTTCTGCTCAGCCTCTACCTTGTTGTTCCTCTAGATTTCCACATTATGCTTATACCCTTTTTAAAATTTTATTTCCTTATCCAATTCCTCCTATAACACTACCTTTTCCTTCTCCTTCGTAACCAATCTATTCTTCAGAGTGTTTACCTCCAAAGTCAAATTCCCCATATTCAAACTCACAATTGCCATGGTTTGAAATAACTCAACTACCTTATTTGCTTTCATTACTTCTACATTTACCTCCTCCATAGACTTTGGTGTACTTATCTGTGTCGTAGGATTTCGAGATCTTTTTACGAATGATCCCAACTCCTATACCATTCTTCTCCCCAGTTCAAATGGGAATCCTTCAGCAAATTCTAGCCTGTTATGTGGTACCTATAATTTTGTTGGTTTAAACTTGTCAAAAGCAAGTTGTGTCACCACTCTTTTCGTTTGCAATTTAGTAGCCTATAGACCTTCTTGTGTTTGTTATTGTTGTTGCTGCAAATGTTATTGTAAATATTGTAAATGTTTTGGACTTGCGATGGTTTCCATCCAATCTTCACACGCATCCCCTTTAAAATGTAAATGCTCCTCACCCTCTGGAAACCTTATGGCATGATCCTTCTTAACTACCTAGCTCTGCTCCTTTAGTTGTCTCTCCTATGTGATGTCATTTGTGGTATCTCTTACCTTTGTTCCCTTGGTTGTCTTTCCTATGGAGATGTCATCTGTGGTACTACTACAATTTATCTAACTACATGTACCATTGTTGGCATGCCCTCACACTATTAGAAATCTTGTCATTTGCAACTAGCCACTATGCAACTGGCATGCAACTGGTTGTCATTTATAACTATCTTGGTCATGTTTGCAACTACAAATTTGGTATTGTATAATTTTTGGGCCATACGGTTGTGTGTGCAACTAACATGCAATTAAATGTGTATAACATGGACATGTGTCATAAAAATAATGGCCTAAACTTATACATACTTAAATATTATACTTAATATATCTATATAGGCTATATATAATAGTATTATGTACCTC
>Ga0116231_10013387_pt1 | contig 11556 bp, 12 predicted proteins | sample S1TSphgellanicum_2_FD_89695 | JGI IMG/M metagenome (GOLD analysis project Ga0116231, IMG submission 89695) | Host-associated microbial communities from peat moss isolated from Minnesota, USA - S1T2_Fd - Sphagnum magellanicum MG | ecosystem: Host-associated > Plants > Peat moss > Unclassified...
CCTCATCTTCGCCGCCTATGCCGGCCAAATTGCCGACAAGTTCGAAAAACGCACCGTCCTTATCTCCACCAAATCCTTCGAAATCCTCGCCATGATCTTGGCCACTTTCGCCCTGGTCAGTGGCAGAATCGAGTGGATGCTGGCCGTACTCTTCTTCACCGCCACGCAAGCCGCCTTCTTCAGCCCGGCCAAATACGGCATTGTGCCCGAACTTGTCGAAGACCGCTTTCTGGCCCGTGCCAACGGCCTTCTCGAAATGAGCACATTCGTCGCCGTCATCCTGGGCACCGTCTTCGGAACCATTCTGGTAGCGCAATGGAAGCATCAGCCCGCCCTAATCGGCCTCGTCTTAATCGGCATCGCCATCCTCGGCACAGCCACCGGATTCCGAATCGTGCGCACACCCGCGCCCGCCATCCAAAGGCCGTTTTCCTGGAATCCGCTGGGCGAAGTTTTGACCGGCTTTAAAAGCGTCTCACGCGATCGCGTTCTGATGCTGGCCGTCGCCGGCACCACCTTCTTCTGGTTCCTGGGCGCGCTCTTCCAGATGCTATTGCTGCTCTTCGGCAAAGAAACGCTCAACTGCACCGAATCGCAAATCGGTTTGCTGCTGGCCAGTCTCGCCATCGGCATCGGCACAGGCAGCATGGCCGCCGGACGCCTCTCCGGCGAAAAAGGCGAGCCCGGCTTAATTCCCGTCGGAGCTTTCGGCATGGCCATCGCCGCCGCGCTTCTGGCCTTCGCCGCCCACACGCTAATCCCCGTCATGCTGCTGCTGATCGCCATGGGCTTCATGGGCGGACTTTTTGTGGTGCCGCTCAACGCCATGCTCCAGCACCGCCCGAAAAACGACGAGCGCGGCCGCATCCTGGCCACCGCCAACTTCGCCAACACCATCGGCATGATGCTTTCTTCCGGCGTGGTCTGGTTCTTTCACGAAGCGCTGCACCTGTCGGCCGCGCATGTCATCGGCATCAGCGCCCTGCTCACTTTAATCGCCGGCGTCTGCGTCTTCCAGCTTGTTCCCAACTTCACCGTGCGCTTCCTCTTCTGGGTGCTGATGCACAGCGTTTATAAAATCCGCATCATCGGCAAACAGAACATCCCGCGGCGCGGCCCCGCGCTTCTGGTTTCCAATCACGTCACCTTCATCGACGGCTTTCTCATCGGTGCCTGCATCCAGCGCTTCGTCCGCCATATGGTCTTCGAAACCTGGTACGACCGTTTCGCCAAACCCCTTACCTGGATTCACGCCATCCGCGTCCCCGTCGGCACCCGCCGCAGCGTTCTGAAAACCATTGAAATGGCGCGTCAGGAACTGCAAGCCGGCCACGTCGTCTGCATTTTCGCCGAAGGCTCAATTACACTCACTGGCAATACCGCCGGCTTCCAGCGCGGCCTGGAACGCATCGTCGAAGGTCTCGACGTGCCTGTCATTCCCGTGCATCTGGGCGGCGTCTGGGGCAGCATTTTCAGCCGCGACAAACGCGCCTCACTCTGGAACTCCATCAAGAAACTGCGCTTCCCCGTCACCGTTTCCTGGGGCACCCCGATGACTCAGCCTGCCGCCTTCGAAGTTCGCCAGCGCGTTCTGGAACTTGCCGCCGACGCCGCCCAGCCGGCAGACACCCTGGCCAAAAGATTCACCCGCGTGGCTAAAACCAACTGGTCTCACCGCGCCATGACCGATTCCACTGGCCGCACCCTCACCTACGGCGAAGCCCTAATCGCCAGCCATCTGCTCTCAAAGTCAGTCAAGACGGAAGACAAAATGATCGGCGTCCTGCTGCCCGCCTCCATCGGAGCGGCGCTGACAAATCTCGCGCTCGTCCTGGCCGCTAAAATTCCCGTCAATCTCAACTTCACCGCCGGCCGCGACGCCCTCAATTCCGCCATCGAACAATGCGGACTGAAAACCATCATCACCTCCAAGCTCTTTCTGGCCAACGGCAAAATTGAACCGCGCCCCGAAATGATCTTCCTCGAAGACCTGATGCACTTCGGCAAATTCGCCAAGCTCGCTGCCTTCCTGCGCATGCGCCTGCTGCCCGTGCGCCTGCTCACGTCATCCAAAACCCAAGCCGATGACCCCGCCGCCGTTCTCTTCTCCAGCGGAAGCACCGCCGCGCCCAAAGGCATTCTGCTCTCCCATCGCAACCTCATCGCCAACACCGAATCCGTCCATCACCTGATTCAGGTGAACCGGACCGACACCATCGCCGGCGTCCTGCCCTTCTTCCATTCCTTCGGCTTCACCTACACGCTCTGGTTCCCGCTGCTGAACGGCGCCAGCGCCGCCTATCACGCCCAGCCGCTTGACGCCAAAGGCCTCGGCGATCTCATCGAAAAATCCAAAGCCACCTTCCTGCCCGCCCCGCCGACGTTCTGCCAGACCTATCTGCGCGGCTGCACCAAGCAGCAATTCGCCTCGCTCCAGCATGTTCTGGTCGGCTCCGAACGTCTCCAGCCCGCGCTCGCCGAAGCCTTCCAGGAAAAATTCGGGATTCAGATGCGCGAAGGCTACGGCACCACCGAAATGTCGCCAGTCATCTCCGTCAACGTTCCGGACCGCGAAGGCCCCGGCGTCAAACAACCCGGCACGCGCCTGGGCACCGTCGGCCAAACCGTGCCCAACGTCGCCGCCAAAGTGGTGGACCGCGAAACCGGTGCGCCGCTGGGCCCCGGTGAAGAAGGCCTGCTGCTTGTAAAGGGTCCCAACCGCATGCTCGGCTACCTGAACAAGCCGGAAGAAACCCAAAACGTCCTGCGCGACGGCTGGTATGTCACCGGCGATATCGTCTCCCTGACCGAAGACGGCTTCATCAGAATCGTCGACCGCCAATCCCGCTTCAGCAAAATCGCCGGCGAAATGGTCCCGCACAACAAAATCGAACAAGTTTTGCAGGAGATCTTCGCCAACACCGCCTGCGCCGTCACCGGAGTCGCCGACGAACGCCGAGGCGAAAAACTGGTCGCCTTCATCGCCTCTCCCGCCCTGACGCCCAAAGACATCTGGCAAAAACTTCTCGACTCCGGCCTGCCCAAAATCTGGATCCCCAAACTCGACGACATCCACATCCTCGAATCCCTCCCGCTCCTGGGCACCGGCAAAGTGGACCTGCGTGCGCTCGTGCAAATGGCGCTGGCCGTCTAGCATGAAGCGCTGGCTCTGGGCCGTTTGCGCCTTTCTTGCTCTCACTAGCAAAAGACGGCACTCACCTGAACGCCTGGTGGATCACCCCGAAACAGCCAAACGGAAGCGCCGTCATCCTCTGCCACGGCGAAAGCGTCGGATCCGTGACGTGGCTGCGGCTAAAAGAGGCCATCCTCTACGCCAGGCTGAGTTACCACGTAAATCTCAGCGATGCCCGTCCCGACAAAGCCATCGTTCAAGCAACTGTGCCAATCCTGCTCATTCACGGAATGGCAGACAAGCCCCGAAAACTCAATCCTGCTTACGGAGCCGCGACCGTGAGGGAGCGGTTGCTCTGCCGTCCCTGCAACCGCTCCCTCACGGTCGCGGCTCGGAAGGGTTGCGGACTGCGGTGCCTCGCTAAGGCGTTAACCCTTCTTATGCGCCAGCCGGCTGCAAGCATCCGGCGTCTTCAGCATCTTAATCGCATCCCCGCCAGATTCAATCGTGTCAATCTTCCCGTCGCTGTCAATCACAAACGTGACCCGGTTCGCAATCCCATACTTCGCAATATAAATCCCATAATCCTGCGAAACCTTGCGATCCAGAAAATCACTCAGCAGCGGAAACGACAGCCCCAACTGCGCCGCGAACGCCTTCTGCGAAGGACTGTTATCCGTGCTGATCCCAAAAACCTTCGCTCCGGTCTCCTGAAAATGTTGCATACCAGCCTGGTACGCTTTCATCTCAGCCGTTCAACCACCGGTAAACGCGGCCGGAAAGAACGCCAGCACCACCGTGCTCTTGCCAATGAAATCCGCCAGGTGAACGGTGCCGCCATCGGTCGACGGAAGAGTAAAATCGGGAGGTTTGCTTCCCACCTTCAAAGTGGACGAAGGATCGGCCGGCGCCGCTGTCTGCGCGTATAAGGCCGCACCCAATCCGCCCAAAATGGCAACTCGTCTATTGATACTCATGGTTAAGAAAACTGTAGCATCTTTTCGCGCGCGGTAATTTCATAGCGGAAAGCAGCGGCGTCCAGACTGTCCAGTCGCCCCTCAGCCGTCTCCGCCTGCGGATACATGAAAAATCCCAGCGGCGCGCCATTCGACCCCGGCAGCACAACATCATGCCCGAAGTTATAAGCCATCCAGTTCATCTCCCACGAACCAAACAATCGCGCCCGCGCCGCCGCCGTCATCGCCGGTTCTTCCAGCATCACTTTGCGCACGTCGGCCGGATCCACCGGAACCCATCCCAGTCCGCTCAGGTAAACCTCGGCCCGGCAATGCTGCGCCTTTGTCACGTTCTCCGTCGCGGCACCCAGGCTCTGATAACCCAATTCCGATTTCGCCGTCCGAATCCCAAACACATCCCGCGCCGGCAATCCCGCCGCCCGCGCCAGCCCCACAAACAGCGAATTCAAATCCGCGCACTTGCCGCGCAAATCCTTCGATTCCAGCATGAACCGAATATCGCCGCGCCCGCAGCCGCGCACCTTCGGATCACGAACCGTATTCTCCACAATCCAATCGTAAATCGCCCGCGCCTTCGCTGCATCCGTCCTCGAACCGCTGGTAATCTCCATCGCCGTCTGCCTGACAATGCCATCCGTCGGAATCAATTTGCTCGGCCGAAGAAAATATTTCAACTCAGCCCGCGTCGGATCAGGCGAATGGCCTGGAGCGGAAACATCAACGTAGTAATTCCTGGTGGCCACGCGGCTGGTCACCGTCAAGACCGGTTGAACACCAGCCGGAAATTTCGCCATCACCATCGGAGCCGGCTGCTCAACAAATCGCGCCTCGGCACCGGTCGCGCGGAATTCATTTGAAAGCGTGTTCTGAAAAGGCGACTTGGTGCTCATCGCAGCCGGGACCCAAATACGCGTTTCACCGCTGGGCGTCAGAACCTCCACGCGCGTGGTCACCTCAAACGTGCGCCAAGCTTCGGCCAGAACCGGAGCGACCAAAGCCGTCCCCAAAGCGGATCGCAAAAAGTCCCGACGGTCCATGGAGGCAGTTTACTTCACCAGATACGGCCAATGCTGCAATAAATGATAGTGGAAGTGATAAACCATCACCGCCCCAAAGCCCGCAATCAGCGCCGCCAAACCAACAAGCCCAAGCACCACGTAATGCCACGGGAAACTCTTCCCTTCCCGCCGCAATACCAGCAGATAACTGGCAAACACGCCGACGAAATACAGCAGCACCATGGGCACCGCGAACAGCATCATGTTGAACGCATCCGGCGTCGGCGTTACGGCCGCGGCCAGAATCGCAATGCCCAGAATCGCGTAGCGCGAATGCCGCATCAGGAAACGCGGCGAGGCCAGCCGCAGCAGCGTCAGAAAAAAGATGACAATAGGCAACTCGAAGACCAGCCCGACGCCCAGCGTCACATTCACAAAAAGGTCGAAATACTCATTAATCGTGACCATCGGCGAAACGTTAATGTCCCGTCCAATGCCCAGCAAAAATTCAAGCCCGAATTTGAACGCGACGAAATACGCAAAGCATCCGCCCGCAATGAATAAACCCGCCGTGCAGGTGACGAACGGCACCGCCCAGCGCTTTTCCCGCTTGTACAATCCGGGCGAAATAAACGCCCAAACCTGATACAAAATCCAGGGAGCACCCACGAATATCGACATCAGCAGCGGAAGCTTGATATAGATGATGTTGAAACCATCCATCGGCGCCGTATAGATCAGCTTGGGGGTCAGACCAAGATGCTTGAGAGCGTCCACCGCTGGCGCGGAGACGATATTCCAGAGCGGCTTGCAGAAAGTAAGACTAAGAACGAACGCCACCACCACGCCGATAATGGCGCGGAACAGCCGCGCCCGCAGCTCTTCCAGATGCTCCATGAAAGACATGCGCAGCATGCCTTTGTCTTCCGGATCATCATCGTCATCGTCGCCCGCGGGCGGCGGAGGCGGAGGTGGCGGCGCGGGAGGCACATAGACAGCAGGGACCGCCGAAGCCGCGGGCTTGCTCTCCACAATGGCCGTCTCAGACCCATAGGGCCGGGACGTGCTGTTATAAACTTCGGCTGCCTGCGGAACGTCAGGCTGGTGATTATCGTCAGGCATCAGTTTTTAAATGACGTTAAGCATGATGCTCATCGTGAACCGCGCCGTTGCTCAATGCCGGATCCGAAGAGGATCGCGGAACCGTTCCCGCCACGGCCGGAGCAGGCGGCAATGCCGGTGTCTCCGTCGCATGCGACTCCACTTGCGGCTCACTCAACCCGTTATACCCATACTCGTGGGAAACATTTCCAGACTCGTCCGCCATGTATTTATAAGGGTTGTAAACCGGAGTCGGGGCCGCCGCGGGATTCTTCTTCGCCTCCTCCATCTGAGCCTCGCGCTCCAGTTCCCGCATGTGCGTGTCAAAGGTCGATTTCAGCTCGTTCTTGGCGCGCCGGAACTCCGTCATCCCTTTGCCCAGCAAGCGCGCCAGTTCCGGCAGCTTTTTCGGCCCAAACAGCAATAGCGCAAGGAGGACAATAAGCATTATCTCCTGAGCGCCGAACGGTCCCATTACGCAATCTCCCTTATCACTGTTTCGCCTTTATGATAGCCCACCTGCCCCCTGCCCGGTCCTTCTTGTATCATGCAAATGCATGAAGCGATTCCTCCGTCCGGCGCCTTTTGCCCTCGCCCTCCTGCTCTTCACTTCACCCGCCGCCAGCGCCCAGGTCGAATTTGAAAACGTCCAGGGCGACCACATCGCCATCACCATCAACGGCCAGGATTTCTCTGATTTCTTCTACGGCCCCGCTTACACCAAGCCTTTCCTCGCGCCCCTGCGCACCGCCTCGGGTCTCGTCGTCACCCGCCGCTGGCCGATGGAAAATGCAGAGGGCGACTCGCACGATCATCCGCATCACAAAGGCTTGTTTATCGGCTTCGGCGAAATCAACGGCGTCAACTTCTGGGAAACCGAACCCGCTTCCGTCGCCAGCGGCGCCAACCCCGACATCAAAGGCAAGGTGGTTCTGGCCAGCATCGGCGACATGAAGCCCGGCAAGAAATCCGGCAGCATCACCATGAACTTCAACTGGAACGGTCCCCAGGGCACTTACCTCGAAGAACAGCGCGTCATGACCTTTGAAGCCACCAAAGACCTGCGCATCATCGATGTCGATTCCACCTTCACCGCCAAACAAAATCTCAAATTCGGCGACACCAAGGAAGGCTTTTTCGCCATCCGCCTGGCCGACAGTATCGCCGGCAAGAACGGCGGCATCATGACCAATTCCGAGGGCGCGCAAACCGAGAAGAACGTCTGGGGCAAGCCTGCCGATTGGGTCGATTACGACGGCACTGTCGACGGCCAGAAAGTCGGCGTCGTCATCTTCGACAATCCCGAAAACCCGCGCCACCCCACGCGCTGGCATTCGCGCGACTACGGCTTATTCGCGGCGAATCCCTTCATGGGCAAGGACGTCGACAAATCCATCACCGGCGGCTATTCCATGCGCGCTGGCGAACAAATTCGCTTCCGCTACCGCGTCATCATTCATCCCGGCGATTATTCCAAGAAAAAAATCGCCGAACTCTACAACGCTTACAAAAAGAAGGCCAGCTAATGGACAGCGCCATCGCCGGCATCTTTCTCAAATCATCCATCGACCGTCTGCGCAAGAATTCCGCCGACATCGAAAAATGCCTGGATCGCCTCACCGACGAACAAGTCTGGACGCGCGGCGCTTCGCATGAAAACGCCATCGGCAACCTGATGCTGCATTTGTGCGGCAACGCCCGCCAGTGGATTATTTCAGGCGTCGGCGGCGCACCCGACATCCGCCAGCGCGACACCGAATTCGCCGCCCAGGGCGGCCTCACCAAACTGCAACTGCTGGCGGTCATGCACCAGACAGTCAGCGAAGCCATCGGAGTCCTTGAAACCGTCGAGCCCGAACGCCTGGTCGAAATCATCGTCCCGCAAGGCTACACCGTGCCCGTGCTCGAAGCCATTTATCAGGTTGTCGCGCACTTCCACCAGCACACCGGCCAAATTATCTTCATCACCAAACTCCTCTGCGGCGAAGACCTCGGCCTTTTCCGCCCCAAGAGCGCATAAGTGCTCATCATCCCCGACATCCATCACAAGATAGAACTGGCCGAGCGCGTTCGCGCAAATCACCCCGGCCTGCCGGCCATCTATCTGGGCGACTACTTCGACGACTTCCACGACACACCCGCCGACATGGAAACCACTTGCAAATGGCTCCAGCGAAGACTTTCAGATCAGCAAGATACTTTTCTGATCGGCAACCATTGCTTTGCCTACCTCGCCTGCGAATTGGGCGTGCGCTGGGGATCCTGCTCCGGCTGGACTCCGGCCAAACAGCATGTCTTCCACCAATACTTCCCGGCTGACTCGCTTCTCAAATCCTGCAAATGGATGGTGAACTGCCAGGGCTGGCTCATCAGTCACGCCGGACTGACACGCAAGCTCGAACCACGAGGCGAGATTATGGATTGGGTGCAAGATGCCGAAAGTGCGCTGATGGCAGGAGTCATGCATCCAGCCTTTCTGGCCGGCGCTGAAAGAGGCGGCCTGGCCAAGTACGGCGGCATTCTCTGGTGCGATTGGAACACCTTCGAACCCATCAAAGGCATCCGCCAAATCGTCGGCCACACTCCCGCGCCGCAGGTCCGCTACAAAGGCAACAGCATTTGTCTCGACACCCATCTGCATCACTACGGCCTGCTCGAAGACGGAGCACTCACCGTCCTGAATCTGGATTGATGTCACCCCTTCAATCCATGCAAATACTCATAATCCACCTTGATCGCCTCCATCGGAGTCATCTCGGTAAACGGCGGTTCCTGCTCCACGTAATATTGGTCCACATGCCCCTTCGCCGCCGCCGCGAAAACCGCCCGGTAATCCAATCCCCCGCGGCCCAGTTCCGTCGGCACCGGCTTGCTCTCGCCTTCTAAAGTAATAGACGCCGGGCCGGCCTTGAACGCCTTGATATGCAGGAGCCGGATGCGCTCCGGATACTTCTTCAAAAACTTCACCGGGTCATACCCGGCCGCCGAAACCCACCCGCAATCCATCTCAAACTTCACCGTCTCCGGATCTGTTGACGAAATCAAAGTCTCAAAAACCGTCTTCCCGCCAAACTTCTTGAACTCAAGATTATGGTTGTGATACGCGTACACCAGCCCGCGCTTCTTCGCTTCCGCGCCCAACTGGTTGGCCGTCTCCGCGCTCTTCTTGTAATCGTCCGCCGTCATGCCTTCCAGCCCCTTCATGATGGCGTTCACATCCGGATTCGGCCCCGCAAACTTCGCCGCCACCGCCGCCGGAGGGTTAAATGAAGTCACCACATACTTCACACCCAGCTCTTTCGCAAAATCCATGAACTGCGCCGGAGTCTGCGAGAAATCGAACATATGTGCGCTCTTGCAGCTCAATCCGTTATCGCCAAAAATCCGCCTCAACTCAGCGGCCGATTTGCCAAACGTCGGCGCCAGTTCCACTTCCTTGTAACCAATCGCGGCAACCTGCCGAATTGTCCCCGCGAAATCCTTCGCCAGTTCAGCGCTCACCGTATAAAGCTGTAAGCCCACCGGCTCATTCAAAGGATCGGCGGACAAAACCGCCGCAGCCGCGCCCACCTTCGCTAAAAACACACGCCGCGAAACATTCATGCCTCGCACGCTATCACAACTTCACTCAGCGCAGCCCGAATAGCCCGAATCGTCTCCGGCGTCGTCCGGCAGCATCCGCCAATCAGCCGCGCCCCCGCTTCATACCACCCCAGCGCCGCTTTCTGAATCACTGCCAGTTCGCTCGTCTGCCCCCAAGTGCCTGATCCCGCATCAAAACATTCCCCGCTGTTCGGATAAGCCACCAGCGGCTTGTCCGTTTCCTGCTTCGCCTCACGCAGCAGAGCGTCTACATGCCTCGGAGCAACACAATTCACGCCCACAGCCAGCACTTGCGAAGAACGTGCAACCACCCTCACCGCATCCGCCAGTTTCGTGCCCTCCGAAATCCGCGCCTCATCCTTGCACGTAAAACTGACCCAGCAAGTGGCATTCGGAAACTCACCCAGAAGCTCCACCACCGCCTCCGCTTCTAACTGGCTCGGAAAACTTTCAAACGCCAGCAAATCCGGCTGAGATTCCACCAAAATCGCCAGCCGCGCCCGATGAAAATCCTTCAACTGATCTCGAGTTAAACCATAATGCCCCAGATACTCCGACCCGTCATGCAGATAAGCCCCGTAAGGCCCAATGGAAGCAACCACCAGCGGCCGCAACCGCCCGTGCCGCAAACCCTCATCCGACCAGAACCGGTCCCGAGCCTGCCGCGCCAGATCCACACTCAGCCGAATCTTCGCTTCCGCCTGCGGCGCCGTCAACCCCTTGCCCATCAAACCCAAAATCGTCGCCTGATAACTCGCAGTGGTGGCAATATCGGCACCCGCGCACAGATACGCATAATTCACCTGCTCCATCATCCGCGGCGCTTCCAGCAAAAGCTTCGCCGACCACAACGAATCATTCAAATTCGCGCCCAGCGCTTCCAACTCCGTCGCCAGCCCGCCATCCAGAACGACATAACCCTGTTTATCGAGAAGCTCGCGAAGCGGCATGACTCATGGTACGCCGTGTTAGAGCTTTATGATGGAGGAAGCATGGAAGTTCAATTTCCACCTGATGTTGAAAAGCAGATAAACGATCTCGCGGCCCAGAGCGGGCGCGCGCCCAAAGAGGTATTGCTGGACGCCCTCGCCGGTTATTTCGAGCAAGTGAAGCAAACCCGCCAAGCGCTTGACAGCCGCTATGACGACCTGAAAAGCGGTCGGGTGAAAGCAATTCCCGGCGACGAAGTGGAAGCGTACTTCCGAGAAAAGAGCGCCGCCGCGCATCGCGCCCAACAGCCCGGTTCATGATCGGTTACGAATTTCACCCCGAAGCTCGCTTCGACCTCGATGACATTTGGGAATATATCCGCGCCGACAACCTCCGCGCCGCGGACCGCGTAATTTCTGAAATTCTGGCTGCGGTTAGCGCATTGGTGACGTTCCCAAATGTCGGACATAGGCGAACAGACCTCACGTCGCGGCCTTTGCGCTTCATTGTTGTGCGTGAATATCTTGTTGCCTATGCACCGGACGAAAAGCCCCTCTGGGTTATTGCCGTGATGCATGGACGGCGCAGCCCTAGCGTGATGGCCGCTATTCTCCAAGACAGAGAAGAATAGGAACGGAAATGCTTTACACGCGCGCCTAGCCATGCGCCCACACCCATCCCCATTACACCCCCGCAACATACAATAAACTCAGAGGCAAAATGACTAACGAAAACGACAACTCCGTAGGCTCCGCCATAGGCTGGTTCCTCTGCGGCGCAATCTTAGGAGCCGGGGCCGCGCTGCTCCTGGCAC
>Ga0116231_10013388_pt1 | contig 11554 bp, 6 predicted proteins | sample S1TSphgellanicum_2_FD_89695 | JGI IMG/M metagenome (GOLD analysis project Ga0116231, IMG submission 89695) | Host-associated microbial communities from peat moss isolated from Minnesota, USA - S1T2_Fd - Sphagnum magellanicum MG | ecosystem: Host-associated > Plants > Peat moss > Unclassified...
AAAAAAAAAATATTGAATTTTTATCTCTTTATCACCCCCCCCCCCCCCCCCCCCCAACCAACATGTTTTTATTGGTTTCAAATTTTCCGAATTTGGCAATTCTTGTTCGGAAAAAAATTGGGGAAAATTGTGCAAATTCAAGGAAAAATGTGAACAACAAAAAAATTGTGAAAATTTTGAAATCACAAATTTGAAAAAAATTAATTATGATGAATATTTTTTTACAAATAATTCTAGTAATTTCAAATTTAAATAAATAAACAATTCCAACATCAAATTTATTAGAATTTTTTAAAGCTCAATCTTTGAAATCACTATAATTTTTTTGAAAATATTAAAATAAATATTAATGGTGTAACTGAATGTTTTTTTTGGTGGTGAATCTCCATTGTTTTGCAAACATAAAAAACAGCCATCAACATCAACAAAATATTTTTTAATTCAAAAAAATTGCAAATTTTATTTTTTTAATGATATAATTTTACAATGGATTTTAGGACTTGTAGCCAAAATATTAAAAATATTTTTAAAATTTTATATTTCCATATACATGGCCTATAGCCAAAACATGGTTAAATTTTGTTATTGATGATCTTGAAGAATACCACAAACTTAAAAAAAATGAAAAGATAAAAAATTCATTAATATAATTATATGATCATCATTTATAATTCATCCATTTATTTTTATTTTCTAATAATAATAATAATAATAAATATTTATTTATTTATTATTATATTAAATAATAATAATAAATTTAATTTTAAGAATTAAAAATTAATTAAAATAACATTGATTTTTTTTTCATACACCAAGAAAAAAAAAATGGGAAAAATTTTGGGATTATTTCTAAAGGTTTTTAATGTGACATCATGAACCTTCACAATAAAAAACTTGTCCATGTTACTTATAACAAATTATGAAAAAACATACATTCTAATGTACATAAGTGTACAATAATTTACTATATGAAAAAATTATAATTTAAAGTCTACATGCATCCTAGACTTTACATGCATAAACATTTGACTTAATCATTAACCCATTCAAATGTAAATGTGAAACCAACCTAGTTTTTATACAATCATTTCAAAAAATTATGGTGAGTTAAAAATGTAATTCATAAATAATGGATTTAACACATTCAAAGTGAATGATTTAATTTATGTGAAAATGTTAATAAATCAAAAGACATGAAAAAAATTACTAACTTGTTCAAATATAAATATGACACATTAAATTGTTATGTGTGTTTCAATATATACTAATAAGTGCAATATGCAATATTTGAATAATGGTTTCAATAAGTTCAAAGTGCATGATTCAACTCATTTAAAATTGTTGATAGTTCAAAAAATGTAAAAAAACTTACTAAACCATTCAAATATAATTATAAAGGATTGAATTGCATGTGTTTCAATATATTTTAATAAGTGCAAGATGCAACTTGTGAATAATGGTTTTAACATATTGAAAATAAATGTTTTAATTCGTGTACATCTGTTGATAATTCAAAAGACGTGAAAAAAATCATTAATTTGCTCCAATATAAATGTGGGGTTTTAGATTGTTACATGTGTTTTAACAAATCATGATAAATGTAAAATGCAACTCATAAATAATGGTTTCAACATGTTAAAAGTTGATGGTTCAATTTATATTACATGTTGATAATTGAAAAAATAGCAAAAAATCACTAACCCATTATAATGCATTGTGTAAATAATATAAAAGGTTCCTAAATTTCCACGTTAGCAATATGAAATTATTTTAAAATATATAATATTCAAATTATATTCATATTTGAACAAAATAATGAATGTAACAACTATAAATAATATTGATCATTAATTAGTGTAGCAAACCACTTAAAAACTTACAATAACCAAATGTAATTAAAATGTAATTAAATTGAAAAATAGTCGCAATGTGTAAAGGTGAAAAAGGACAAGATTTTGTCTTGTGGACTTTGGTGGTTTTCATCTAGATGTGGTGGTGGTGGTGGTCAAAACTTTTATGATTTTGTTGGTTCAAGTTTTAAATGCATATACCCTTCACTTTAGTGATTAATCAAAATGTTCCAAATTCTTCTTTCGACCATCATTTTTTTCTTCATTATGGTTTGATAATTCTTTAACCCACAACCCACAAACCCCTTGTGGTCTTGATGGTTTTTTTTTCTTCATGATGTGGTTGTCAAAACATGGTTGATTGTGTTGGATCAAATTTGAAATCATCATTTCCAGTTAAATGGCCAGTGGACATTGTTTGCATTTCTTTTATGATCATCATCAAAATGTTGATTTTGGTTTTGATGATGTGGAGATAAAAAAACTCATGTGTTTTGTTGCATCATATTAGAGATCCCCATGTTTAGCCCCAATTGGTGGTCATAATGGTTTGAATTCCCATTCAAGTTAAATTGTCCCAATTGCTTGCATTGTTATGGTTAACCCAATGATCAACATTTTGGTCTTGATCATCATCATCTTATTGATTATGGATTCTCAATCCTTAATCATATCCCATTAGCATAACCTCTGTGTTTGACATGGATTAAATCTCAAATGAACATTTCTAGTTTTAATTGGTGTTTTTAATGGGTTGCATTTTTCTTTTGATCATCATTTTTATCTACAATCTATATTATCATTACTAGTTGTAATTGGTCATCATTACTAGTCATTGTTGGTCACTGTTGCTACTCATTGTTAATAATCATTACTAGTCACTATTAATCATTATTTTGGTCCTTGCATTGTTTCTAATCATTGTTTTGATAAAAAAACATGGTCATTACTTTATTTCAAAACATTATTTTTGATCATTTGCTTTGATTATATCTAAACATTTCCAATGTATTTTGGTATGAATGCAATTATCCAATTATGTTATGTGCATGTTTCCAAGGATGGTAGACCTTTGGGTAAGCACAAAAATTGAATCAAACCTACAAGAAATGCAATAATTTGAATTTATTGCATTGCACAAAGCTAAGGTCCCCTAGAGAAAAAAAGGTTTTCAGATAGATCATGAAATCTCCCCACTTTAACACCATGGTAGTTTCTTATACAAAACATTTTGCAAGCTATAACATGGATAAAAGACATGTGATTCAACTCATCCATGTTATAGTGTAGAAGCACATTTACATAGATTACCAAGTGCATCACCCATATCTAGTTTTTGCAATAGAAACTTCGAAGGATTACCTTTGTAACACCTTGAAAGAGTTAAAAACAATAATTAGTAATGAAGAGGGGTCGAAAAGAGCCACATTGCAACATGATGAAGTGTTAGAGTGCTTAAGGGCCACATATGAACATGCAACCAAGAATGTTTTGAAAAGACATCAAAGTTTGTTTGATAGGTCACTTGTATTTACACCCTCGACCCTATCATTTAGTTCTATTGAACCTCTTATGTTTAACCTTAATGCTTCATTAGACTCTAAGCCATCTTCAAGTGATAGTTACAGGTTAATTACCAAGGCAAAGATGTTACAAATCCAATCCAAAAATATGACAATAGTTGCATTTTGTTTCTTTACAACCTTCAAAATTCAAGACACCTTCTTAGTTAGCAAAGTTGATATTAACAATTAAAGATTGAATAAGGTAAAGATTAATAACTTCAAAATAGTTAGAAACCTATGTGTCATCACATAGGATGAATTTAAAACATGGATTAGATTAATTTTGGATTTGTAACTAGAAATCCCTAGCCCATCCATGTGCAATTGAATTAGCATTTTGATCAACTATGATCTCATATGTGAGGGTCATGTGTCTCGTGTGCAAGAAGTTAGTTAAGAAAGTTGTAGCTTGAAACAAATATGAATATTTTGGTTTTCTTTAATCAAACCTCTTCAAGAAGCACCTCCAATTTCTTTTCAACCCACTTATGCCCCACTTTATTTACAACCTAAAATTTGCATGCATCTTGTTATAGGTTTGCAGAACATTATGGTCATCATTTGGTGCCAGTTTATCGCTCTATTTTATGCATAATGAACATTGTTTCACCCATATAGCCCAAATCTCCTAAGAGATATTTAAAGTAATGATCCCTATGGGTGCAATATTAGCATCAATACCTATAAACATTCGAGTGTCGTAAAATGTTTATGTCATGATAAGAATTTAAGTAGCCATTGTTTATGTAAATGAACAAGCCCTAATGATTTAGGATGACTATGTTGTTCATTGCATAGATGTTTTTCCACCCATTGAACCATCTACAATGTGTTTTATTTTGCTAGGGCTTGCAAATCTCAATCAATGTCCCATCAATGAACCCAATACACCTTGGCAATTCCTACAAATGCATCTTTAACCTAACCCTTTCCTTAGGTGTGGGCCATTAGATTTCATTTGAGAGCGCCTGGTTGATGCAATGAACAAGGCATCATCACATAATGTAGATTTTGACCAATTTCACATGAAGGTGTCATAGATGATGACATTGTCATGTTTCATGTAAAGAATGAAGTTGATGAGGCATTGTTCAAGTGTCAACTTGGAAGGCCTACCTAATACAACTAAAACCTCATATATGATGATGCAATAAAACCCATTAAATTTGAAAACCCTTAATTTCAAACCTGAAAACCCTAACCCTAAGGCCTAAAATGTAGACCCTAACATTAAGCAAAAATATTAGACCCGAATCCAACTTTGAAACCCCAAAACCTAAACTTTAATCCTACACAACAAAAATCAGACCCTAAACCTTAAATTTCAAACCTACAAACCCAAACCCTAAGGCCTAAAACCTAGATCTAACCTTAAGCAAGAAAAATCAGACCTGAAGACCCAACATTTAAACTCCAAAACCTAAACCCTAATCCCAAACAACAAAAATCAGACCCTAAACCCTAAATTTTAGACCTGAAAACTCAACCCCTAAACCTTAAAACCTGAACCCTAATCCTAAACAACAAAAATCAAACCCTAAACCATAAATTTCAAACTTGAAAACCCTAACCTCAAGCAAAAAAAAATCAGACCTGAAAACTCAACCCCTAAACCCTAACCCTAAAAACAAAAATCAGACCCTGAACCCTAAAGTTTAAATCCTAACACCTATTTTTAATGGACAAAAATCAGACCTTAAACTCTAATCCTAAAGCCTAAAATCTAAACCTTAACCATAAGCAATAAACATCAAACCTTAAACCCTAGAACTCATACCTAAAAGCCCTAACCCTAAAGCATAAAAACAAGGCCGAAACCTTAAACCCTAAATGAAAAACCCAAAAAAAAAAAAAAAAAGACCTTAAACCTTAAAGTTGGCATGACAATTTCATTTGTAGATGGTGAATGGGTTGAAATTTTTGAAACAACTAGAGATGCAAATTTGTCAAACTTTGTCAAGGTGAAATTGATCTTGAACAAATTTGATGTGGCTTGCATTGTATTCAACACATTTGGAACAACAATTGTTGGGTCTATAGATTACCTCACCCCGTCCTCAATTTCATTTGATGTGAATAATTCATGGGAGTTGTAAGGAATTGCCATGCAGTGAAAAATAACCATGTCTTCTTTGTCCATATCCTTCAATATCTCCTCATCACATGAGGTAGAAGTGAAATGATCATTATTAGGAGAAAAAACATCACTCTCATTTAAAATACATCTTTGATTTGAAATGAAAATGAGAAGAAAAATGTTTGGAATGAACTCTTTCTTATATAGCCCTCATGAGAACCTAAGCTACACCTTATAATTTTACATTGACCCTAGTCTACACTAAAGTTCACTCCATTGGGGTTGAATTTTTGTTCATCATTCTACATAGACATAGAACATAACCTTAAAATTACATTGCTAAGCTTAATTTCATTATTAACTTACATTCATGGTGTTGCCCACCATAAACCCTACCTTGAAAATATTATTCATAACTTGTGCTTTAATCTCAAAACAACCCTTTCAACCTTTTTTTAATCACCATTTAAAGTTTACAAAACCAAACCCTAAGCAATAAACATTAAACCCTAAAATGCATAGCTCTAAATGGTATAAGTTATTAAGCCCCCATAGGCTTAATCATAGCCCCTAACATCCCTATCTCCCATGGAACTAACTATCATAACATTGGCCTTCATATCAATATATATAGCCATAATCCTTAGGCCCCCATGACCCTAGGCCCCATAGCTCTATATATGTCCAAAGCAACTAAACCTTAAAAACCTTTTAATCAAACCCTAAAATAACAAATAACCAAATAGCCCACAACCAATACCCAATAACCATAGCCAATTTACAATGGCCAATAGCCATAGTCAATCGCCAATGGGTTTAAAGCATAGCCATTGACAATGAGCAATAACCAATTGGTTATAACCATACCCACAATAGCCCTAGTGTAAATATCAATAGCCAACACCACTAGCCAATGGATTATAAGCATAGCCATGGACAATGGGCAATAGCCAAAATGGGTTATAACCATAGCCACATTTTTTTAGTGTAAATATCAATAGCCAATAACCATAGCCTATGGATAATGGCCAATAACCACCAACAATAACTGATGGTCAGTAACCACTAGTCAATACACATAGCCAATGACCAATAGCCATGGCCATGGCCAAATGGCCAATAGCCAATCATCAATGGCTAAGTGGAATCATCAAAGTGGAATGGATCTTACACCTATTTATAGGTGCGAGGTCATAGGTGAAACATCCTTTCCTCCTCTGTGATAGGTGTAAGATCCCTCTCACTCCAATCGTGACCTATGTATATTTATTTAGGCTGATGACAAGGTTTGCTTTGTGTCTTATGGGTAAACCCATAGATGCAAACATTCACAAAATTTTGTGTAAGGCCCTATATTTAATTATAGGAATGCCTTGACCTAACGTTTTAATAACACGGAAAGCACTACAAGGTTTTTTTTTTCCTTTGTATTTGAAGGCATTTCCCCCAACACGAAAGATTTGTTTTAAGATTAATTTATTAATTGTAGGACCCTTCCATTAATCATATGCAAACCTTTCATCGTTTGAATAAAAAAACCTGGGTTGTGCTTTAATATGCCAGGGAAGGCAAGGCCTGCTCCCCATGGGCCTCCCCTAATTCTTGGGCCTACACTATGGACAAGCCTACTAGGTACCCTCAAATGAAATAGGGGAGACCTTCCATTATCTACTTAAATAATATCCTTGGGTGATCATCCTTTCCATCCATCCATCTCGTCATCCGTTCATTTGTCCCATCGTCCATCCCTTCATTCGTCCCGATGATAGTCACCGGTGCTACTCGTACCTAGTCAAATTCCAACAATGGAATCTTCCATTTTTCTTTGGAACATACCCAAAACGAGAGGACAGGGATATTGTTCATGAGTGAGTGAAATTCCATGAAACTAGGGAACCAAAAAGCAAAGCAGCTTCTGGAAGTTGGGTGCAAGACAAATTGTGCCCACTCGAAAGGAATCCGAGATAGGAGGACAGGCAGTGTCACAAGAAGAGAGAGAAAGAGAGTTTTTTTTTTTTTTTTTTGTAGGTGGCTTGGATGTAATTCTTGGTTCCACATTTGATCTTTAAAAATTAAAAATTAATTTCATTTTTGTCCTAACCCCCTCCTCTTCTGCCCCCAAGAATTTGTTGTTGGGGTCACAAAAGTAATATTTTAAAAAATTGTGATTCATGAGCTTTCCACCATGCAAATGAGTTTTTGTCGCTTTTCTCCCAATTGAATTTGAAATTGTTCCAACATAGAAAAAGATTTCAAAGTTCTTTTTTTTCCTGCACAGAAAAGATGTTGAAACAAGTGGTTTGGAGCTCATTGTGCTTGCAGAAAGTACACCATGTGGTATGGAATTACAGCTCTTGTGTTCCATTGAACAGTGGCATGGCCAGTTTGTGGTTCTCAACCTTTTCATTGCATTTATTTAATTATTTATTTTGGGGGTGGGGTGTGGACATGTGGTCGCTGGTTCTTCCTTTTCAATTAAAATTTGAAAGAACCTTCAATTCCAGTTCAAGGATTTAAAAAAGAAATTCATACAAGCTCTGTTCTAATTCTGGCCCTCATTCTGGGTTCTTATCTATGAAGCAAGGTAGTTAGTTAGTTTTGTTTTGTTTGTACTTATGAGATCCACCAAACTGGGATGCTTCAGATCATGTTCTTGATCTCTTTAGAAAGCTCTCAAAGGAGGAGGGGTGCATTGGCTTGGTTTCATGGCGTTTTGATTTGTGGTGTAGAAGCTCTTGAATATGGAGTGATTTCTTCACTGAAAATTAAATTAAATCATAGCTGGAAATTTTGGAGGAATTGGAATGTGCCTTTGGTGTTGTTGGAAAGATCTGGATGAGCAGGAGTTAATGGAATTTATTTGGTAAGATTTGGACTCAGAATGTGGGAGATGTTGATTTCAAACTGATTTCTATTGCTGAAAATTCAAATAAATTCCCAAAAACCAGGTTTTGGAAGGAAAAATCAGTTGAGGGCGTGATAACACTTCGGCCCATGGCACAGGCCACACTAGTAAAATGTGAAACAATGCCTAAACTCACAATTTTTTTAATTAAAAAAAATCATACTTGAAAAATGTTCCAAAAGTAAGAACTACATTCCTAATGGCCACCCCAACCCCAAATTATTATTTTAAAAAAATTTGCTGATATTATTCAAACCTTATTTGTTTCTCAAACTAACAACATTTCTAACACTAGTCTATACATTTATACATATATATATATATATGAAAACTTTCGGGAATCAAAACCTGGATCAATTGAGTTTTGGGGCTGATTCTGACAATTGGTTTCGATTTTGGGTTGGTTCTTGGTTCCAATTTCAATTCTGAAAAAAAAAAAATTCAAAAAATTCTAGACTATCAGTCCAGGTGCTCACTAATTGAACTGAGAACCAAAACCAAAATCAACCAAAAATCGAAATCAGCCAATATTGGTGTGGATGGGGAGAAGAAAAAGAAAGAGAGAACAAGGAAGACATTCATTGAGACTTTGGAGACTGGGCTTTCTTTAAAATTAAGCTACCTTGAAAGTATTGGTTATTGCAAAAGATGTATCATGGCAAGTTCAACATTTCAGTGTGGAATGATTATTTAATTTTTCAGATTCCATGTCAAAAGAATATATATATATTTCAGAATATTCTAAAATATTCTAAATTTTCCTTCACACAATTTTGTTCTTTGAGAAAGGTTTTTCAAAGAAAAATTTAACAATTCTAAGAATAATATAATTAATGTCCAAGCTGCCAAATGTACTACAATTCATCTTTGAAATAATTAAATGGGGGTGTCTCACAAGATATTCGAGCATCTCCACCAATGCTCAGTATGTGACCCTCCATAGAAATCTTTCGTGAGGTTCATCAGTCAAATCCAGTAATTACATATAGTAAAGGACGTTGTGAAGCATCATTTCATCCATCTGTCTCATCATCTATCCGTCCATCCATCTGTACCGTCATGGTCTGTTTACTCCGACGGGGTGAAGAAAGAGTGGAATACAGACACGACGCGGTGGAGAATAATATATATTCACTGGAAGACAGATGGGACCCTGAAAACAGGCACACATTTGAGGGCGGCCTGGAACAATATAATAAAACTATATTGGCTATATAGTTTGATTGGTCCTAGTGGATTGCTATTAGTAGTCTCCCACTTACTTCCAGTCCCAGTTTCTCTTTTATGGGTGGGGTTGGAAAAAAGTTGATAACTAAAAACTTGGATGTGAGAAACATGTTTGCAAAATGTGTGTTGGTGGAGATGCTCTTAGACACCACCAGTACTCAAGGGGAGTATGGGCCCTCGAGTATGGGAGTGTATTCAATTCTGAGCCTCTGGTTAGTCCGACAACTATGATTGTGGCCATTGACATTGGTCCCTTTGGGTAACTGCATTATCTAGTCCCTTCTCTTTCCCCCTCCTCTTGAGTCAGGGCCGGGAGACACGGTGTATGTTCCCACAACTTTAAAAAATATTAACTCAAGTATGAGTGCTGAGAGTGCTGAGTGAGATCTCTTCTTGGGCTTAGGAAAAAGTTGAAGAAAAATCTACTTATATAAAATAATTGGTGTCCGCACATGCTTGATTCGGTAATTTGTGATTGGCTGGAGCCCTCCCCCCTCCGTGGGCCCTGCATCCTAGTCTGTATATAATAAAAAGGCTAATACACTAATAAATAGAAGACCGTAAACTAAAAAGTTACTACTGCCAATGCTGACAAGGCATAGGCTAGTGGAAGAAAATCTAGTTCTTTAAAAGTCAATTTCCTTGCTAATAAAAGGCTAGGGTTTTATTTTGGGGCCAAATTTTCACTTTTTTTGGACCTGAAAAACATGATTTCCACACATTATTAAACAGGATTTTTGTGTAAAAATGGCACTAGTCGCCAGGTTTTGAGTAAATTTAAAATTTTGCCAGATTTTGACAACATGTTCTAGCATGTTGTCAAAATGTAAAAGGGATACTTATATTTTTTTTTACTTTCATATCTGGTCTATAGCCAAATTTGATTAAATCCTCTTGTGGACAATCGCCAGTTTGGCTACATCACCCAAAAAAACTGTGGTTGACTTCCTTTCACTTCCAGCATTTTGTTTTTGGGCGAAATTTTGCCAAATGACAATTTTTTTTCAAAGTGGTGATACATTCTTGTTTCTTGAGTTGTTTAGTTGCCAAATCCAAAAAAAACCTAATTTTATAATTTAAAAAATCGTCAGATTCTATCCTATGTTCCATCAGGTAGCCAAAAATATAGAAGGATGCTAGACTTTTTTTTTTCTTACGTTCATATTTTCTTGAAGGATTATGATATCTTGAAGGATTTTGGTAGGCAAGGCCAATAAACCTCTTAAGTTTTCCCAAAAGGAAAAAGACTAGGTAATTAAGACCATAAATTATAGTGTGACTTTAGAAAGAAAACTAGAAGACTTTGCCTCCCTAGCTCAAGTTTAAACCCTAAACCCTAGAAAAATTAAGCGTATTTTTTAATTTCTAAATTTCAAGTATCCAAGCATGATCCATCTTCAGGTCCCGTTCGGAATTTTCGGCACCTGGGTCGTTATGGATTGGGGTTCTTTCGCGTAATGTGGATGTGGGTAGGGGATCTCGATCTCCCAAGGCTCGGAATCAGGTTCGGTTACGAAGGCTCGGACAGTCTCGTCCTGTCAAGACATGTTCGGTTAACGAACCTATTGGTTCGGACATCCGAAGCCAGAAGGCTCGGGCAGTTGTCGTCTACCGCGTTCTTTCTGGAAGCGCGAAGCGTACTCCGTAGTCACAGACACTCTACTCCTCTCTCGCTTTGCTTTTCTGGCTGCGACTTTTGCTTCTGTTTCAATGTTCTTGTCAACTCTCCTACAGCTCTTCCTGGTTTGGAGGAATTGGATCACTGTGTGTTCTTCTATGGTTCTCTGACTTTTTGTGAAAATTTATTTTATTTGGGTTGTTTGTTGAGGTTTTTTTTTTTTTTTTTTTTTGGGGGGGGGTTTTTCTTTGTTTTTTTTTTTTTCGGATTTCATTCTCGAGTGGTGGTTTTTGGGGGTTTTTTTTGGTTTTT
>Ga0116231_10013389_pt1 | contig 11552 bp, 10 predicted proteins | sample S1TSphgellanicum_2_FD_89695 | JGI IMG/M metagenome (GOLD analysis project Ga0116231, IMG submission 89695) | Host-associated microbial communities from peat moss isolated from Minnesota, USA - S1T2_Fd - Sphagnum magellanicum MG | ecosystem: Host-associated > Plants > Peat moss > Unclassified...
AATTTTTTTTCTTTGACCTTATTAACATTTTTTTCTTCTTCTTTCTTTTTTTCTTTTATTTTTCCAAGGTTATTCATTGACATTTTTTTTTTTTTTTTTTCAATTCACATATTTCAAGTTATGTTCTTCATTTGGACATATAAATTTTAAAAGAATAATTTAGCTTAAAATTATATATTCCCTATGCATATCTAATGGATACATTTGGATAAAACATATACCCACACATCATTGGTCAAGACTAGTGTTGTGCGATTATTTGAATTTTCGAACAATGAATTGTTAATTTCAGTTTTTAAATATTTCGAAATTAAAATAATGTAGATTTTTCAGTCCTTTGATAAAAATCAAACTCAAAGAACCACCCATCCTAGTTATTTCAAAAACCTTAAAGAGCTTGTGGTTTTTGTGAAAGAATTGGTAAAAAATCAATCAATAGTTATTTGGCCAATTATTTGATTATTTTCAAATTTTTTGATAACCATGGTTATGACTCCTTAAAACCACCCTAATAACCATTCAAGGTCCATTCTCTTGGTTCTAATAACCTAGTCAAAACCTTCCAAAGCTAGCCACTATATTTCAATGAATCAAAGTGAACTAGATTAAAGGGAGATTGAACAAGCTTTACTTTAACAAATGAAGGCAACTAATCTTGGGGGACAATATGTGGGGGAAAGAATACAAACCAAAAGGGTGATCTAATTTTGAAGTGTGCCCAAACCAATTTGATTATAGAGAAATCTCTCTTTGGTTCGTGCATAATTGGAAACAATTGGACCTCTAGTTTTTTTCTTTGAATTGAATATGGCAACAATTAGTTCTTCCATGTTTAACTTGTAGAGTGTGCACACAACAAACATGTAGTGATAGACACTCTTCCACATTTTTTTTCATTGAATATGAATTTGTGACATGCTTCACGTCTAAGTTTAAGTTCTTCAAAATTCTTAGATAAGGTTTGAACACATGATGTCCCATGTTGCTAGATCTCCTCGGTATTTTGTATTCTCCCAAGTGGCTATCCTCATTGTTTTTAGCATTGAAAATTTGCTCTTTCATGAGCATTCCAAATAATATAGATACTAGTTCTAAATCTCATTGTTTTGAATCCTCCAAGGTAGGAGTGTCAAACCTTTTCCAAAATTCCGAGTGAGGTTTCGAAATTTGTGCTTTTAAAAATGTTCTAACTCATAGTTGAAGTTATATAAATTTGCTTTAAAGGATATCTCTAGTGGTTCTTTCTCAATGTTCAAATTATTCAAAGCAAGAAGATCAAATTTATTGTATTAAGTTGAACAACGAATATGCAAGAAGAATTGAGACAGATGGGTTCAAGGATGTCATGATGTCGCTTTGGTCCAAAATGAGAAAGCACCAAATTTCATCAACTCTCCCACCCACAAAACCTCTCTTAGTAATCCTCCTAGAAACAAGATCCAAGCTTGGTTTTACTAAAAACCAGGTTTATGGAGAGTCTTGTCTGGGATCCATGGGAATGGAGTCGAGAATCCCAAGTGTTTTGCATCCTCACAGGGTGAGAGAAAATTCTGAAGAAGTTCTTGTTTATTGCAAACTTCCGTGCATCTTATCCTTGTGTCTGAATGAGAAATTTGCTCCATGTTAGACTTTGAGTGTGGTATCGAAGCAGACAATAAATAATACTCATACTTTTCTTTGGTTGAACTTTTGGAATGTGGGCTTATACCTTTTGCATAAGAAGGTCATCCTAAGAGAATCTCCACAAACACCCCTTATCAGATCCCATCTGATAAACACAAATTCATCATGTTTTTGCGAAAGGTGCATCTTGGATATGCATTTATCTGTTGCTGCTTCACAAAATCCATGAGCTTATGCAACATTCTTAGCTCAAGTGCTAATAAGGCTAAACAAACCTGATGTGAATCACTTAGTCGCAGTTCAAGAAGACTGTTTATAAAATCTAATTTAATTTTTTTTTTTTTTCATTTGCTGACTTCTGTTGAATCAGATATGATTTGGAGCGAGGAGCTGCACAGAAATTTTTTCATGACTTCAACATTTTCATATGTGTTTTGGTATCAAGTTTATTGGTGGAAATTTGATTTCTGTAGCTGAACAGAAATTGTGTGTCATAGTGTACTATGGGAAGTTGCAATTTTGATATCTTTCTTTGACTTCCTCTGCATTGTGTTGTGTGAGAGGCGGATTTCAAATTGTTCAAATGAATCAGAATATGCAAATACTATCTCACTCCTCAGTTTCTCTCTCTCACTTGTGGATTTTGCAGAAAGGCAGCAATTTTGAAGTCCCTGCGCAATACTTTTCTTCCCTTCCAAGTACAGATTCTCCTGCAGGAATTTGGGTTTGTTGTTTCTTCCGATCCCTTGAGACTTGGCTTCAAAATCCTTCCTTCAAATTCTACCTTGCTGAAGCTCTCACATGTCCTCCTCCCCCTATGATCAACAGCAATCCTTTTTTTTTTTTTTTTTTTCCGTTGAACAGACTTTAAATTTGTACTAGGTGATTGACAGCCGCGGATTCTACCAACTGATTCAGCTGCCAAAGAAGCTCCTGATTCTCTACTATTCTATATAGATTACGGTTAGTGTGGTTGTGCTACTGATTCTTTCTCAACTAGTTACAAACACGAGTCCAGAAAGCAGATTCAAATTGATGTCCATCCATGAATGAGCTTCTGCTACTGTAATGTGGTGCACTAAAATTTGGCAGCCCAAAAAGAAGACCTGCTTCGGACTTGTTTCTCTTAAAAGTCTATTTAGAGCTCTGAAAGTAACAAAAGGGTTGCTGGTTTAAAAAGCTACCTATGTGACTTAGTGTTTCTTTTTCCTGCACTTATGTTTTCTTACTTATTCACGATATAATTTGCTCATGATAAAGGAGGATGTGTGTTTTGATAAGAGTTTTGTTTTTTTCTATGATGTTAGTCCTAATCTAAAAGGACCCAAGTTCTCTAAACATGCACTAGTAGTAGAAATATCTAGTATAATCCGGGCCAAGGACAAATGTTACAGGGTACAGATCTTCCTTGAACTCTTCAGCTCTCTTCTCTTCTTTCTTTGGCTCCTCTACTACCTTTGGTTCTTCTTTCTTCTCTTCGTCTGCCTTTGCAGGAGCCTGCTCCTCTGCTTTCTTTTCTTCTTTTGCTTCTTCCTTCTTCTCTTCAGGCTTTGCTTCCTCTTTTGCTTCTTCTTTCTTCTCCTCTGGCTTTGCTTCCTCCTTCTTTTCTTCTTCTTTTTTCTCTTCGGGTGCGGCTTCTTTCTTCTCCTCAGCCTTTGGCTCCTGTAAACCAAAAAAAAAAACAAAACGATCATGCTTCCCTCTCACATCAGTTATCCTCTCTCTTGTGCCTTCCAATGGACCTTACTTACTTCTAGGTGAAAGTAAAATTCCTCCCAGTCTAAAGGAGTAGGCGTAAGATCCCTCCTCTTTGCAAGGGGTTCGAAACTAACCTGCAAAGTTTCTCTCATGGGTACCTTACCCTACACGTAAGGACCTTGAATGGGGCTGTTATGGGAATTTGGGAGGTCCAATGCTTGGCTCCGGCCTTGCACAAGGCCCTCATTCCCAGAACAACCCGATTCTTAGTCCTTACCCTACACTTTCTTTCCTATGAGCACTACTGAAGTCCTACCTATGATGTTGCAAAGATACTACACTCATCAAAAGAAGTCCAGGGGTTTCTCTTTTTCCTCAGGCAAATTCTTTTTTTTTTTTTACCTCTTTTGCTTCCTCTTTCTTTTCTTCTGCTTTGGGTGCCTCTGCTGCTGCTGCTGCCTCTCCTTCCTTCTTTTCTTCTGCTGGTGGTGGTGCTTCTTTTGGGGCCTCTTCAGCCTTTGCCTCTTCCTTCTTTTCTTCAGCAGGCTTCTCCTCCTTCTTTTCCTCAGGAGGAGGAGCAGCTGCTTCAGATTCCTTCTTTTCTTCAGCAGGCTTCTCTTCAGTCTTCTCAGGCTCTTTCTTCTCTTCTGCTTTCTCCTCAGCTTTCACTTCAGGCTTGGCCTCTTCCTCAGACTTCTTAGGCTCCTCTGGCCAAAAGGAGGTAAGCTTGCCCGATTTCGATACTCTCTTGAACACTTCATTTGGCTGCACAGCACCTGTGACTGTGACTTTCTGTGCAGGAAAATCAATGGTGTATGAAATAACTCCTGCAGATCAGCAGCAGAGTTCAAGAGAAAATCAAATATATAATTTCAAACAACACTTTCTGTGGGAGTTTTGAGAATTGGCTTTTTTTTCTTTTTGCTGTTAAGATCAACTGGTTGACATTTCTACTATCCTCAGATTATTAATCTGGTCTACAAATCTAGTATCTGTCCATGGCAATGAACATTCAACCTTCTTGATGATGATGATGATGATGATGATGGTTTCACAGTATGGTTTTTAGTTGATTCTTTTACAGTTCAGATCTAGTTTGTTGTGTGCTTCTTTGTGTGTTTCTTCAAGGATCTTCAGTTTATTGAGAGGGTGATCATTATCATCATCATCATGAGATCGAGCAGCAGCAGCAGCAGAAGAAGAGGAACTAGTATTAAATGTCAGAGTAACTTACCTGGTATCCGTTTGACAGCGCGCTTTACGGAGCCTGCACAACCTTCACAGTGCATTACCACCTTAAGGATTACTGTTCGCAACTCCACTGTCTGCAGGCACAAGAAGATCAGGAGACTCCCCATCAAACCATCAGGAGACACTAATTGCTGTGCAGCACCTCCTGAATCTCGTCAGTCAGCTGGAAACTCAGGAAGAATATGAGCTCAGATAGCTAGGAGCTAGTTCCGAATTCGGTGGATATGGTCTAGATTGGAAGCTGCAAGCAAGAAGAACTGTTTGTTGTTCTCGAATGCATGCATGCAATCTTGAGATTCCAATGCCATGCGCCAAAACAATATTGTAGAGCACAGGTACTTGGGGAGATAGATGCTGCAGAGCTCTGCTTCTCAAGCAGATCACAGAGAAGCTTTGAGCATCAAGCGGCAGATGAGCACCAAGAAGCAGCTTGATGAGTAACTCGCGGCTTGAGAAAGGCTTATCATCGTCATCATCATCATCATCATCAGCTGCCGCTTGGTACCCTCAGGTCTTAGAGTGTATTATCAGTAGCAGCTGCATTGATCTACTACTACAGTACATAAAAGATTGAGAAAGAATTCAGTGATAAAGTTTTGAAAATTTTAAGCATACAACTGCTGATAGTTGCTTCGTGGATTGGTTTCTCGGATTTGTAATTAGAGCTCCTTAATAGCTAGAGAGGAGTCCGCTGATCTGTTAAGTATATGGTTGTGACTAGTCTTTGCAGCAGATGAATTTGTTGGTGTGCAGATTGAACACAAAGGTGGGAGATCATGAGACCGAGGGAATGCAAGATCAGTTCAGCGGAATCTCAATCTGATCATGCACTATATAATACATTGAATCACGTACACTTGGAACAAGAAAAGAGTCGATGATCAAGCGAAAACACTGGAAGAACGTGCAGGGAACAAACACTAGGAGTTTCCAGAAATTGGAAAAGCAAAAGAAGACAAGACACCTGAGCAGCCATGGCGACTATGTGTAACTTGTGATGAGTTCCCTGAGAAGTTGCAGAAGAAGGGAGCTTCTAGATCAGCAAGGCGCAGATCGGCCAGCAGCTCGCTAAACTGATTATTCACAGACGTTTGCAGCAGCAGCAACAACAACAACAGCAGCAGCAGCAGCAGCAACCATCCAACGTCTGAATAAATACTTGAGCTATTAGTACTAACGACTCGATGCTGGCACTGCACGTCTAGCTTCTGTTTTTCTTCTATAAAACCAAATTTCAAACCAAAATAGCTGCTAGGGGAGCTGGAGTCGAGATCACAAGTCAGACTTGCACTTGCAGCTACGTGCACGCCAGAGCTAGCTAGCTGATCAGCAAACACGAAGCTTATTCACTGCATGCAGTAAGCAGCTTGGAAGTCCAAAGACAGTACCACAAACCCCAAAATACACAGCACAGTATAAACTACACGTTTAAGACGCCCAACTTCTTCTTCTTCTTCTTTTTCTTGGTGCATGAGAGAGACACACACACTTGACATCCACAGAGAGAGAGAGAGAGAGAGAGAGAGAGAGAGAAGCCGGCGGGGACCTCTTCAAACAACAACTAGGCTTCCGTGTCCACTATTCCCAACCAGCAGTTTTCTCTGAGCTGGGACCCGCCTCGTCCGTCCCCCTTTCCTTCCTCATCAGCTCCATCACCAATCCTGAGCTCCTCTTGACCTGTTCTGCTTACGATAAGTATCGGACTGTGATCCGGACTCTTTACCTTTCTTGCTGCTGTTTGCTTGCTTCCCTTAATGCTAGTTGCTAGCTAGCTATCTAGCTACAGTTGATGATGCTCCCTGAGATACTACAGATCTCTTTTGCAGCTGCTGCAACAGCAACAGAAGCAGATGCAGCAACAGCAGCAGCAGCAGCAGCAGCCAACGTCCCTGCCTGCACAGTCTCCGTCTAACTGCATCACCTGGTCACCTCCCAACCCTCTTTCTCTCTGGGCCTCAGTAACCCAGCACCCACCGGTTCACCATTATGGATGGATGAATGGATGGATGGATGAAAAGTGATGATGAACACCAGTTTTCTGTTGGGTTCCAGTTCCCTGGCTAACCAGGGTGGTTAAGCTCACTTGCTTTTTCTACTTACCTTTTGTGGTCAGGAAAACAGTTAAATTCTGTTTTTTTTTAATTCATAAAATGGATGTAAAGTTTGATCTACGAGTTAAATAACCAACAAACAAGTTTTCTATTGAGTTTCACTTCCTTAGCTAACCACGGTGGTTAACTCAATTTGCTTTTAAAACTACATACCTAGGTACTAACTAATAACTATAGGCCTGACTTGTATATATACTATAAACTAGTAGATGGCTTATAATAGATGGTTTATAGTATATGGGTTTATAGGGTTTATAGGAAAAATAACTTGGAAATAAGGTACCTTTGTTGTCAAATAGGACCGTATAATATATCTATCTATGTGAAATAAGACCTATTTCTTACAGAAGAGGAGGTTACCAAGGTGAAACCCGATATTAACTCCGGCAGTTGAGGTTCATCCACAACTGAATCATAAGAGGCATCCATCCAACCATCCAGTGGATGGTGCACTTGTGGATGCTAGTTCACTCTGATCTTCTCTCTCTCTCTCTATGAAGTACATTTGCCAACTCTCTCCTTCCCTTTTTTGTCTAACAGTTTTGAAGGGTAGGAAGGGACAAGGGTCCCACTAGTGTGTCCTTTTTGTTGGACAAATTGCAATTCAAAGCCTTTATAAGAGGGGCACTTATATGGGCTCCCTTTACCAAACCCACAGGCTTTCAGTCCTTTTACTTAACCACTTTCTCTTCATTCATTCATTCATTCCTTCCTTCCTTCCTTCCTTCCTTTCCTTCCTTTTTTTTTTGAACTGCCTGCTTGCATGCTACTTGTATAATGATATTAAGTATGATTGTATTGGGCACCCGGGCTTCAAATTTAAGCTTTATTTGCCCTTCCAAGGGGTTCACTAGTGTTGAGTCCAAGGTGTGGTAGATAGGCAAGGGTTGGATATGACTCATAGTATGCTCTTTGCAACCCCGGTAGATCAAACCCAAAACCTTCTTCCTTGTATGGAATTTGGTCATACCGGGGATCATCTATCTTGGTTTCTTGCCAACCCATGCTCAAGTTTATGAATATGTGTAATCATATTGAAACCTATGATATGAATCATAGTATGCTCTATGCAAACCCCGGTAGATCAAACCCAAAACCTTGTTCCTCGTATGGAATTTGGTCATACCGGGGATCATCTATCTTGGTTTCTTGCCAACCCATGCTCAAGTTTATCAATATGCGTAATCATATTGAAAACTATGATATGAATCATAGTATGCTCTATGCAACCGCGGTAGATCAAACCCAAACCCTTCTTCCTTGTATGGAATTTGGTCATGTCAGGGATCATCTATCTTAGTTTCTTGCCAACCCATGCTCAAGTTTATCAATATGTGTAATGATATTGAAAACTATGATATGAATCATAGTATGCTCTATGCAAACCCGGTAGATCAAACCCAAAACCTTCTTCCTTGTATGGAATTTGGTCATGTCGGGGATCATCTATCTTGGTTTCTTGCCAACCCGTGCTCAAGTTTATGAATATGCGTAATCATCACATCTTGGTTGCAATGTTATGACAAGTTTTCCCTAATGTGTCCTACTCAAAACTCTTTCTTGAGAGCGATTCTTATTCATATCCGGGTTACAACAAACAACTTTTAGTCTATGTATTACCATAGTAGCCTGGCAGATTTGGCACTTTTCTTTTTGGGCTGAATATTTAATTATTTTTCAAAAAAAAAGAAAATTATTAAAGAAAATTATTAAAATATTTGATAAAGGTATTATTTGACATTCATTTGACAACAAAGGTACCTTATTTCCAAGTTATTTTCAAGAAAAAATATTAAAAGGTATTTCCAAGGTTTTGGCAATAAAAATTTGAAAATTTGAAAATCAATGACTTTTTTTTTTCTTAATAACTAATTATTGCCTGTTGGCTAGTATGGTAATCAGTGATTCCTTTTTCTTTCTTCACAAAATTTCATTGTTTTACAAAAAAATTTGAGATAACTTGAAAAAATGAGTTGTTCAATATAAAATGTGATTTTTCAATGAAAATTCATAGCTTTAATGAAATTTTTAAAAATTGAAAAAAAAATATTGGTCTTGATGTGTATAATTGAGGTCTAGGGTTTAATGTTTAGGAAAGCATACATTATGGAGGAGGATTTGATCATGGCAAAAATTGTCCTTTCACACCCAAAGGACAATATTCTACTTAAACCCTAAGTTCAAAAGGGAAGCTTCACAATGCACAATTGAGTGTGAAAAGCTGAGCTTGCCCTTCTTCAACTTGAAGGCCTGTTGGGAGGAGCTACTACTTCAAATGGGGTAGTAGTACTAGTAGTAGTAAGCATCCATTTTTTTACTGGCGAAATTAAAAATTAAAAAGTCAAAAATGAAGCAATTTTGTAGGTTTTCAATCGCCAAAAAGTGAGTAATTTTTTAATAAAAAAATCGCCAAAATTCTATAATTTTTAAAAAATAAAAGTATGTAGCCAAAACTATAAAAAAGGATGATAAAAAATTTGTGTACTTGATTTCTGGTCTATAGCCACCTTCGGCTAAATGTTCCTAAGGATTATTGCCACTTTTTGTACATCTTCCTATGGATGATGATAACCATTTTGGCTCCAAACATAAAATTCCTGAAAAAAAATTTTAAAAAATCCTTGAGCTTTTTCAGAAGATCTTTGTTGCATCTGCTTCCAGCAACTTCTGTGCCCACATGAGTCCCTGAATTCAGACACACTGTCCCAACAACAAGAAGTCACTTCTTTCTCTAAAAAGAGTGTAAGAAAACACCCAAATGTCATTTTGTCTCAGGAATATGTAAGAATGTTGCCATAAGAAAAGAAGCTTTCTGAGTGGGGGGAGGGAGAGCAAGTTGATGACTGCAATGTTTTGTTGGGCAGCTTTTAGGTTTTTGACCTGGACAAATGAGCAACAAAGGAATTTTTTAAAAATTAAAAAATTAAAAAAAACCTAACCAAAAATCATTTTAGTGTATCATACATAGTACATGAATAGTTTCAGCATAAATTTTTTTTTTTTTAAATTCTTGAATTTTTCAGAAATTATTTACTACTTCTTTGTTGTTGTCGTCATCGAGATTTTTATAAATTATTATAAAACTCAGAATCTGCAAGTTTTCGACCCAAACCTTAATAAAAGTTCAAGAACTTAAAAGACTGAGACACCCTAGATGCACTAAACTATCCCATAAACATAACAAGAATACATACGTTTATTATTTTTTATAATCATTACGTGTCAAAAAGTTCAGAATTAAAAAATCAAAATAAGAATATGTTTATTATTTTTTTATAATCATTACGTGTCAAAATTTTCAGAATTAAAAAAATTGAGTGCCGAAATTAAGATTTTAAAATTTAATTAATTATTCGACAGTTTGTTGCCAAATTCGATCAGGGGAGTACGACATTCATTCGAATAGCATGTTCTAACAAACAACAAATTTTGATTTCTGAGAAAGTACAAGAAGGCATTTTACCCTACACTTTTGTAACCATTGCATTTTCCCAAACATTATATATTTATATATTTTTTATTTTGTAAAAATTATTTATTTATTTATTTAAAATTTTTAATTTTAATTTTTTTTTGTTGATGCTTTTGATTTCAACTTGGACAAGTCTCGAGTATTTGCACTACAACCAAAGATTTTTGGTAGAACGGGTAAGTTAGGCGTTGTTGTAGCATGACACATGCGGATGGGTGGGTGGGTGAGGGAATTCTTTGGTTTCATCCATTTCAATATGGTGATATAATAATACCCATGTTGTCCTGGTAAATAAGGTGCAACCTAAGTATATAATCCGAACATAAGTAAACGGTATTGAGGAACATACTAGTCAAGTACTCGTATGAAAGGTTTTTTAAAAGGTACCCCAATTCCAGTAGTACCTGCCAGGTATCGGGAAAGAGAAAAGAACCCAATAAATGGACGGGTCCCCCCCTATGTTCCAAAAGTCACACACAACCCGAGTGCATACCATAGTTAGCAACTGGAGTTTATCATAAGGTTAAATAATTGCTTTCACCCCGCCCCCTTCATGCCACAACTCGCATCGCATCGTCACGGTCGGTTGGTTGTTGAGATGGAGAGATTTTGACATCTAGTTTGCGCTAATTTGACGTCTCTTAAATTCCTTTTTTTTTTTTAAATAATTTTTTTTTACCTTTTAAAAATATATTTGTACATTTTCTGAATCGGTGGTGTGTTTATAAATTTATTTTTTTTAGGATTTAAAAAATTGCTTTCACATAAGAAATTTTTTTTATGAAATTCTCAAGAGTTATTAGGCAATAATTCTACATATCAAAGCACAAAATTTAGAAGAGAAGTTGCATGGGGGAAAAGATGAATAGGGTGTAAACTATTGGATTAGGCTAACTAACGAACTTGCTTAAGAAGAGCAACAATGAGAGTTCGTATTTTAAACTTAAGCTACCGAAAATTTGGGCATGCAAAATCAACTCAAATTTTTGTCCCGAAAGCATTAGGTCTCCTCCCATACAAACAACCAAACAAAAACGGCACAAATGTCCAAAAGTTGAATAATTCCCCTGCCCAAATTTAGTAGCGGTTGGACTACTACTAACCTCTCGAGTGTGTCCGTATATGTCACTCAAAGAAGCACCTGACTTGGGTTATGACGGCCAACCCGATGGCCAAGGCTATGCGGCCAATATATGAGGAGTGTAAGTGTGAATGATTGTGTCAATTGTAGTACATCATTTTGTCAGTTGTGAACCCTTTTTTTTTTTTTTTTTATTTCCTTTTATTTGTTTTTTCTTTCCCCTTTTTTTTTCCCCTAACCATAAAAAAACATAAATTCCCATATAATATACAATGTTTTTTTTTTAAAACTTTACTTTTTTTAAAAAAACTTTAAT
>Ga0116231_10013390_pt1 | contig 11551 bp, 9 predicted proteins | sample S1TSphgellanicum_2_FD_89695 | JGI IMG/M metagenome (GOLD analysis project Ga0116231, IMG submission 89695) | Host-associated microbial communities from peat moss isolated from Minnesota, USA - S1T2_Fd - Sphagnum magellanicum MG | ecosystem: Host-associated > Plants > Peat moss > Unclassified...
AACGAGATTAATCGAAGGAATTGAATTAATTGTTTGTTCTTCTGTATCATTTTCTGATTGACGTTGACCAAATCTTTCCGGTGGAACATAATCACCTTCTTTTTCTTCAACAAATGGAGATAAATGCGGTGGTAATACACTTCCTATAACGATAAAACTAAACAATAACCAACAGAAAATCGTTTGTTTTTCGAAATAACCTGGAAGATAATTATCAATTGGTAATAATTTTCGTGCATTAATTGAATCAAATACCCATTGTGGTTGGACATAAACTCTATTGAATTACAAAAAATGGACTTCTGTTTTGGGAGGAGGATTAGAGAACATACCGATTAACGATTATATCGTTTAATTTTGGTCGATCGATAATTTGATGAGTGATAGTTTGATCTGAGACATCATAAGTCGCACCTGGACACATTGATTTATCCCAGGAAACATTTCCGCCGCACGCACTAATGAATGAAAATAGAAATAAGATTATCGTGTCTAGAAAAGATACTACCGAATAGCAAATGCAAACATTTCTCGTGGAACTTCTCGGCTAACAAAAAATTTGCATTTGGCAAATAATTTTTGTAAAAGTTTTGCTTCTTCTTCTTTTCGACGATTTTCTTCATCATCTGCTGAATTTCCTAACTATAAATCAAAGACAACAGATAATTTAAGAACTAAAACATTTAAACGAACAAGTTGAGCAGCTTCTTGATCCACTTCAACTTGATCGACTGGATTCACATCCGGTTTTTTCATAATCGGTAAACCAAGTGAAGCAAGAAACTAAACGCAAAAATCTTATTGAAATATATTCGAAAAAAAAACAACGACGAACTTCATCGGAAAATTCATCTTCTGAGCAGAGTGTTGACAATGATGTTGTAGCAGCAAAAGTTAACTATTCAAGAAAACAGAAGTTAATGCTAAAGAGAATATTTCGATTTACTTTAGGTGGATAGATTAAACCAAGTTCGGAATATAATTTAAAATTCACAAAACCAAGAAGAGTTGTATAAAATTCCAAAAATGTTCCCATGATTTTAAAATCGACATCAGCTGGATTCTAGAAGAAAAAACCAGAGTCATTCAGATTGGGTTTAAATTTGCCTTACTCGATGTCCAAGTTTATGAGGAATAATCCACGTAATAATTTCTCCTCGAATTTCCACTTGAAAATAATAACCTTTTATTGATATAAAACATTTCTTTAATGATCCACTTGCAATCACATAATGAAGAAATTCAACCGATAAACGACGGCATAAACGAAGACGTGGTTCGTAAAGTTTCTTTAATAACGGAAAATTAGCAAAGAGAAATACGAGTGTTAAACAATCATCTAAATCTCGAAGTGCATCGGCAAATGATGGATATCTAAAATCGATTATAAATAATAAAATCTTAAGAATTTCATCTTACCGTTCTCGAACAACATGATCGAGTTTATAATACGGACGATTGTTTCGTAATGCTTCTTCTCTAGTTGTTTCTTTACGTGCTTTAGCTCTTGTTAATCGTCGAAGATATGACTAAATCAAACTTATTATTTTCTACGTTTAATTTCGATTTGTATTTACTTTCATATTACGAAATTTATCGATGATTGGTTCATGTGTTAAAAATCGAATATCTTTTGCTAGATAATAGGTTTTATTTGCCAAACGACCACGATTTGCTTTACGTCGATTCTTTGGTTCAACAGGATATATACCTTTGAGAATACATAATCGTCTAAATCACAAAAAAATAGTTGGAAAAATCAAGTCGAAATTTTTCTTACCGAAAATCAGAAAGGGTTAATTGTAATTTTCTTAATGCTTGATTACGACTGATGTGATTAACAGCCGCACCTTTTTTGTACTAAAATAAAGAATATAATCAATTCAATTTTATCGAACATTCTATCTCTATTCACTTTTTTCTGCATTTTCGTCATGATTATCTCACGATGTTAATGATCAATCTAAAATAAAATCTCAGTACTTTTCGATGATTTTTTTTAAAACTGAAATCTTGTTTACTCCGCAACAAATAGAAATAAAAGAAGGCACAAGTAGAAAATAACTTTTTATTTGATTGGGTAAGTTAAAAAAAACTCATCTTCGCATGTTAGCGACATCTATTGAAAAACGATCAAAGCTGCTGTGCTCCTTCTTCCGATGATACTATGGCATGTTGAATAGTACCATTATCATTTAATTTGACCATCCATGGTTTATTTTCTTCGAGAATATGAGATACTGATCTATAACTAATAGATTGTTCTTCATATGATCGTGTATCGAAATCACTTTCATCAAAAATGTCTTCATCGAACTCAGTCGTTGCCAATAATCGAGGATGTTCAAATAAAGGTGGCATGGAATTCTTCCGGAATTGATTGGGTATTTTTAAATATTGTTCATAGTCTTTTCTTTGATGATTTGAATTACCGAGTAAATCTTCCTCATCATTTGTTGGTTGTGTATATAACTGATCTGTATTATACAGAGCATTTCGATTTAAATTATAAATAAGACATGCTAATGCGTGTGTTTGAGGATTAATATCCGTTATTGTTAATTTATTTTCTTGTGAATGATGATAATGTTCGGTCATTACATGTCGTAAAGCATTTGCTTTATCACAAACCGCTCGTAAAAATCGACGTTTTCGAGCTGTATACACTATTTGTAAAATACATAAAATTCCTAATACAATCGAATATTGTGTTAAAAGAAAGACAAATGTATTTCCATGTTCATCAACATCCATATCATGATGACCATATTTTTGAAAATTATAAACAATATCTTGACAAAATACATGTCTAGGATTTAACATTAATTTTGATCGATAAAGTACTAAGCAGACAATATGTCGACCATGTTTCATATTATGTAAATATAATGTTAATGTCGAATTTATGATTTCATGTGGCTCATCGAATGTTCGAATATGATTACTATGTAAATGTCGAACAAGAAAACGTGTTGATATTATTGATTGTAATAAGGATTCATCAAGACGGAACCGTACTCGAATGGTATTTTTATCAACAAATTTCCATGAACTACGATAAGCACTGATATCAAATTGATGTTGATTAATATTCATTCTCGTACGATTTGTGTTTGTTTTTCGTTGAAATTCGGAATTTGTATTAGATAAATGGGAAGTAATAACTGTGTAATTCTCAAGAGATGGTCTTTGATTAATATTCAACAAGGACGGCGGTGCAAGTACAAAGAAATTCAAGCATAAACAAAACCAAATCATTAATAAAATCATTTCTTTTCAAAAGAAATTGGAGTCTTATACCATAAAATTGAAAGAAAGGAAAAATGAATGTACTATTAATAAATGATCTATCGATCAAATATAAAAACAACTTTTCTTTTTCGTTCTTAGTAGTAAAAGAACTAGCAGAATATTTTTCTTTCTCTTCATATTCATGCAGCTGATGCATGCCGCCGTTTGACAACACAGAAATTTACTCAATCATTGCTAAGGAAATAAACTGGTTAGATTACATCCGAAAATCTCTTGAAGATTGATGAAGAAAAAGAATATGTAGTCTTTAGAATTTTCAGTTAATGTCTATTTTATCCAATAGGAGAAAAAAAGTACAATAACAAATGTCAAAAAAAAGGACATATCAGAGGAAGAAAAAACATATAATTAAGCTCGAAAGTCGATGAAAAAAAGGTGTATAAATCAATATGCATAACATACACAGGTGAAAAACTAAACTTCGTATTTGCTATTGTGCAAATTTGAATGTGGTGCATCTTGATATTCATATGTTTTCTTTTAACAAATCTTTGTTTGTCTATACCACTAGAAACAAAGAATGAATTTAATCATTATCAACAAATTCGATCTAATAACAATCTAGTCAATTTCAATCTTTCGTCTATCAATAGAGATAGTCCATCGTTAAATATTTGTTTAATACAATCGATTAATATCGATCTACAACATAGTACAACGAATACAATTATTCCTTTTACATCATCTTGGAAACAAATAATCGTAACAAATGAGGATAATTCAACATTATTAAATATTATTCAGATTACATTTACGATTCCTTATCAAATATCGAATGAATCAATTATTAATAAAACTATCTTTATTACGGATGCTATACATAATCAATTATTAGCATCATTAACTAATTTTTGTTATAATGATTCATCATTTTTTCTCAATTATTCAACTATTCAACCATTACCACAAAATATTTGTTTATATCTTTTATTAAATTTAACATCATCGATGATTTTAAGAGAAATCATTTTCTGTCGAACAATTGAAGATTCATATAATATAACATCGTTATCAGATAATAGCACAGCAACAATTCAAACTGTAGGACCCAGTGGATATTTTATTCTTTCACAATGTATTATTATTCTAATCATGATGTTTATTATCTATGGTGTACAAACAGCTAGACAAAAAGATTTTATTCATCGTGCGAGTGAACGACTAATTCATAGTCGACCTTATATTTCCATATTTGGAAATAAGACCATTGTGCGTACGAATAGTACTGCTGTTAATCCTTCATTACATCCAGCAATGACACTTCAAGCTGGTTTAAATCAGATTATGTTTAATCGTCGTCTGACATCAGTAACAGCGCCTATTGAAGAACAAGTATTAGCTGCAAATGATTTAACAACAACAATCTACGATCGAAGAGCTACAAGACCTTCGATAAATCGTGATTTAATCGATGTCAAAGAATTTACCAAACGAATGAGTATTGCGAATGAAAGCTCGATAGATACGGAACTAAATCCAATATGAATAAATACTCTAAGGAATTAAAATTTCGAAATAAATATTTTCATTGTATCTGAATTGATTAGAATATGATTAACATTCTGATTGAATTATTTATGAGGATTTCTCTTCTATAATGGAGAAAGACTGAATGGTAAATATTTTATTTTCCTTCATCTTCAAAACCTTTTATATACAAATACAATGAAAATATAAAACATTAATCAGCTAATTTCGAGACATCTTCATAAGCCATATTGTCGAATCGAGTACCGGCCATTGAACCCTTGAAAAAGATTCGATAAAATTTTCTTAAATATAAATCTCATCTTACCGTCAGTAACGTAACATCGACAGAAAATGAATTTTGATGAATATCTTCTAATGTTGCTTCTTGACCACGATATGCCCCATTGACAATCAAAACTTTCTTTCCTACAAGAGAGAAAATCAATTTCTATAATTCATAGAAATGTCTAATTTACCAATGGCTGGAATAACCGTTTCTACGTGAGCTTGATCAACACGAATTTTATCATTTGTATCAAGCATTTTGATCACAGCTTGATAACGATCTTCAACTTTAGTAATAATACCTTTCTTTTTCGAATATTTTTCACCAAGTTTTGAAGTGATAATTTTAACAACAATTCCCTATAGAATCAAAAGATTTGTATTTTTCAAACCAATGAAAAGATAACCTATACCTCATGTAACCAATAATCTTTACGATTTTTTTGTTCCTTCATTTTTTCTTCCATCTAGAATCAATTGTTAAAGTTAGTTCAAGGAATGATGAATGAATTACCTCTCGCACTTCTTCAAGTGCTGATTTTTTTGGTTTTGATGAAATTGGTAACGGTTTTTTGAAAACAGCAGTGCTGCTTGTAGTAGGTTCTATTTTAGATTTTTTCGCCGCAATTTCATCCGGAATATCATTAGTAGTAGTGGTTCGTTTTTGGCTCGTTGTAGCTAAGATTGATGGTCTAAAACGAAAGCAAAATTATGCAAATAAAACTTCCCAGGACAATAGAAATGCTCACGGGAGAAGTTTTTTCTTTTCTGCAATGACAGTTTGATTGAATGTAACTTGGACTAAAACAAGAAATGATTAAATATCAAAGGAATAAAGAAAGATCTACAATACCTTTTTCTTCTTCATCTGTACGAACAAATTCTGTGAATACTGGTTCAGATTGTTGAATGCCTCTGTCTTGATCTCTTTTAATCTAAAATAAAAATATCTAAACATACTAAAATTCTTCCTGAAAAACGAACTTGTTCAGCGATTAATTTTTGTCGTCGTTGTTCATCATCTAAATCCATTCTCTCCTTCTTCTCCGTATCCATTTCACGTCGAACAGAATCCGGATCTTTATCAATTAATGTTATATACCATCCCTTTTCAGTTTGTTCGATTTCACAAAGTCCTAAAGAAAATATCAATATAAAATTGATCAAAATTAATTCCTTACCTTGACTTCCAAGCCAACGAACATAACCTGCTACTGCCACCCATCGTGTCGCATTCAAATGAACATGATCACGATCTTTAATATATTCACAATAAACCGTATTTGCTAGAACACGTTTTGTGCCAAATGACCGACGCAATGTACTGAAAAATCCACTATGAAATTCACTAAAAACAGATGCAAAAAAACGAAATTATTATTTTTACATTGAATAAACAAATCATTTACTGTGAATAATTCGCGATATATTTCCCAGCATTTTCTCCAACGAGTAATAATTGTCGTTGATGAGATTCACTTTGAACATGACATTTAAATCCATTCTCATCTCGACATTGTTTTTGACACGATTGACAATACCATCGTAGTTTTTGTAAGCCTTTCGCTTTAATTCGATTTCCAATTGCTTTCGGCGTAAGAAAACCTCCGTCTTTACCCATAATTAATCTAAAAAGAAAAAAGATCTTTATTTATTGACTAGACTGAATAATCAATTCAGTTTTCTTTTAATTTTATCTTTTGATGTAAATTAAACTGATAGAGATAAAAACATCCACAAAGCATAGCAATATCATCGATAATATAATCAATTAATAACCAAAAATTCGTTTTCGATTCGATTTGATTATAGAATATGCATATATCCAAGAAAATATTCGAAGAAATTAAATAGATAGCTAATCGACATGATTGAAGAAGAAATATATCTAAACAAAAGCCACCTGAGACAAAAAAATAAATAATTCCATGAATACGAAGAAGAATTATCCAAAGAAAATGATTATATAATTTTGTTTCATCATTCGACCACCAAAGTACATAAGCATTGAGAATAAAATAAAAAACATTTAAATACGATGATAAACGACGTAAGATTGATCGAAATGAAATACTTTTTGTATGTAAACTAGCAATAAAACAAAATGTTGACATAGTACCAAGTGAATGAATGATAATTCGAATCTAAAAATCGGACAATCTTATTCGATTTCAATCGAATCTTCATTTACTTTCAACCAAGGAGTTAATTGTTGAAGAATATTCGAATAGAGTAAATAACACGTACATCCAAGTGCGATAATATGAGGTAGAAAACCAAGTGCATGTCGGAATTTTCGATCACTAACAAATACTCCACTTAAAAAATGGAATGCAATAAGAATATATACAATTGTTACATAATTTGATTGAGTATAACTAAATAATCGAGATAGAAGAAGAAAAAAAAAAGGATTTGTTGATCAGCTTACTCGATTTGTGAACTAGTGGAGACTTGTCCGATGATAATTGGTAAGGAAAAACTCTTCCAAAATGGATGTCGAATCAGATATTGTGTGGCGATAATTTTACTCCAGAATAAGGAATTTTTTTTAGGGGATAATGGAGAATGTTCATTCGAATCTGCCATCGGAGTTCTTTTTCTTTTTCTCGATCTGAAAATGAATGAAAAACAAACAAACGGTAGAAGAAGAATTTTCTTTCTAATGTCCATATTTTTCTTTTTCGGAATTAACAACTTTTTTCAATGTATTATCATAGGGATTAAATAATCGTGGATCATCGAGATAAACAGTTTCTTTCCATTTATATGGCATTAAATTGAATCGACGAGCTTTCAAAATGGCTTTTTCGAGTTCGACTTGTTTAAAATAACATAAACCAGTTGTACGTTGATTAAAAACAAAACCAGTTTGAGGTGAAATAAATTGACTTAATAATTTTGTATTACGAAAATCAATTTTTAGCTTATGCACACAAAATACACATTTATGTGGCGATGGTAAATAAGGATCGTTTATTTGTTTAGGTCGATCATCATTCGGATCGTATTGAATATCCGGTTCAGCTTTAGTAAAACTTGAAGATGATGGACAAGTTAAAGAGTCTTTGTTAGATGATGTGACAGGTTTACGTTTTGGTGGTCCAAGAAGAAACTGTTCACGTGTTTTACGTAATCGTTCATTACGACGAGATTCATATTGAATCCATTCATCTATCAAATAGAAAATCATGTTAATGAAATTAAAAATACGAACTATATTACCATCTTTTTCATAGACATCGGTTGTTAGAAATACTGATGTATTTACTTTATTAGTATATTCATCAATATCAGACCATTCAATAGATCGAATTGAAGATAAATGAATAGGACGAATTGGTATACGATATATGAATGAAATCAACGGACGAAAACGATCTATCTGGTTCATCGGACTACTCTAATGTAAAAGAAAAATGTTATTACAAAAGGATTTTCTGATCGATGCATTCATGACGCATATGTTGAGAATTGCTTCCAATCATAAACTATCGTTCGAAAAGATGTCACTAGAATTTAGAGTGTTCTCTCGTAACAAAAGTTATCTCAATAGAATTCGACAACGGGAAAGATTTTTCATAGATATCAGAAACAGTAAAGAAAATCCTTCTGTAAAAACTATTGTGACATTTGGATGCTATCATACATCTTAATGAGATTCGTTCAACAAAAACTACGAAGTCCGAAATCTGGTTGTAATAGAAATAGAATCATCGTGCTTCATCTGCAGACTGATTGGGTTTCCAGATAAAAAGAGAAACTTAATAAACAATTCATCGTTATCATTCAGTCAGAAATCGTTTCACTATCCGTTAGTCGATGAAACAAAAAACTAAAAAGAAAAAAAAAGCGGAAGATTTCTCTCATGTTTAAACCATTATCTACACGTAAATAGTGAAAGAAATAAACCATGGCAACGTAAACAGAAGTACTGAAGACGTTCTATTCGTGATCGAGGTCACCATTATTTTCAATATTTCATGTTGATATTGATCAATGTATTTAGGGAGAAACTATCGAAGACAAGCCTTTGTGATAAATTGAATATGACTGGAAAATGTTGAGCTTTTTGACACAGACACCATGATGTCATATCCTGCTGCAGCAAATACTGTGTAATTGATTGATACCGTTTTGATCGAAGAAGAAGATCTCCGGTTACTTTATCTTTTTAAAAAAAGGTTTTAGTTTAGTAAATGAATATGAAGTTTATCCTAATCAGAAGTTCAAATATTAGTCTTGTCGATTAATTCCAATATACAGGCAGATAAATCTTTTAAATCAATAGAATATCGTCAATTAATCTCGATGATCTAAATACATATTCGTGCTTTTTCTGTAGAACATAAAATTAAAATTTTTACTGTGCATTTGCAGATTCGATTAATTTTGTTTGCTTTTGCCAAGCAACAACAACCATACCTTCTTTTAATCCATTCTTTTTAATATGGCAAGTATTACAAAGATACTCATCAGTAATTGGTTGTTTACGAACCCATGTCGTTAATGGTATCGAACACAGTGCTAATGAAGAAAATAGTAATAAAAAAGAGCTCTTTTGTTCATTGTTTCTATTTGGATAATTAACTCACCACAAGTCCAACAATGTCGATGATACTTACGACCAGCTTGAAGGATGCCTTCGCGTGCCAATAAAAATCTACCACACTTCGGACAAATCATCTGCACAACTGATTTTTTTTAATATATATGCACCACTCGATTAGTAGCTTATTGTTGTTAAAATAAGAAAGAGAATTGGCGTTGCCGTCGCCATCGATGTAATGATTGAAAGAAAAGAAACAGAAATCAGCAGCAGCAGCAGCACAAATGGCTACAATTTCATGTACACTGACGTTCAGACTAAAGAACGAGATTCTTTCTCTTCAATTCTTCTTTTTTTTTTATTAAAGTCTCGCTTCGAACTAACCAAACAAATACAAGCAACAGCGGTAGTCAATCGAGAAAGACATGCAAAGAAGCACAGCTGTGTGCATTCTTGCGCTTATTGTGCTTCATTGTTCTGGAGCTCGCGCAAATAACTTCACTTATATCGATTAAAGAAGACGAAAATGACTTCAATAGTTTCTATTGATCTATCTACTTGACTATACCGAGAAAAAGGTTCTCGAGTAGATCGTACGGATAAAGTCCGAATTTCAACGAAATAAAGATTAGATCAATGATACGATACGGTTTAAAGGTACAAAAAAGTGCGCATATCATCATGTGCATCATTAAAAGCATCGGTTTTTGGTGTAAAGGTAACGAGCTATTATCATAAGGTATATGCATCCAAAGTGTATTACCTAAGAATATGTCAGATATCAAGAAATACGCGTTGTTGATTATTTTAAATTGTTATTTTTTGGTTACTATTAGTCAAACTAATTTAACCAAACATTCTATTCAACAAAATGAAACAGAAATCGAGCTTATAAATCAAGCAATATTAGATTATGATTTTTTTTCTTATGACATAATCGATCACCGAACATTATTAGTGAAATTTGATATCACTCATTCGATTCTTTATCAACAATCAAAAGTTTTATATGATGCTCATCTATATGTTTCAAAAATTCCTACATTAAATTATAAAATTAATATTGGATCATTTTCAGGTTTATATGAAAAAGAAATTGATGGGACTATTATTGATCATTTTACCTTCTGTCTTGTATTGACACTCAATCTTCAACCAAAGAAGTTCAATCTTACTTCAAATCGTAATAAAACCCAAACTATTTTTCATAAATATTTGAAATCATCCCATCAAAAACAACAACAACGATATATTGTACATTATTGCACGAAAATGGGACCTGATGAAGATCATTATCGTCATCATAAAAAACAAGGAAGTGAAGGGGATCATGTTTTATTATTATTACAAGTAATGATGATCGGCATTTTTCTTGCGGGTATACAAATTGCTCATATCGGTCGCAATCGAAAACATCAGCAATCACATTCTCCATCGATTGATCAATTTTGTCATGATCATCCTACTGCGTCTCATGATGGATTGGGATTACTTCGATTTAGAACAATTGATGAAGAGAAGTCACAAGAGCAAGAAGAAGACGAACAAAAGGAAAAGAAGGAAGAGGAAGGAGACTCTTTAGCATTTTCCCATCGACAATTGCCATCGCCAATTACAAAACGTAAACGAAGTCGATCGCTTTCATCGAGTGTTGATCGAATAGAAGAAAATCCAGATGATTCATCAATCGAACATATTCTTGAATCAAAGCCTTGGCTTCAAATACCAAAATAACAAGCAAATTTTCATGTCATTTTCTTTCTTGATTAAAAAATAAAAGAAATCAATAATTATATTTGACGCATTTGTTACTCATTACAAAAAAGAAATAACTAAAAGTAATTATATACATAATTTATAATAATTTTCTAGTTAGAACATGATGATTAAATGCAAATATGTCATTTCTTTTCTTCTTCTCCTCTTTTCTTTTAT
>Ga0116231_10013392_pt1 | contig 11550 bp, 9 predicted proteins | sample S1TSphgellanicum_2_FD_89695 | JGI IMG/M metagenome (GOLD analysis project Ga0116231, IMG submission 89695) | Host-associated microbial communities from peat moss isolated from Minnesota, USA - S1T2_Fd - Sphagnum magellanicum MG | ecosystem: Host-associated > Plants > Peat moss > Unclassified...
GCAGAACTCGTGGACCGCGCCCGGTATACTCGCCACGCGGCCCTCTGTACCGGCCGTCGTATCCACAGGGGATTTTGACGATGAGCCATGACCAGGATCGCCCTCGTTTCATCGACGGCCAACCGCGTGATCGCGCGCGACGCGAGTTCGTCGGGGTTTCCACGGCGGTCGCCGTTGCCGCCATGACCGGCAGTGCGCCCGCGGCGACTGCGGAGGTCGTCGAACGGGACGTCAGCGTGACGACGCCGGACGGCCACTGTGACGCGGCCTACTTCCATCCCGCGGCCGGCAAGCATCCGGGCGTGCTGATCTGGACCGACGTGTTCGGACTGCGCCCGGTCTATCGTGAATTCGGCCGGCGGCTGGCCGCCGCGGGCTACGCGGTGCTGGTGCCGAATCCTTTTTATCGGACGGCGAAGGCACCGGTCTTCACCGACGTGCATGCGTTTGATTTTGGCAGCGATGCCGACCGCGCGAAGCTGCCGCCGCTGACGGGGCCGCTCATGGCGCCGGGGGCGGCCGAGCGGGATGCCAAGGCCTATGTCGCGTTCCTCGATGCGCAACCGGAGGTCGACACGACGAAGAAGCTCGGCAGCCAGGGCTATTGCATGGGCGGACCCCTCGTGCTCAAGACCGCTGCCGCGGTCAGTGCCCGCGTCGGCGCCGGTGCGTCCTTTCATGGCGGTGGCCTCGTGACCGCCACCGCGGACAGCCCGCACCTGCTCGCGCCCGAGATCAAGGCGCGTCTCTATATCGCGATCGCGGCGAGCGACGATGCGCGCGAGCCGAACGCGAAGACGGCGCTGCAGGCGGCATTTCCGGCGCCGGATGCGGTCGAGGTTTATGCCGGCACTCAGCACGGCTGGTGCGTGCCCGATATGCCGCTGCAGCAGAATGGCAAGCCGATCTACGACAAGTCGGATGCCGAGCGCGCCTGGAACCACTTGCTCGCGCTCTACGGCGCCGCTTTGGGGTAATCTCGTCCGGTGAACCGCGCCGTTTTTCGCATGGCTCTGATTTTGGGACTGCTGTCCGCGATCGGGCCCTTCGCGATAGACATGTATCTGCCCTCGTTGCCGTCGATCGGCGAGACTCTCGGCGTGAGCCTCCACTGGGTACAGCTCTCGCTGATCGCCTTCATTCTGCCGATGAGTCTGACTCAGCTCGTGTACGGACCCCTCTCGGATATCGTCGGGCGCAAGCCGCCGGTCTATGTTGGCCTGACGCTGTTCGGGCTCGCGAGCATCGGCTGCGCACTCGCGCCGAACATCGAGTGGCTCGTCGCCTTCCGTCTGCTGCAAGGGATCGGGGCCGGCGCCGGCATCGTGATTCCACGGGCCGTGGTTCGCGACCTGCACACCGGACCGGAAGCCGTGCGGCTCATGTCGCTGCTCATGCTGGTGTTCAGCGTCTCGCCGATTCTTGCACCGCTCGGCGGTAGCCTCATCGTCCGGTGGGTGAGCTGGCGCGGCATCTTTTGGTTCACCGCGGGCGCGGCGGTGCTGGGGCTCGCCATGACCGCGACACGGCTTCCGGAAACGCGCCCCGCCGAACAGCGCCACCGCGCGGATTGGTCGAGCGCCCTGTCGGCCTACCGCGTGCTGCTCAAGGACCGAAGTTTCGTGGGCCTGTGCCTGATCGGTGCGCTCGGGATGTCCTCGTTCTTCATCTATCTGGCCAACTCCTCGTTCGTGGTCATCGATCACTACGGGCTCTCGCCGACGCTGTACAGCGTCTTCTTCGCGTCGAACGCGGCCGCGTTCATCGGTGCCGCGCAATTCAACGGCTGGCTCACGGGCCGCTTCGGCTTGAGCGCCGTCGTGCGCCGCGCCGCCATCGGCATGGCGGTGACGATGTCCTTGCTGTTCGTGGTCATGGCATCCGGGTTCGACCGACTTGCCCTGATGTCGATCCTGTTGTTCTTGGGTTATTGCTTTCTCGGTCTCGTCATTCCGAACTCGAGCGTGCTCGCGCTCGAGCATCACGGTGCGGTCGCCGGTACGGCGTCGGCGCTGATGGGGACCGTGCAGATGACCGTGGGGACGGTGGTGATGGCGGTCGCCGGCCTGTTTGCGAATGGCAAGCCCTTGCCCATGGTCGCCGGCATCGCGTGCTGTGCCGCGGCCGCCATGTCGTTGACGCTGCTGATCGTCCCCTCGAATGCCCCGGCCGGCGGGCTGCTGCAAAAGACCCTTTAGAGAACCCGATCCTTGCCGACATTCGGCTCATGTCAGAGCATAAACCACGGCAACCGGCGGATCCGCTCTATCGCCTCATCCGCGAAGGAAATGCCGAGGAATTCAAGCGGTTGCGCAATATTCAGCCCGCCGGCGACCTGCGCGGCTGCGACTTTCGCGGCATCGATCTGACGCGCTTCGAGCTCGAGAATCTGGATCTGTCCGACGGCTATTTTCGCCAGGCAGACCTGCGCGGGCTCGATCTGCGAAGCTGCCGGCTCGCCGGGGCGAGCCTGCATTCGGCGCACGTCTCCGGGGTGTATTTCCCCGTCGAACTTGCGCCGGAGGAAATCGACCTATCGGTCCGCCTGGGAACGCGGATGCGCTACCGCTGAGGGACTCGCCGGGACCGTTACGGCGCCGCGGTCTTCTCGAACACGATCACATGCTGCAGCGGCAGACGTTCACTCGTGCGTGCCCAGCGCAACTGACTTCCCTCGATCTCGAGCCGCACCTGCGCGGCCGTCATCTTGTGCAGCAACTTGATCGGCACCGCAGGATCTTCGGCGCGGTACTCGACGATGACCAGGCGGCCGCCGACCCGCAAGGCCCGCACGAGGCTCGCGATGACCTCGGCCGGGAAGGCGAGCTCATGATAGACATCGACCATCAGGGCAAGGTCCAGCGAATTCGGCGACAGCTTCACGTCGTCGGGAGCGCCCAAGCGCGGCACGATGTTGGCCATGCCCGGCTGCGCCGCAAGCGTCGTCAGGAGGGCGACCATCTCGGGCTGTACGTCGACCGCGTACACCCGGCCCTGCGGCACGAGCGGCGCAATGCGCCGCGTCAGATAGCCTGAGCCCGCACCGATATCCGCGACCGTCATGGCCGGCGTGAGCTGAAGGTCCGCCACCAACTGGTCGGGGCGTTCCTCGCGGGCACGCTCGGGCCGCTCGAGCCACTGCGCACCCTCGAAGCCCATGACGGCAGCGATCTCCCGTCCGTGATAGAACTTGCCGATGCCATCGGGGCTGCCCGGCGCGATGCGGTACGCTGAGGTCGACGCCGGCGCGGGCGCAGGCGCAGTTGCCGTTTGAGTCGCAGTCGCGGACTGCGCGAGCAGCGACGCCGTGAACAGCACGGCAATGAGATCGATGCCCACCGGGTGGATTCCCTGACTTTTCCGTAGTCGAGTGAGCTTAGCATGGGCACGGGCGCACCGGTTGCGCACGGGCGCAGCGGTCGCGCCGCACATGCTCACGGGATGGACCACTGGGCATCCGGTGTCGCAGGGGTCTCACCTATACTAGGCAGCCGCGACGCTACGCGGCCTGTTGCCAACGAGGATCCGATGCCCGTGAATTCCAAGTTTTCCCTGATGGTCGCGTTGGCGCTGTGCGCGCTGGCTGCGGGCGCCGCTTCGACCGGCGGTCGCGCCGATTCCAGCGTGGCCGCGGCGGCCACGGAATCGAACGGCGCCGCCGCAGAGCGTCGCGCGACCCTGTCCAACGGCATGCGAGTCGTCATCCTGCGCAATACCCTGGCCCCGGTCGTCACCGTCGAGATGAACTTTCTGGTCGGCGGCGACGAGACCCCGGCGGGGTTTCCCGGCATGGCGCACGCGCAGGAACACATGGCCTTTCGCGGCTGCAAAGACATGAGCGCCGACCAGACCGCGGCCATTTATGCCGAACTCGGCGGCGAGAACAACGCCGACACTCAGCAGACCATCACGCAATTCTTCGCCACGGTGCCGGCAAACGACACCGACGTCGCGCTCGAGGCGCAGGCCGCGTGCCTGCGCGGCATCGACGATTCCGATCAGCAATGGAACGAGGAACGGGGAGCGATCGAGCAGGAAGTCGCACGCGACCTGTCGAACCCGACCTACAAATTCATCGACCGTCTGAACGCCGACATGTTCGCCGGCACTCCCTATGCGCACGACCCGCTCGGCACGAAGGCCTCCTTCGATGCGACGACGGGCGCCATGCTCAAGCAGTTCTACGACGCCTGGTACGCGCCGGGCAACGCGATTCTGGTCGTGGTCGGCGACGTCGACTTGGACGCGACGATGGCGAAGATCACCCGATTGTTCGGCGACATCCCGAACCATGCGGTGCCGGCACGCCCCTCGGTCGACTTGAAGCCGGTGAAGTCCGAGACCTTCACGCTCGAGAGCAACCTTCCGTACGAACTCGGTTTCATCGCGTTTCGATTGCCGGGCACCGACTCGCCGGATTTCGCCGCGGTCCAAATCCTCGCCGACGTCCTGGCCAGCCAACGCGCGGACATTTATGGCATGGTCCCTGCCGGCAAAGCGCTCGCCGCGGAGTTCGGCATCGCCGAAAGCTATCCGCAGGCGAGTGTCGCGTACGGCCTGGTCGCGCTGCCGGCCGGCGGCGACACGGCCCCGGCCCTGCGCGAACTGCGTGCCATCATCAAGGACTATGCCGACAAAGGCGTGCCCGACGATCTCGTCGTCGCCGCAAAGCGCGGCGAAGTGGCCGGCGCCGAATTCCAGCGCAACTCGATTCCCGGCCTCGCCAACGTGTGGTCGAATGCCCTGGCCGCCGAGGGCCGCCATTCTCCCGACGAGGACATCGAGGCGATCAAGCGCGTGACCCTCGCGGACGTGAACCGTGTCGCCAAGCAATTCCTCGTGAACGAGGCTTCGATCACGGCGACGCTGAAACCGGTGCAGACCGGCCAACCCGTCGCCGCCAAGGGCTTCGGCGGAGCGGAGCAGGTGACGAGCGCGCCGAGCAAGCCGGTCGAACTCCCGAACTGGGCGTCGGGCGTGCTGGCACAGCTACAGGCGCCCGGCAATTTCATCCAGGTGTCGGATACGACGCTGCCGAACGGTATTCGCCTGATCGTCAAGAGCGACCCGATCAGCCCGACCGTCACGTTGGTGGGATCGGTCAAGCACGACGGTGATTTGGAAACACCGCCGGGCCAGGAGGGTGTGTCGGATCTGCTCGGCGAACTGTTGTCCTACGGCACGACCACGCTCGACCGACTCGCCTTCCAGAAGGCGCTCGATGACATCGCTGCGACCGAAACCGCCGGGTATGGCTTTTCGGTTGCCGTGTTGAAGGAGAATTTCGAGCGCGGCGTTCAGTTGGTTGCCGACAACGAACTGCATCCCGCCCTGCCGGCCGAGGCCTTCGCCATCGTGCGTCAACAGACGGCGCGCTTCGCGGCCGGCAACTTGAAGAGCCCGCAATACAAGACCGAACGCGCGCTCGACGTCGCGTTGCTGCCGAGCGGCGATCCCGTGCTGCGCGAGGTCACGCCATCGAGCGTGACCAAGGTCACGCTCGAGGACGTGAAACGCTATCACGCCGCGACGTTCCGCCCCGACTTGACCACGATCGTCGTGATCGGCGACGTCACCGCCGAGGAAGCGCGGACCGTCGTGCAGAAATGGTTCGGCGCTTGGAAGGCCGACGGCACTAAGCCGACGACGACGCTGCCGCCGGTGCCGCAGAATCGTCCCACCGCGGTCAACGTCGCCGACCCGCAGGCGGTTCAAGACTCCGTGATCCTGTCGGAAGTGCTGCAGCTCAACCGCTTCGATCCCGACTATTATCCCCTGCAGCTCGGCAACCACGTGCTCGGCGGCGGCTTCTATGCGACGCGGCTCTACCATGACCTGCGCCAGGTCACGGGCTACGTCTACAACGTCGATGCGAAACTCGCCGCCTCCGAATCCCGCGCGACCTACACCGTGAGCTACGGCTGCGACCCGAAGAACGTGTCGAAGGCGCGCGAACTGATTCGGCGCGATCTCGAACAAATGGGTGCCGAGAACGTGTCGGCGGGCGAACTGCATCAGGCGAAGGCGCTGCTGCTGCGCCAGATACCGCTCGGCGAGGCGAGCGAAGAGGCCGTCGCTCATGGCTTGCTCGGGCGGGCGCTCATGGGACTGCCGCTCGATGAGCCGGTCATCGCGGCCCGGAAGTACTACGGGCTCGATGCCGCCGCGATCAAAACGGCGTTCGCGAAGCACGTGCATCCCGAGGATTTCGTGCAGGTCGTGCGCGGACCGACGCCGCAGTAGCGGCGTGGCTCAGACGGCGTCCATGCCATGACGCTGCTTGATCGGCGCGAGTGCCGGCGCTGCCAGGAACGCGAGGAGTTTCCGGGCGGCATCGGGCTGCTCACAGGCGCTCGCAACGGCGCCCGAGAAAATCGTCGTCGTTTGAATGGCGGCCGGCAACAGGCCCGCGACGCTGATGCCGGCGAGATTCTTGAGTTCGCTATGCTGCTGGAAGCCGAGTTCCACCGCGCCGCTCGCGACCAGTGAACCCACCGGCACGCCCGGCGATGCCACCGTGATGCGCTCGCGCAGCGACTCGAGCAATCCCCAACGCGCGAACAGTTTCTCGAGGTACACGCCGCTGGGACCGGTCGAGTAGCTGATGCTCGTGGCGGTCGCCACCGCCCGTCGAACGGCGTCCTCGGAGGACACGTCCGGCACGGCCGCCCCGGCCCGTACGGCGACCGCCACGCCGGACGCGACGAGATCCACGCGGCTGCCCGCGAGGCACCGCTCGTCAGCGATCAAGGCATCGATGGCGTTGCTCGCGAGCACGACGACATCCACGGCCTCGCCGAGCTTGACCCGCTTCGCCACGTCGACCCCGCCCGCCGCCTCGGTCGAGAGCGCCCCGCCGGTGCGCCGGCGGTACAGTTCCGCGAGTTCCGCGAGGAGCTCGCGCGTCGCCATCGAGGAGAGTAATTTCAACGGGACGTCGGGCATGCGGCATCGTATCAGGCCTCGAGCCGCCGTGCCGTTGCGCACCGATCAGTGCGGATCGCCCGATTGTGCGACGGCCGGCGCGGCCTCCCAGCCGCCGCCCAGCGCTTTGTAGAGTTTGACGAGATCGGTGCGCTGCGTGAGCAGGGATTTCGCGAGCTGTTGTCGTGCCTGGACGGTCTGTAGCTGCTGTGTCAGCACGGTGATGTAGGTGATGAGTCCGCGGCGATAGGAATCGACATCGACGTCGAGTGCGCGCTGATCGGCATTGACGGTATCCGTCAAGGCGGCCGTGGCGAGCGCGTCCTCCTGAACGCCGGAGAGACCGTCCTCGACATCCTGCAGGGCACCGAGAACCGTCTCCCGGTACTGCAGCGCCGCCGCGGCGGCCTGGGCCTTCGAGAGACGCACGTTCGCGATCAGCGCGCCGCCCTGGAAGATCGGTATCGACACGCTGGGACCAAATGTATAGAACTTGCTGGCCCAGTTGAACAGGTAACGGGTGCCGAGATTACGCAATCCGACGGTGCCGCTCAGCGAGATGTCGGGGAACATCGAAGCGGTCGAGACTCCGACCTCCGCGGTCGCCGCGTGCAGCGCCGCCTCCGCATTGCGGATGTCCGGACGCCGCCGGGCCAGCGTCGCGGGCACGCCGACCGGCAGGCTCGCCGGCATCGCCGGCAAGTCGCCCGTGTCGCCGAATTCCGCGTCCAAGGCCTCGGGCTCCTGCCCGGTCAACACCGCGAGCGCGTGGCGCGCGGCGGCGATGGATTGATCGTAGGGCGGCAGACTCGCCGTCAGGCTCGCGAGCTGGCCGCGCGAGGACTCGAGATCGGCCTCGTTCGCGAGGCCGTGCAGGAACCGGCTTTGGGTCAGATCCACGAGCTCACGCTGCGCGCTGATTTCCTCGAGCGTCATGCGCTTGAGCACCTGATTCGCGCGCAATTGGAAATAGTCCTGCGCCACCTCGGCCGCGACGCTGACCAGGAGGTCGTTGCGCGCTTCGAGCACCTCTGCGCTCTGGGCGTCGGCGGCCTCCACGGAACGGCGCACCTTGCCGAACAGATCGAGTTCCCAGGAGGCATCGAAGCCGAGCTGGAACAGGTTGATCGGCGCCTCGATGCCCTGCACGAGGGATTTCGTGGACGAGGAGGCCGTCGAACCGACCGAATAGCCCTCTTGCTTGAGAATGCCGGCGAAACCGAGCTGTTCTCGGTTGACGCTGGCGACGCCGCGCAGGTCGGGCAGCCCCTGGGCTCGGGCGCTTTGCACCTGGATGCGCGCCGCGACGAAACGAAGGTAGGCCACCTTGAGATCCACATTCCCCGCGAGCGTGAGATCGACGAGCCGGTCGAGTTCCGGATCTTGGAACTCATGCCACCAGAACTGCGTCGGCGCATCGTCGCTGATCGCGGGTGCGGTCGAGACCGCGGCGGCGGGACTCGGTGCGGTAGCGCCCGGCGCATGGGGCGGCCGCACGACGGGGGGCGGCGGCGCGGGCACGGCGGGAGCTGCCGCCTCCTCGGCATAATGATCCGGTGCGGGTTCCTGCGGCGGAACGAATGTCGGACCCTGCGTTGCGCAGGCGCCGAGCACCGCCGCCGCCGCCGGCAGCCACAGCGCGCGCGAGGCGCGCATCAGGCGCCGTGCGGCAGTCATTCCGCACCCGCCTTGCGCTGCGCCTTGACCGCGGAGAACAGGAACGTGAACGGCACGAACGCAAACGCCAGAATCGCACAGTAAAAGAATACGTCGCGATACGCGAGCAAGGCGGCCTGCGCGCCCACTTGCCGGTAGGTGAGCGCGATGGCGGCGCGCGTGGCATCGCCGGGCACGCTGCCCAGGTGGCGGATGCCTGCCACGATGCGCGAGATCATGTCCTGATAGTTCGGATTCGTGGGCGAAAGGTGACGCACGAGATAGGCCTGGTGCGTCTGAGTCCTGGTTTGTATCGCCGCCGTCGACAGGGAGATGCCGATCGATCCCGCGACGTTGCGAAACATCGTGAACAAGGCCGTGGCATCCCCCTGCAATTGGCGCGACACGGTCTGGTAGGCGAGCACGCTCGTCGGCACGAAGAGGAATCCGATCCCGAGCGACTGGCCGGCTCGAATCAGCACGAGATGCTTGAAATCGATGTCCGGCGAGATGTGCCGCGACAGCAGCATCGCGGTACCGAGTACCGAGAAACCGACGGTGAGCAGGTACCGGGTCTGCACGTGCGCCATGATGATGCCGATCACGGGTATCAGAAAGATGATGGCGAGCGCGCCGGGGCTCAGGACCAGGCCCGCGAGCAGGGCCGTGTAGCCCAGGTGCTCCTGTGCGAGCTGGGGTATCAATACGGCGCTGCCGTACAGGATCATCGCGAACGAGGCGATCGCCGCGCAGCCGAGCGCGAAGTTCCGATCCTTGAGCACGCGGATGTCCACGACCGGCTTACGCGTGGTCAACAGCCAGCCGATCGCGCTCGCGAAGCCGATCGCGGCGATCGCGCCGACGGTGAGGATGAACGGCGAGCTGAACCAATCATCGTCCTCCCCGCGGTCCAACATGATCTGGAAGCTCGCGAACGCGAGCGCGATCAAGCTGATGCCGATGTAATCGATCGAGATGCCTTGCTGCTTCTTGACCCACGGGGGATCCTCGACGAGGCTCAAGACGGCGAAGGTCGTGATGACGCCGATCGGCACGTTGATGAGGAACACCCAGCGCCAGGTGAAGTTATCCGTGATCCAACCGCCGATCGTCGGACCGAGCACCGGCGCGACCACCGTGGCGACGGCGGTCAGCGAAAATGCCCGGCCGCGCTGCGCGGGAGGAAAGGTGTCGAGAATGATCGACTGCTGATTGGGCTGCAGACCCCCGCCGAAGAACCCCTGCAGGATCCGGAACACGATGAGCTGGCCCAAGTTCTCGGAGATGCCGCAGAGAAAGGAGCATATCGTGAACGCGATGATGCAAATCACGAAGTAGCGCTTGCGGCCGAGCAGACGGCCCAGAAACCCCGAGATCGGCAGCACGATGCTGTTCGCGACGAGATACGACGTCAGCGCCCAGGTGGCATCGTCGTAGCTCGCCGAGAGGGCCCCGGCGATGTGCGGCAGCGCGACGTTCACGATCGTCGTGTCGAGCACTTCCATGAACGCCGCGAGCGTCACGACGACCGCGATGAGCCAAGGATTGGCGGCCGGGCGCCAATCGCTGTGCGGATTCGGCGGCGCCGCCGTCGTCGCCGTCACGGAAAATACACCACCGGATCGACCGACAGGCCGATCGGCAGCGGTCGCTTCGGATCGAGACCCTCGTCGATGACGATCTTGACCGGCACGCGCTGCACGATCTTGACGAAGTTGCCGGTCGCGTTCTCGGCGGGGAACGCGGTAAATCTCGAGCCCGTCCCGTACTGAATGCTCTGTACGTGTCCATGCAGCGTGATGGCCGAATAGGCATCGATCGTGATGTCCGCCTTGTCGCCGACGCGCATCCGGCCGAGTTGCGACTCCTTGAAGTTCGCGGTCACCCAGACCTGGGTCGTGACCAGCATGAACGCGGTCTGGTTCGTCGCGAGGTAGCCGCCGAGCTGCGCACTGCGCTGGGTGATGAATCCGTCGGCCGGCGCGACGATCTGCGTGTAACCCACATTGAGGTCCGCCTGCTCGACCTGCGCCTCCGCCTGGCGCACCGCGGCTTCGCGCTCGGCGACGGTCGCGGCCGCCTGCCGGATCTGTTCGGGTACCAGGCGCGCAATGTCGAGCTGCGCCGTCGCACTCTTGACGTTCGCGGCGGAACTGCTTTGCTGGCTCGTGGATTGATCGATGTTTTCCTGGGTCGTGGCGCGCCGGTCGACCTCGTGCTGGCGCCGGTATTGCTCGTTCGCCTGCAACAGCGCCGCTTCGGCGGCCTGTCGCTGCGCCTGCGCGGCGACGAGCTGGGCGGGATACTGGACCTGTGCGATCTCCAAGGCGTTCTGCGCCGACTTCAACTGCGCCTTGGCGAGCGCGAGTTGCGCATCGGCTTGCGCTTTCGCGGCCAGGTAGTCGCGCGGATCGATGCGCACCAGGAGGTCCCCCTTCTTCACGAAACTGTTGTCGTCGACGTACAAGCCGACGACGTAGCCGGACACCTTCGGCACCATCGTGATGACGTTGCCGTCGGTGAACGCATCGTCGGTCGAGATCTGATTTCGATGCAGGAACCAGTAGATCAGCGCCGCGATGGCGGCCACGATCACGATCACGCCGACGATGATGAGCGGCCTCTTGCTGCGCGGTTTGCCCGCGCCGTCGGACTCCTTGCCGCCGCCCTTGGAATCGTTACCCCCCTTCGAATCGTCGCCACCTTGCGGCTTGCCCTCGCCCGTCGAGGTCGAGCCGGCTGTGGCGTCCGCCTGCGGCGCCGTCGCGCCGCCCTCGGCCGCTACTGCGCCGGAAGTGCCTCCTTCTCCCCCTGAAGTGTCCGAAGCGTCGCCCTCTGCTGCATGCTGCGGACCATCGTCTTCGAACGACATATCGACCTCTCGTATCCTTCCCATAGGGTCCGCACGGCGCCGGGGAACCGCGTGGGCAGATTCCCCCGGGCGTGACGGCCCCCTTTTATACCGCGGGC
>Ga0116231_10013393_pt1 | contig 11549 bp, 8 predicted proteins | sample S1TSphgellanicum_2_FD_89695 | JGI IMG/M metagenome (GOLD analysis project Ga0116231, IMG submission 89695) | Host-associated microbial communities from peat moss isolated from Minnesota, USA - S1T2_Fd - Sphagnum magellanicum MG | ecosystem: Host-associated > Plants > Peat moss > Unclassified...
CCAACAAAGATTGTGAATCACAAAAAAAAAAAAGAAAACCAAAAAAAAACCAAAGCAAGAAGGATATTCCGTCAGAAAAAAAAAAAAAACTTCAATTTTTTCAGAAACAAAAAATTTTTTTTTCCCCTTTTTTTTTTTTTTTTTTTGGCGACACAAAAAGAGTGCGCAAAACCATCGATGCGCGTTATGAGAGCATTTCCGCGGCAACGCAAAAACAACACAACGGGAAGAGACGGACGGGAAGGAAGCTTAGCAGCATCCAGCGGACGGTACTTCACAAGCACACACGAAAACCCATTGTATGGACGACGACCTTTGGTCGGTCGCACTACTCCCATCCCCACCCCACTCCACCCCACCCATCCTTTTTCCCCTGGGATCCCTATTTTTGCATTTAGCTACCTATTATTTAATTAGAGACCTATATATAAATAGGTGCCTATGGCTAGGTTTGGTGGTAGTACCTAGCCTAATCAAAAGACATGATGTCCCTATAACTTTTGACACGCTCATGAAGTTCCCTCTCCATTTGGCGCGCTCTTCAGGGCCTTTGAAAATCATCATTTCTCAAGCACTACTTACATGATACCAACCAAACTTGAAAACTGTAGGTAGGTAGGTAATAATGTGTAAAGACCTGCTCTGATTTTTTTATTTTTTTATTTTTTGAAAATCCCAAGGTATCACTTAGTAGGCTAGGTTAGCCTCTCTCATGGGGAAAAAAAACAAAAAAAATGTATTGGATGTCTAAAAAACTGGAATGTCCATCAGAGAGGGCATTCCATTTTCAAAATGCTGCCCAATCACTGGATGAAAAAAAAACTAAAAAAAAATGGTTTACATTTCAAATAACCATTTCAAAATGTTGCCCAAGCAATGGAGGAAAAAAATATGCTGGGCAATATGCTCTCCAATTACACTAAAAAAATCATTGTAGGTCTTTAAATGTATATTTCACACCAAAAACTAATTTCTTTGATAAATGCCCTTGCTACCATGTTTGTATGCTCTAAAGGCCAAATACCAGACACCCATCCATCATGGGTACTTGCAAGCTATGTTGATTGTATAAAGGAACCACACCATGTCTGATTTCTATTTTCTTACCAAAAAAAATTGGTTGTCAGATTGCACTGAGATTGAATTCAATTATATATATATATATATAGATTTTTATTATATATTTTTGGCACAAATGAAAAGAATTCATTGCGTTCTTAAACAACACAGCAAACCCCCAAAAGGGTACGGAGGGGGGGGGGGGTAGGGGCACCACCCCCAAATTCAATTATATTGCATCGGATGAAATTGAATGTATGTATATTGAAATGAACAAGATGACCAATTTTCACCCATCAACCAAAATTGTTATACCTCAATTTTTGTGTGTGTAGGTTAAAGGCCTAGGGTGGGGGCATTCCCAACATAATAAGGGGCCTAGGATGAGGATGGTAGCCAAGTCCAGCCTGCATTTTGGGGGAATGCCCTGCCACCCAGGGGCTTTAACCCATAGTAAAGGAGGACCCAAAAGGCTTTCATGACGATGGTAAAGAGCTCCTCTGATTTTCTCTAGTGCATGTACATAGAGAGCCCCCCTTGTAGAGTGTAAAATATCTCCTGGCTTTTTGAAAATGGCTCCTCCTGCCAGCATTCTGTTTTTCTAAAGCCTGACATCTTTATATGTTTTTCCGAGTGATATGTGCTTGGGCATTATGCGAAATCAAAAGTGAGGTAACAATTCTTCATGCTCAATAAAGCACCATGGGCAAAGGCATTACTGAAATTGGGTAGCACTCCATTGTCACCTTGCATGGGCTCTTATATTGGTAATGACCTCACCCTTGTGCCTTTTACCTTGCACCTAAACATGCCTAGATTACTACCTTACCCTGACGTCAGTTGGTTTCATCATTAAATAATCCTCAAAATAGTGAAATGAAAATTCGTGAAAAATTTGAAGTTGAAGTGTTGAAAATCATCATAATTATCATAGGCTACACTCTGAATAATTTCACTACTCATAAATCACAATATTATAGTAGTTGATGGAAAAAATTATAATTTCATAATTTCAAAAACGAACTCATTTTCTGGAAAAAAAAAATTTATTCATTTTGTCTATGTGGAAACTAACCCTAGGGTACTAGGGTAGTTAGTTGTAAGAGTGGGAGGGGGGAATTATGTCATCCTCTCCTTCCTAAGGAGTATAGGTAATATCCCTCTGCTTTTCTAGGAGGGATATTAAGGGAAATCAGGTGCCCTCCAAACACACTTGAAATTTCTCAACTGCCTGACATGATAGGTTAACGGCCAAGGAGTTGGGTGTTCCCCAAAGAAGCGGCCATCTCACCCCCCATAAACTTGTGAGCTGCTTTTTTTTCCTTATTGTTTTTTGGAAATTTGGGTGAGACCCAAATGGGCCATATTTCCTCTTCAAAATTAGAAATACTTGTGTCACAGTTTCACAGAGAGCTCCTGACAAGAAATCTCACTCCAAATTTATCACAATAGAATAAATACCTCACAAAACACCACGTGAAGTGTGCATGTAAGACTACGGTGTGCATGTAAGACCATGGTTCATGAGGAGGCCATTAATTGTGAGATTGTATGAAAGAAAAAAATTGAGATTATATTCTGTTTTCTGCAGTCAAATTTAATCAAAATGCAATGAAAAGTCCTTTTTAAGTCATTCTAACAAATGCCAGCAAATTTTGTTTTTTCTTGATTGTTTGTGTGCGCTTATTTTTTGTGTGTGCTGAAATTCCATATCTCATCTGTACAAAAGACAACCCTCCAGTTTCACTGACTGACTTCTGCTCTCTCATCCAAACTTACATTCTCTCTGTGTGCACTCAGAATTGTTCAAATCACAATTTGTTTGGACAAACCGACAAGGACCCTTGTCGTATAATGAATCAGCCAGCCATGCCATCTTGATTGTCATGATGAAATTTTCTCATGTATAAAATTGTCATTCAGGAGAGTTTCCGTCCTTCACCCTGAGGATTTGAGGGTCAATGGCTCTTCAAAAGACTTTATTCATGCATAATTGTCATTCAGAAGAGATTCTGCCCTTCACCCTAAGCTTCTCAGGGTCAGTGAACTCATCTTCCAAATGCAGACAACTTGCACATCCAACATTCATGAGGTCTAGGAAAATAATACTCTATAAAGTTGCTAATGATGTGGCGGAATCCTTTTCAAATGCCAATTATGGAAAATATTCTCTCTCAATGGCCAAAAATCATGTGTTTGTTTGTTTATTGTGTTCACATGTGTTAAATTTCAAGCACTCAGGGTAGATTCATTCAGAAAATCTTCCATTTATTGAATTACTTGAGTGACATAAATCATGTGGGTTGCTTGACATTGCTTGCTTGCTCCTTGATCCATCCATAGTATTTTTCTCTCTTTAATTTGTGTGTGTTTTTGCTTTCACAGCTTTCCATAGTCGAAAAGAGTGATTAAAAGTGAAGAACTCTGTGGGATGGCAAGCTGTTGTGCATTTCAATTTTGCCTTTTATGAAACTTTCATGAGCCAAAGTTTAAAGAGGATGATAGATGGGTGGTGGCACTGGTGGGATGATAGGCTACAAGTTTGACTTTGTAACTTTGATGAGATTTTAGATTGGCTTGATTGCATCATCATGGTACCACAAATGTGATTTTTTGGGGATAGGAGTCAGGACTCTCCAAGTAGTAGTAGTAGTTAGTAGTACCTTGTAAATTCTCAAAACCAGTGCAGGCATGTGATGTAACTTATAATCCACAACCAGGGCTTGTTGCAGGTGCTGAAGTTTCAGAGAAAGTTTTTGAATTCATTATTGCTGTTGGAGCGCCTGATTCCTCTGATCCTGATCAGTGATGATGAGTGGGTCTTAAGGTTTTGGGTTTTTCAAGGGCAATAATAATAATAACAATAATGATAATCTTGTAATCAACACTAGGTATACACTATACACTAGGTATTCTCAAGCCCAAATTATTATACCCAATTTTGTATCATGTGTTATTTTTTGATCCGTTTCATGCATGAGCTTATAGATTGTTTTTTAAAAAATCAATTGTGGGTGGGAGAGAGCACAAATGAAGAAGCACTTTGTTGCATGGAGAAAATGGAACAACAAACCCGGGCTAACATCATCACAACAAGCAATGGGGAAGGAAAGCTTACTAATTAATGAAACTACTATGCCTAGGCAGTAGCACCATCTAATTTTCAGCCTGTGCAATGAACAAGGGGCAACATGGTTGTCTATTGCTTGTCAAAATCTTGTCTCAAGCTAATCTAGAATGGAGTCCAAATGAACCTCTTTATTTGCTGGAATGCTCTTACAGCTATCACTAAATACTCTTTGATTTCTACTAATCCATATTGTCCAAAGTGTGTGACTCCCCTAAGTAAGGCACCATATCCAGATTCCACACTTTCATAAAACCTCTGACCCTCTAGTTTCATCGACCTCGGTGAGTTTGATTTTGCTCCTGAATAAGTAAGTATATATGTCAGCCAGTTTTTGTTGCAACTTGCTCTATTAATTAAAATGTGGGCTTCCTTTGAGATTGTGATATTTACACACCTCAAAAAAGTGCATTTCTTCATGCGTCAAAAGCTAGTTTTTGGAGAATTGCACAAAAGTGCACCATGTTCTTGACTCAAACTTGTGGCTGCAATGGTAACATTTATACTCGTTTTGGTGTGACACTTGTTCCTAATGGCCAAGGATTTCTAGTTTCCTTTTGCATCCAGGTGGGGGAGGGTAGGGTAGGGTAGGGTCACCATAACTTAATTTGGGATGGCCAGCTGCCCATACTGAATTTGGGTTGTGGCCTCCCCTTGCCAGCCTCTCTAATAAACTACACGACTAAAAAAGACAAGTACTTAAAGAAAAAAGCGTCATGACCTTTGTGAGCTCCATGGAGAAACCAAGTCATGAAAAGTGCCATAAGCAAAGCAAAAGGGGGAAAAACAGTCTGTTCAAGCTAACAATGGCAGGGCCTTCTTCGAAAGGCTGAAGGAAATTTGGGCAAAACAAACCTTTTAAAACAAACCATCTATTGGTCTACAAACATCCACATTCTTCAATCTCCAAAAAACCATCGACCATCCTCGGGTACCAAAGTGTGGGCCATCCGGAATTGGAACCCAAAAAACCAAATCGCCTTGGTTGAACCCGTACAAAGAGATGTAAATATATGTTTACATGGTGGGCCTTTGTTGTCTTGGGTGATGAACCTGTACAAACTAGAAACATGGCCCCCCAAAAAATTTGATTCCAAGCTTCTCTCTCTTCATGACTTCATAGGGAGTTTCAATTACCATCCACATCCTCATCCCACTAGCCCCCAAAAAATTGGGTTCCTAGTAGAATGTGAAGAAGAGAACTTGGTCTTGATTCATGGTTTGCATCCGAAGACAAGATTTTGGGAATTTTTTTTGGGTTCAGAATTTTTACATGTCTATATGTACCAAGACAAATGTTTTGTGAGTTTTCCACAGACCATTTTGAGATGGAATGGATATAATTTTATGTTTTGATGGATGAAAGATGCTGAAATGTAGGTGATGTGCTTTCAAGTTCCAAGCATGTCTTGGGAAAGCAAATAAGGAGAACTCCAAAAACAAGTGCAAAACATGGAAACGTGTCCCCATTACTTGGTGAACATTGGACATCCATTGTAGTGAAATTATAAATTTGGAGACAAGTTTTTGTAAAATCATATCTCTCCTTGGACATGAAGGACCTATATGACGCATAGATCAAATAATTTCTATGTTTCACACCCTCTTCCCCCTTTGTTATTGCATTTTTCACGGTATCATAACAATGTTAAGAACATGTTCAACCTTATTGAATTAGAAGCAATTGATGAGGAAGGACAGCTGATTTTGTGGAGGCAAAAAGGGTATAGTGATATAACAAGTGACGATATAATTTATTTTCATGTTCAAATGTATGATATAATGCCATATATATATATTAGGTTAATTTGAAAGAAATAAATTTGTTTTTGGGAGTAAATATGTTTTCAGCACAATAAGATTTGAATAATATACAAGGTCAAAAGCCTACCGTAATTAAAACTCCATATGAGTTTCATTTATAATGGAAGTGGTGTTTATCGAAATTGATTTCCTATCAATTGCTGATGGATTGAATACCAATCCCTAATTGGAAGACCCTTCTATATAATAATCTTTGGAACTTCAAAATAACGAAGTAAGATTTAGTAAATTTTTAATGTTGTAGATGGTCAAGGATAGTTTTTTTCTTTTTCAATTTTTTGATTAGAGAAAAGTGGCAAAATTTTGCTGAAAAAAACACAATTTGTAGTCTAAAACTTTTTTTTTTTTTTTTTTCATTTTAAAGATACAAAATATAAAAAATCAAAAATAACAAAAATCACAAAGGTACCCAAGTTGACCCTTCACTTGCTCCACATTACAAGTGATGATTTCATCATTAGAAGTAACATGATCCATTCACATTACAAACTTTACATATCAAATTTTTTCTTTAGACGTGTTGACAAATGAATAGAATTGATATTTTGCATTAACCAAAAGAATAACATACTAATACTTATTTGCTCGCTCATTATTATTACAATGAATGTCCTCTTAATGTTATTACAATGTCTACATTTGTTGTTAATTTGCCTCAAAGAATATGCCCAGGTTGACACCATCCAACATAATAACCAAGTACGCACAAATGGTGTGTGATAGTGTAAGGTCTAGCATGAATAATTTAATGAGGTTTTAATTTTTTTCTTAGAAAAATATTCTGAACAATTTATATTTCAAGAAAGGTGTTTGTTTGTTTGGATGTGTCCATGTTGTAACCATTCTAAATTGTGGGGCCCTTGTACGGCCCTCGCGTTTGGTACCATACCATTGTAAAGCTCTTGACAAGGCAATGTGCACATTGCTTGTTTCACAATTTTGGAATCAATGGACCAAAAGTTATTAAATTTAAAATAATTCTCATCTACAAAAATTACTTAATTTTGTAGAAGAAATTCACAAAGAATTGTGTAGTTGATTCCACTTTGGTAGAAATTGTATGAGATGAATGGCCTTATAGGAGGCTTAATATGCTTGGGCCAACAACAACAAGGGGGCCACTAGTACCAAATTCCAACAAGAGAAGAAGAGTCAATCAAGTTTATTTTTATAAAAAACTAGCTTGAATAATCATTTAATTGCTACCAAAGTAATTTACTTAATGATGAGGCCACACTTCAACTATTGTGTCCATTTCCAATGTCATCATATATCAAGACTTTGTTAATTCAATCAATGGTCAATAAATCTAACTTTTGATATCCACAATTGAGAAATTAAGTGATGGTTAAGAGGTAATGGTACCTCAAATCAACAACCTTCTATAGAAATGTCAAATGGGATATTAATTTCTCAGAGTCCATCCCTAGAAACATTGAGATTGTCAAGTGACATTTAAAATGTGATAGAATGATCTTCATGCATTTACAAGATTGTTAATGGGATTGAGTGACAAGCTAGCTATTTCTAACTTATCTTTTTGTAGAAGTTACCCATATCACACATGCCACTAGACACGATTTCCAACAAAGGCCAATACTTAGGGAAACAAATTGCTTGGATTAGTGCATTCTAGGCAATGTATATGAGTCTATGCAAATCACAACAATTGGTGCTATATTTGTCTTGTTACTTTCATTAATTATTATTATAAGTATATACATTTGTAAATTTTTAGGGTCCTAGGTTTGAGTTCTTAGGTTTTAGGTCCTAGCTCTAAGATTTAATATATAAAGGCATCTTCAATGGTAACACTAAAATGGTCTTTACACAAACACATTGTGTTGTTCCCTATTGTTATTCTTGGGAAAAGAAAATATTGGGGAACACTTTGGAAATCCATTGGGAAATTAAGAGAACTTGATGTAAATACCATGGGAATCTTTTGGGAACTTGGTGAATTTGATGGGAACACATTGAGATTGTCAAAGTTCAAAAAAATTTAAATTAATTTTGGGATCATCTTCAAGAATAAGTAGGGAATCAACCTTGGCCTCAACCTAAAACTAAAATATTTATAAAGTTTGGACCCATTGAACTTGAAACCATTAGTCAAAATATTTTGACATGGCCTTGGAACTAATGGGTTTTAATTTTTGAAAATATTCCTTAGATTTGAAACTCAAGGTTTTTCATTTACATTACTAGAAATCCTATCATTTGCAACTAGTCATTATGCAGTTGGCATGTTATTAGCTGTTGTTTACATCTATTTCGATCATGTTTGCAATTACAAATTTTGTATTTTATAAATTTTGGGCCATATAGTTATGTGTGCAACTAAATGTGTACAACATGGACATGTGTTATAAAAATAATGGTCTAAATTTATACATACGTAAATTAATATTATTAATATATATCCATAGGCTATGTATAATAGTATCATGTACTTCTAACACTAAAATTAAACCCATGTTAAGGCTAGCCTAAACTAACCTAGGCTAAAATAACCACGACTAAATTAAACGAGGCTAAACTAATTATGGCTAAATTAAATTAAGTTAAATTAACCATGGTTACATTAAGCTAGGCTAAATTAAATTATGCCAAATTAAATTAAACTAAACTAACCATGGTTTAAATATGTATTGTAAGTTTTCAATTTTTATTTGTCAAATATATTTAGTATTTTTTCTAGCAAGTAGAACCTTTTTATTTTATTTTATTTGGATTTTTTTTCAAAAAATGTAAACTTGATTAAACAAAAAATTATTTCAAAATTAATTATTATGATATTATTATTATCATTTTTCATCTGTTTTCAACGATTTTTATTGTATTAGATGCACTAAGAGAAATGCTTCAAGTTTTGTTTGAACACCAGAAGTAATGGAGCCCTCCTTATGTTGGTATACTCTAATACAATAGTTGCATCTAATGTGCAACTAAGTTGGTTCTTAAGGTTTGCAATGGAATTTTTTATCCCATATCCTTTGGCTTCCAATTCAATTTGGCACAATATATAACGAGGGGCAATGACTATGTACCAACCAAAAACCAAGTGCCATTGAAGGTGAATGAATAAAAAAAGGTTGACCTTTATAAAACGGTTAAACCTAAAAGTAAAATTGTATTATTCTAAACCTACCTATATAGTTTAAGCCTAGATACTTTTCAACCTATTTACATACTTAAGTAAACCTACCTACCTAATAAGGTTTAATAATTACCTACTTATGTAAGCACCATGTGTTAACATCTTATTAACCTTAAATTGGACAACTTAGATTTCATTAATTAATATTTTAAAATTAAAAATAGGTGGGCTTTAATTGCCACATGTCACCATATTTGGTGTTTTAAAATGGACACGTGTCAAATGGTCAATGAACATTCCATGGTGTGCCACATGTCATCATCATAGTGGCAAAAATTTTAACGATTAAGATTAATCCAATGATTTTTTTATTTTGAAAACATAAAAATAATTTTAAAATGACACATGTTCACAAATAAGTTGTCCAATTTTTAAACATGTGTCATACTTTGATTAGTTGCATTATAGTTGCAAGGAGAGTTGCACATAGGGTGCAACTACATTTGGATTAGTATGTATGGATGAACATGTATATTAGCACCATATATACATGTTGTATATGTAGTGTCGCATGTAACTAGATGTCATGTGTAACTTGCCTTAGGCAACTACACGAATTTGCAGTTGCATGTGTTGTATGCAACTGAATTTTTGTTACAAATGATAATGTTAAAACTTAAAATTTTTACTAGTGTTATACAAAACTCTAGAATCAAACCTAATGGTTTTTATAAAAATCAACAATTGGCCAACATTGGTTTGAATATCAAATTGAAAAATGATAAACATTTTCCTCATGGATAATAAATGTGAACTACACAAACCAACCAATTACTTGACTTTTGTGAAGTCCATAACATGTTTTAACAACTTGTGAATCTTTAAATTCCTAAACAAAATAGTTTCATGAACCATAAAATATCAAAATATTCATTAAAAGTTCTTAAACTTTGTTAACTTTTGAAGATCACAATGAATCAAACTAGTATGTTGTTTCGTTACTATTTTTACCTAGACTCCATATAAGTAGATTTTGACATGCCTGTGTATGTTGTAGGAGACATGTTATTCTTACTTTGCACACTTTTGATTTTCCATTTGTATCTCTCAAGCTTCATTAAAACTTTACTTTTAAAACTTGGGTAGCATGAGATGAACATCACAAATTTAACATGCAACGAATTAATAATGAAAATCATGTGAAGTTCATTCTTGCATAAGTTCATACATTTTACACACAAACATTATTGCATTAAAAACATGTTTGACACACAAATAAATGTCTTGACGGATGAAGTACGAATGTATGAATAAACAAATGTCACACAAATTGCACATTTTGTAATAATCCGTATGTCAAATGTGTTTTCAATGCATGATATCAGTGTGTGAAATGCACGAATTATGAATGAAGTAATGTTACATGATTTCCATTTTTAAATTGTGAGATATCATGTTCGTGATGAAGGTCTAGCAACTAAATGTTTTAAGTTTTCCTATTTGTCATTGTTATATTGACATATTTCATTTAAGTCATTCATCCTTGTACAATATTCATCCACTAAATAAAATTGTTGTTTAAGGTAAAATCACACTAAAGATGAATCATTCTTAACAAAACAATTGATGTATAACAAATATGATGGCACACATTAAACTAAAATTTTGATGACATCATTTAGGTATCTTAAATACAAACAAAAAACTTTAGAATTTGCATGATAACTTTTTGGAATTCAAAGTTCATTTTGAATTAAAATTAATTTTGATCTAATGGTTAAATGAAGAGGATTGGATAAAATCCATGTATATTAAGTATATAATTAAATTTTTTTGATGGCCATAAGGTCTCATGTTTATGGTTCATGAAACATTACCAAAAAATTTAAAACAAAATAAAATGTAATGCCCATTTATAGAATTTCTTTTTATCTGATATGTTCTTTGATATGGTAGTGTTTTTCTCTAAAAAAAAAGATTGTTATGCATTTATTGTTAAATAAATGCAAACAACACATTTTTTGAATGAATTTCATTCAAAACCTTTAAACTTTTAATTGGTCCTAGGTATAATTAATGTATATCAATATCATACACCACAAAAAATTCACTCAAGAATTCCACCCACAACCTTAGTTTTGAAAAATATGTGCAAAATTTCAAACTTTGTGATGAATATTATTTTGTCACAAATATATTCCATATGTTCAAGTTTTAAATTTTTTGCTGGATTTTTGAAATTTTGATTATATTAAGTTTAAAGCTATACCTAAAAAATAAATTAAAAATTCAAATGTGTTGTCTATATGTTACTAAAAATAATAATTGTAAAAATAGTATATACTTGTGACTATAATTCCGGGGGGGGGGGGTTTAGGGGGCTTTCACCCTTTAGTGATTGGTTAAAAAAATTAAAAACTTCAAATAATTTAGGAAGAG
>Ga0116231_10013394_pt1 | contig 11549 bp, 11 predicted proteins | sample S1TSphgellanicum_2_FD_89695 | JGI IMG/M metagenome (GOLD analysis project Ga0116231, IMG submission 89695) | Host-associated microbial communities from peat moss isolated from Minnesota, USA - S1T2_Fd - Sphagnum magellanicum MG | ecosystem: Host-associated > Plants > Peat moss > Unclassified...
CCTTTGACATCACATTCCTGGATCCGCCTTTCGGGCAAAATATGCTGGCGGAGTACATTACGCTGCTCGATGGCGGGGACTGGTTAAAGGCGGGCGGCGTGGTGTACTTGGAAAGCGAGAAGTCCGCGGGCGCTCCGTCCATTCCGCCCCATTGGGAACTGCTCAAATCGAAGTCCGCCGGCGAGGTGGGGTATCATTTGGCACGCGTTCATGCGCGAGCCGTCCAGCAACTGGCCTCATAATGAACAAGAGAAACGCCGTTTATCCGGGTACCTTCGACCCCATCACCAACGGTCATCACGATCTCGTCAGGCGGGCTGCAAGCATTTTCGATCGACTCGTGGTGGCGGTGGCCGCCAATCCCAACAAGGCCCCCATGTTTTCCTTGGAGCAGCGCGTCGACATGGCACGCCGGGTGCTCGCCGACGTGCATAACGTGGAAGTGAAAGGCTATGTGGGACTGACGGTGGATTTTGCCCGGCAAAATGGCCTGTCGGTGGTGGTGCGGGGATTGCGGGCGGTTTCCGACTTCGAATTCGAGTTTCAATTGGCAAACATGAGCCGGCATTTGACCCCCGAAATCGAATCCGTCTTCATGACGCCTCAGGAACAATACACATTTATCTCTTCGACTCTCGTGCGCGAGATCGCCGTGTTGGGCGGCAACGTTTCGGAGTTCGTTCATCCCATCGTCGAAACGGAGTTGAAGCGGCACCGCAAGCTGTGAGTCGGCCCGCGGCGTGAGCGCCGATGACGCCGGGGGGTGTGATTCGGCCATTCAGCGCTGGCACACGGGACACCAATAGGTGGACCTTCCCCCTTGGACGAAATGCTTGATCGGCGTTGTGCACAACCGGCACGGCTGACCATCTCGTTCATAAACATAGAGTTTCTGGCGAAAATAGCCGGGGATACCATCGGCGTTGACATAGTCGCGCAACGTCGTCCCGCCGATTGCGATGGCCTCCTCGAGGACGTTCTTGATGGCGGCGGTGAGTGCCGCTGCTTGGGCGCGCGTGATGCGCCGCGCGGCGCGGCGCGGCGCGATACGCGCGCGGAACAAGGCCTCACTGGCATAGATGTTGCCCACGCCGACGACTCGCGCTGCGTTCATGATGAGGTGCTTGATGGCGACCTCGCGCTTGCGGGTGGCGCGCCAGAGATAAGCGGCATCAAAGGTCGCGCCCAAGGGCTCGGGCGCGAGATCTTTCAGCAGCGGATGTTCCAGCGGCTCCGTAGCGGTCCAGTGGGCGCTGCCGAAGCGTCGGGGGTCATGGAAACGAAGCGTTTTCCCTGAAGTTAGGTGGATGTCCCAGTGGTCGTGCAGCCGGGGTGTCACGCCGGTGTCGACGATTCGCAGGCTGCCGGACATCCCGAGATGGACGATGAGGGTGCCGGTGTCGAAGCCGATCAAAATGTATTTCGCGCGGCGCTCGACGTTACGTACCGTGCGATCTTCGAGCTCGGCCTCGAGCGTTGGCGGGATGGGCCAGCGCAGGCGACGGTCACGAATGATGACACCCACCACCCGCTGCCCCAACAGGGCAGGGGCGATTCCTCGCCGGGTGGTCTCGACCTCAGGCAGCTCGGGCATGTTAACTGCCGGGGGCGCCTAGCCGGGGGCGCCTAGCCGGGGGACGCGACAGCCAGGGCTGTGCCCGACCAGTCGATCGTATTACTTGATCTTCGACTCTTTGTACGGGACGTGCTTGCGGGCCACGGGATCGAATTTTTTCGTCTCCATCTTGTCCGGATGAAGCCGCTTGTTCTTGGTCGTGGTGTAAAAGTGACCAGTTCCGGCCGATGAGATCAGTTTGATTTTATCGCGCATGGGGAACGCTCCTTAGACTTTGACGCCTTGGGCGCGCAGATCTGCCACGACCACATCCACGCCGCGCTTTTCGATGGTTCGAAGGCCCCGCGTGGTTACCCTCAGGCTGACGAAACGCTTTTCTGTCTCCAACCAGAACCGATGGGTGTGCAAATTGGGCAGAAAGCGGCGACGCTTGCGATTGTTCGCATGCGACACCGTATTACCCGTTTTAGGGCCCTTACCCGTGACTTGGCAGACTCGCGACATGGGGAACCTTTTAACTTGGAATCGGATCGGACAGCCGCGCTTTATACCAGGATGGCTTCCGCGTGGCAATGTTGCCTCCCGTCTGGCAGCGATATGCGGTGCAGTCTGGCACCTAAAAGACGTGAAGGGGATATAGTTTTCAGTGGCTTACCAGCCGGATAGCGTAGGACGTTAGTGCTTGGCCAGACAGCGGCAAAGTGTGCAAACGGACGCACGGACAGTCGCTGTGAGCGCCAGCTTTTTGGCGGGCGGCGGCGAGATGGGCGCGCTGCTGCGTGGTCGGGACTGGTCCGGTACCTCCCTGGGATCGCCGGAACACTGGCCGCAGAGCTTGAAGACGGCGCTTCGCATCATGCTCACCTCGCGGCAACCGATTTGGGTGGGCTGGGGAAGCGAACTGCTGTTTTTCTATAACGATGCCTACAAGGCGATTATCGGCGGCAAGCATCCGTGGGCGGTGGGCCGGCCGACGGCGGAGGTGTGGCACGAGATCTGGTCCGATATCGAGCCACTGCTCGCCACGGCCATGGGCGGTGCGGAAGGAACCTACGTGGAAGAGCAGCTCCTCGTCATGGAGCGCAATGGATATCCCGAGGAGACTTACTACACCTTTTCTTACAGCCCGATTCCGCAGGACGACGGTCGGACCGGCGGCATCATTTGCGCCAACACCGACGACACCCAGCGGGTCATCGGCGAGCGTCAGCTGGCGTTGTTGCGCGATTTATCGGCTGCCACCAGCGATACCCGCGCGTGGCGGGATGTCTGTGGGAGCGCTGCGAGGGCGCTCGGCACCAATCCGCGGGACTTGCCTTTTGCCATGATCTACATGAGCGACCCGGAATCGCGGGTTCTGTCCTTGGTGGGTACGGCGGGCATCTCGCCGGGTCATCCGGCTGCACCCCTGTCGCTACCCTCGGACTGCAGTATCCCCTGGCCCTTCGGTGACGTGATGCGGACGCATGAGGCGCGATTGGCGGCCTACCGTCGGGGGGATTTCGAGCTTCCATTGCCGAGTGGCGCCTGGGCCGAACCGGTGACGCATGTGGCTCTGCTGCCGATACTCCCCGCGGGTGACACGGGGCGCAGCGGCGTCCTCGTCGTGGGGCTCAACCGCTTTCGATTGTTCGACCGGAACTACCGCGACTTTCTGGGTCTGGTCGCCGGCCAACTGGCGGCGGCAGTGGCAAATGCCGATGCCTATGAGGCGGAGCGGCAACGGGCCGAATCGCTCGCCGAGATCGACCGCGTCAAAACGCACTTCTTTTCGAACGTCAGTCATGAGTTTCGTACGCCGCTGACTTTGATGTTGGGACCGCTCGAGGAGTCCTTGTCGGGAGCCGACTCGCTGCCCGACAGGGAGCGTGAGCGCCTGCGACTGGTGCATCGCAATGGGATGCGCCTGTTGAAGCTGGTCAACTCGCTGCTCGACTTTTCACGGATGGAAGCGGGCAGGGCACGCGCATCGTTCGAACCCACGGACATTGCGGCGTTGACAGCCGATATCGCAAGCAATTTTCGCTCGGCGATGGACAAGGCCGGTTTGTCGTTCGACGTGGATTTCCCCGCGTCTCTGCCGCGCGTCTACATCGATCGCGACATGTGGGAAAAAATCGTTTTGAACCTCTTGTCGAATGCCTTCAAGTTCACCTTCGAGGGAGGCATCAGGCTCTGCCTGGCCGAGCGTGGCGGCTCGGTTGAACTGACGGTGACGGATACCGGCACCGGTATCCCCGCCGCGGAATTGCCGCGACTCTTCGAGCGCTTCCATCGCATCGAGGGCGCGCGCGGCCGAAGTTTTGAGGGAAGCGGCATCGGCCTCGCGCTCGTCAACGAACTCGTCGATGCCCATGGCGGATCGATTCGGGTCGCCAGCGAAGAGGGCCGAGGCACCGCGTTCACGATTGGGATTCCGCTCGGAACGGCGCACCTGCCGCCTCACCAGGTTCAGGCCGAACGTGCGCTGCTCCCGTCGGGCCGTGCCGCGCAGGCGTTCGTCGAGGAGGCACTACGATGGCTGCCCCAGGGAAGGCCACCGGCGCAGGATCTGGCGGATACGCAAATCATCGCCGCCGATGCATTTCGCCCTGAGCTCTCGCCGCGGTCGCGCATCCTGCTCGCGGATGACAATGCGGACATGCGCGACTACATCTCGCAGCTCTTGGGCTCCCGCCACGAATGCATCGCCACCCATGACGGTCAGCAGGCACTCGAGTTGATCCGGCAATCGCGTCCGGACCTGCTGCTCACCGACATCATGATGCCGCGTATGAATGGGTTTGCCCTCATCAAGGCGATCCGTACCGATGCGCAACTGCGCGATCTGCCCATCATCGTCATTTCGGCGCGGGCCGGCGAAGAGTCGAGCGTGGAGGGCTTGGCGGCGGGCGCGGACGATTACCTGGTCAAACCGTTCTCGGCTCGCGAGCTGATTGCCCGGGTCGACGGCGCACTCGCCATGGCAAGGGTACGCCGGGAAATGGAAGACTCACTCAGGGCGCAGGTCGCGGCTCGCACCGCCGAACTCGAGGCGGCGAACGCGCACTTGCGCAGCGAAGCGATGGAGCGCGAGAAGATGGAACAGGCCCTGCGCCAATCGCAGAAAATGGAAGCCGTGGGAAAGCTCACCGGCGGAGTCGCCCATGATTTCAATAATCTATTGCAAGTCATCGGCGGCAATTTGCAGTTGTTGTGCAAGGATCTCAAGGGTAATGACAAGGCGGAGCGGCGCCTGAGCAATGCGCTCGCGGGCGTGATGCGAGGCTCCAAACTCGCCGCCCAATTGCTGGCCTTCGGTCGCCGCCAGCCGTTGGAACCCAAAGTGGTCAATCTCGGGCGGTTCATACACGGTCTCGATGACCTTTTGCGGCGGGCCTTGGGCGACGGGATCGAAATCGATACCGAGATCGGCACCGGATTGTGGAACACCCTGGTCGACCCTTCGCAGGTCGAGAACGCCATCTTGAACCTCGCCATCAACGCGCGGGACGCCATGAGTGGACGCGGCCGACTCACCATCGAGGCGGGCAATTCCGCGCTCACCGACGCTGATGTTGCCCATCACGGTGATCTGCGGCCGGGACAGTACGTGATGCTGGCGGTGACCGATACGGGGTGCGGGATGACTCCGGATATCGTGGAGCATGTATTCGAACCCTTTTTCACCACGAAGCCCGAAGGCCAGGGAACCGGTCTGGGCTTGAGCATGGTGTATGGTTTCGTGCGCCAATCAAACGGGCACATCAAGATCCACAGCGAACCGGATCGAGGGACGACGGTTCGGATTTATCTGCCGCGGGCGGAGGGAGCAGAGTATGTTGCCGCGCCCGTCGTGACCGGCGCCGTCACCGGCGGTTCCGAGACGGTGTTGGTCGTGGAAGATGACGACCAGGTGCGGGAAACGGTCGTCGATCTGCTCACCGATCTGGGTTACCGGGTGCTTCGTGCACGGGAAGCGCAGAGCGCGCTCGCCATCATCGAGAGCGGCGCATCGATCGACCTGCTGTTCACCGATGTGGTGATGCCCGGCCCCCTACAAAGTCCCGAACTCGCCCGCCAGGCGCGCAGCCGGTTGCCGCAACTCGCCGTGCTCTTCACCTCGGGCTACACCGATGATGCCATCATGCACGGCGGCCGCCTCGATGAAGGCGTCGAGCTTTTGAGCAAGCCTTATACGCGCGAAGCGCTGGCCCGCAAGATCCGGCATGTGCTGCGCAATCAGCGCCAGCGCTTCGCGGGCGCGGCGGCCATGGCGGGGCGCCTCGCAAATTTGCCTCGCACCGTCGAAGCGCCCAGGGCGCGCAGCTTGAAGGTCCTATTCGTTGAGGACGACGAGTTGATTCGGGTGGCGACCACCGATCTTTTGCAAAGCTTGGGACACACCGTGACCGAGGCGGCGGACGCGACCCGGGCGCTCGCGCTGCTCGAACACATTTCGATCGACATCTTGCTGACCGACGTCGGCCTGCCGGATATGTCGGGCACGCAACTCGCGGTCGCGGCGCGTCGCAGCCGCCCGGAACTCAAGATCATTTTCGCCACCGGCGCCGAGGGTGTGCAATTGAAGGAAGGCGACCTCACGTCGGCGGATGATCCCTATGCGGGCGTGTTCCTCTTGCGCAAGCCCTACGATGCGGAAGGCCTGGATGGCGTCCTGCGCGCGGCGGGTGAGCGGCGCGCGAGCAGTGGGTGAGCGGCGCGCTGGCCGAGCACGAGCGGCGCGCGAGCAGATCATGAGCGGCGCGCGAGTGGCGGGGCCGGCCGAGCGGGTCAAAGAAGTCCGCGTTCGGCGAGCGAGACACTGGTTCCGTCGCCGACAATGATGTGATCGAGCAGGCGGATGTCAATCACGCCCAGTGCCGCTTTTATTCTCTCGGTGATGAGTTCGTCCGCCTGACTCGGCTCGGCGATGCCGGATGGATGATTGTGGGCCACGATCACCGCCGCGGCGTTCCAGCGCAACGACTGTTTCACGATCTCCCGCGGGTGCACGCTCGCCCCGTCGATCGTGCCGCGGAATAGCTCCTCGAAATGGATGAGGCGATGCCGTTTATCGAGGTACAGGCAACAGAAAACCTCATGCTCCAAATCGCGCAGCCTTGCGTTGAGGAAATCCGAGGTGGCGCGCGGGCTACCCAGGGACGGTCCGGACTTCAGCGACTCGCCGAGCTGCCGCCGGGCGATTTCGAGTCCGGCTTGCAGCTCGGCGAAGCGGGCGGCCCCTAAGCCGGGGACGGCGCAAAAGCGCTGACGGTCGGCGGCGATGAATTTGCGGAGCGAGCGGAAATTCGCAAGCACGTCGCGGGCCAGATCGAGGGCCGAGGAGCCGGGTGTGCCGGTGCGCAAGAAAATGGCCAAGAGCTCGGCGTCCGACAGCGCCCCCGCGCCCCTCTGCAGTAACTTTTCACGCGGTCGTTCATCGATCGGCCAATCTCGAATTGCCATGGCCCGTAGCATGCGTTCCCCCGGCGGGTGACCGCCAGCTCCATATCTCGGGCGAGTGCCCAGGAATCGGGCAATCAACCGTGCCCTGAGCTGCCAAACCCACCGTGACCGCGAAGGGAGGCGGCAAAGTCGTCGACGATATCGAAATCGACGTGCACCACCGGGACGATCACCATCTGGGCGATCCGGTCACCGGGTGCGATGGTGAACGGCGCGGTCCCACGGTTCCACATCGACACCATCAGCGGACCTTGATAATCGGAATCGATCAAACCGACCAAGTTGCCGAGCACGATGCCGTGTTTGTGGCCGAGACCGGAACGCGGCAGCAGCATGGCGGCGAGGCCGGTATCTTCCAGATAAATGGAGATGCCGGTGCGGATCAATTCGACACCCCCCGGATTGAGCTCCAGCGGCGCCTCGATGCAGGCGCGCAAATCCACGCCCGCCGAACCGTGGGTGGCACGTTCGGGCAATGGGAATTCGCGGCCCAGCCGCGGATCCAAAATGCGCAGCTTGATGCGACGATGTTCGGCCGCCATCAGCGGCGAACTCGGCGGCTGCGCAGGCGGGTGCGGGCGTCCGGCGCGGGTGCGCGGCGCTTGCGGGCACCACGGCGGGGGCCATCGGAAGGCGGCAGGCGCTCGGCGATGAGCGCAATCAACGCGCGAGCCACGTCGAGTTTGGGGCCGCGTGCGACATCGATCTTGCCGCCGGGCCAGAGCACGGTGAGGGCGTTGTCTTCACAGTCGAAGGCGATGCCATCACCCACCTGATTCGCCGCGATCATGTCCAGCTTTTTGCGTTTCAACTTGGCCCGGGCATTGTCTTCCACATCATCGGTCTCGGCGGCAAAGCCCACGACGAACGGTCGCTTGGCCATATCGGCGACGGATTTGACGATGTCGGGCGCCGGCTCGAGGTCGAGCTTCACCGCCACGCCCTGTTTCTTGATTTTCTGCTTGGCCACGGTCACCGGTTGGAAGTCCGCCACCGCCGCAGCGGCGATGAAAATGTCCGCTTCCGCCACGTGCCGGTGCACGGCGGCGTACATGTCGCGTGCGCTCTCGACGTTGATCCGGGTGACGCCGGCCGGTGTCTGTAGCTGCACCGGCCCGCTGACCATCGTCACATGGGCGCCGGCCTCGCGCGCGGCAGCGGCGACCGCAAAACCCATTTTTCCCGAACTGCGATTGGTGAGATAGCGTACGGGGTCCAACCGTTCGCGCGTCGGGCCGGCGGTGATGAGCACATTGAGGCCCGAGAGCAAACCGGCATTCGGCGGTAACGCCAGCAGATTGTCTGCCAGTTGGTGTGGTTCCCACATCCGACCCAAGCCGATCTCGCCGCAGGCTTGACCGCCCGATCCGGGACCCAGAATGCGTACGCCGCGCGCCGTCAGGGTCTCGATGTTGGCCTGCGTCGCCTTGTTGGCCCACATCACCCGGTTCATGGCCGGCGCGAGTGCGATGGGCGCCTCGGTGGCCACGCACAGCGTGGCCAGAAGATCGTCGGCCCGACCCCCGGCGAGGCGGGCAATGAAGTCGGCGCTGGCCGGCGCAATCAGCACGAGCTGCGCCCAGCGGGCGAGTTCAATGTGCCCCATCGCCGCCTCCGCCGCGCTGTCCCACAGGTCGGAGCGTACCGGTCTGCCGGAGACCGCCTGAAAGCTCATCGGCGTGATGAACTTCTGAGCGGATTCGGTCATCACCACCTGCACTTCGGCGCCGCGCTCCATCAGACGTCGAACCAGTTCCGGGCTCTTGTAAGCGGCAATGCCGCCGGTGACTCCCAAGAGAATTCGAGTCTTGGGCGTCAAGGAATACCCTTCAATTCTTTGAAGCGTGCGATGTCACTGGCAAATTGCTGGCGCATGTTCGCCTCCTCGCTATGCTTCTCACGCAAATTGTCCTGCTGGGTGCGTATGTCGTTCGCCGTATGCACGAGGTCCTCGGCAATCTCATCGGACATGGGCGGAGCCTTGGGGTCATCGCTGTAGGGCTTGAAGCGCATGCTCGTGGCGGTGAGCTTCTTCAGGCGGGCGTTCAAGATCTCGAGAAATTGCGTGGTGACCTTGATCTGGTCGGAGACCAGCGCCAGACGCTGATCGCGCAGCCGCTCGATCTCGGTCACGGTGCTGTAGGTATTCAACAGGTTCCTGTCGCGGCTCGCCTTTTGTTCCGCATCCAGTTTCTTCTGCTCCTCGGCGGCGAGTTGCTCTGGCGATTTGGGCGGATCGATGCGTGCGGTCTCGATGCCGTGCCCATTGATGATGTGCTGTTCCTGGTTGACGTACTCCGGCGGCACGCGATCCCCATAGTGGGTCACGCCCTGTTCATCCACCCATTTATATAACTGGTGCGTGCTTTGGGCACGGCCGGCGGCCGGCGTCAGCGCCCAGACGAGAGTCGCCATCAGGCTCAAGTTCAAGCGGACAGATTTCAAATCTATGGTCATATCAACCGTCAACCATGATGAATGCAGCGGCAGCTATACGCCGTACTGAGCTCGATAGGACTGCATGCCCGAGAGTTCGGCGTGCCGACCCTGTTCCTGCATGTACAGCATCAGCTCCGACAGATCGAGGACGGCGATCACGGGAATGCCAAATTCTTCGCGAATTTCCTGGACCGCGGACCGTCCGCCCTCATGGCCCCGCTCCTGGCGGTCGAGTGCAATCAATACCCCGGCCGGAATCGCACCCGCCGCCTGGATGATCGCCACCGACTCCCGAATGGCGGTGCCGGCGGTGATCACGTCGTCGACGATCAAAACGTGCCCCTGCAGCGGGCTGCCGACGATGCTGCCGCCTTCACCGTGATCCTTCGCCTCTTTGCGATTGAAGGCGAAGGGCAGGCTACGCGCCTGCGTTTCGGCCAGGGCGGCCGCGGTCGCGGTGACCAGCGGAATGCCTTTGTAGGCCGGACCGAACAGCATGTCCACGGCCACATCGGACGCGGCAATGGCGGAGGCGTAGGCGCGGCCCAATGCGGCAATGGCAGCCCCCGTGTTGAACAGGCCTGAATTGAAGAAATACGGACTCTCGCGGCCGGATTTCAACCGGAAAGTACCGAACTTCAACGCTCCCAACCGCATGCAAAGTTCAATGAATTCGCTGCGGTAAGGGGACGTTTGCTGAAAGGCGGGCATAACGCGAAGTCTCGCAAGTGCGGCGCCGGGCCGCAAGCACCCTCCGCGGTGGGCTGGTAAGATCGCGCGCCATGCTCATTTCCAACGTGCAACCCGAGAAGCCCACGCTGTTGCAGGCGCTGGGCGACAAGCGCATGGTGGTTATTCTGTTCTTGAGCTTTGCCTCGGGCCTGCCATTCAACCTGACCAATTTCTCATTGCAGGCCTGGCTCGCTTCCGAGGGTTTGAGCATCAAGGCCATTGGCCTGTTCTCGCTGGCGGCGCTTCCCTACAACATTAAATTCCTCTGGGCACCATTGCTCGACCGCTATCTGCCCCCCTTCCTCGGCCGGCGTCGCGGTTGGATCTTGATCTATCAGGCCTGCCTTGCCGTTTGCATCGGCGTGATGGGCTTCTGCTCCCCTACCAAGGCGCCGTATGTGTTGGCCGGAATCGCCGTCCTGGTGGCTTTTCTCTCCGCTTCCCAGGACATCGTGATCGACGCCTATCGGGTTGACGCAATCCCCGCGAGCGAACGCGCGCTCGCCGCGGCCGCGGCCGCCTTCGGTTATCGGACCGCGGCGATGCTTGCCGGTACGGTACTGGTGCTGGTGGCAGCCCAGTTGGGCTGGCGAATCGGCTTTTTGTTCGTGGCCGTCTTGATGGCCGCCACGATGATGGCGACGGTCTGGGCACCGGAGCCGGTGGCGCCCGGCCATCCCCCGCGTACCTTGGTCGATGCCGTGTGGCATCCGCTGCGTGCGTTGATGAATCAGAAAGGCATGTGGGGATTTCTGCTCCTGGTCTTGCTCTACAAGGTGGGCGATGCGCTCGCCTTGAGCCTGTACAGCGCCTTCATGATCCGTGGGGTTGGTTTTTCGTTGGAGGAGCTTTCCATTGCCGGAAAGCTCAACATGACCCTCTCGACCATGATCGGCGTGGCCTTCGGTGGGTGGATTTATCTGCGCTGGGGTACGTTTCGATCGCTGCTCGTATTCGGCATCGGGCAGGCGCTCACGAACTTGCTCTATGTGTGGTTGGCCCTCGCTGGCAAGAAAGTTTGGCTTCTCGCGCTTGCCACTTGTTTGGATACGATGATCGGCGGCATGGGCCAGGCGGCCTTCGTGGCTTTCCTGGTCTCGCTCTGCAGTGCGGATTTCAGTGCGACCCAGTATGCCCTCTTGTCGGCACTCGCCGTGCTGCCCCGCAATGTGACCGGCGTGATCGCCGGCGCCCTGGTCCCGATGATCGGCTGGGCCAATTTTTTCGTGGTGACTTGCCTCTCGGCGGCGCCGGGGTTGATCTTGCTCATCATTTTGCGGGGACCGCTCAATGAGCTCTCCACCCGCGAAGCAGCGCAATCCGCGAGTTAGCGGCGTCGGTCGCTTTTTGCAAG
>Ga0116231_10013395_pt1 | contig 11549 bp, 10 predicted proteins | sample S1TSphgellanicum_2_FD_89695 | JGI IMG/M metagenome (GOLD analysis project Ga0116231, IMG submission 89695) | Host-associated microbial communities from peat moss isolated from Minnesota, USA - S1T2_Fd - Sphagnum magellanicum MG | ecosystem: Host-associated > Plants > Peat moss > Unclassified...
CATCCTCTCCGGCGACCATATTTACAAGATGGACTATAGCCGCATGCTGGCGCATCACAAAGAGTCTGGCGCGGAGGTGACGCTGGCCACGCTGCCCATCGCTCCGGATGAGGTTTCGCGCTTTGGCGTGGTCGAGGTCGGCCAGGGCGGCGAAATTCTGGGCTTTGAAGAGAAGCCCAAGTCGACCAGCTTCCGCTCGCCGTTCAATCCCAACTCCGTCGACGCTTCGATGGGCATTTACATCTTCAACACCGAGACGCTGTTGAAGGAGCTGATCGCCGACGCCGAAGACCCGCACTCGAAGCACGACTTCGGCCACAACATCCTGCCCAACTGCCTGGGCAAGAAGAAGATGGTGGCCTACAACTTCGTCGACGAAAACCGCCAGCAGGCGCTTTACTGGCGCGACGTGGGAACGCTGGACGCTTACTACGACGCGAATCTCGATCTCTGCTCGGTTTCGCCGATCTTCAATCTATACGACAAGCACTGGCCGATGCGCACCCGCGTGCGGCAGTATCCGCCGGCCAAGTTTGTCTTCGGCGAGCCGGGCCGCACCGGGAAGGCGGTGAACTCGGTGATCACCGCCGGCGTCATTATCTCCGGCGCGGAGGTGTTCAATTCGGTGCTTTCGCAGGATGTGCGCGTGAATTCGTATTCGAGCGTGGAATCGAGCATCATTTTTTCGCATGTGAATATCGGGCGCCATTGCCGCATTCGCCGGGCGATTATCGATCGGGATGTGGAGATTCCCGAGGGCACCGTGATCGGCTTCGATCCGGTGGAGGACAAGCGGCGGTACTTCGTGACGCCCTCGGGGCTGACGATTGTGACGCGGGACCGGTCGCTGTTTGAGAACCCTGTCGAGCCGGAGTTCCAGGACCGGTACTGATGCTGACCTAAATCTCGATGGCAGTTACGAAAAGGGGGAGCTTTCAAGGGCTCTCCCATTTTTCTATCTAAAAACCAAATCGCGATTTTATGATCGTGAACTGGTCCTCAACGGTTTACGAGATCACGGAACAAACCACCAACCGGCTCCGTACAGTTGGCTATGGGATGCGCAGGTACAATTAGCTGGATCAACGCCGGGTTTGGCACCGGTGTGGCGATCCCCGGCCGCGGAACGGGCAGTGCGGCAACGCGGCCGGTTCGCAAGGCTGCTCTGGATGCTGCGCCCAAGCCGGGGCCGATTCCGTCCGGTGCTGACCGCGGCGCGCAGGGCAGATTCGGTATTCCGAAAGGTACGGAGGTAGGAGCACAGGTGGAACCGGACTGGTCGGAAGTCGTGCGCCGGTGCCTCTCTGGCGATTCGCCGGCCTGGACCGAGCTGGTCCGGGCGCATCATCGACGCGTGTACGCGCTCTGCTACCGTTTCACCAACTCCGGCACGGACGCCGAAGATCTGACTCAGGATGTTTTCCTGAAGATTTACGGCAATCTGAAGAGTTTCGACACCGAGCGCGGCAGCCTGCAGGTATGGATCACGACGCTGACGCGGAATCTGCTGGTGGACCACTTCCGCCGTACGCGGAACCTGCGCGCTACCGGGTCGCTTGACGAGGGTTGGGATGAGAGCGGGGAGCTACGCCCCATTGACAGGTTGGAAGCCAAAGGTCCAACGCAGCACGATCAGGCCACGCGGCGCGAACTGGCAAAGATGGTCCAAAATGCTCTCGCGCTGGTTTCCCCGGAGCTGCGCGAAGCGGTGATCCTGCGCGACCTGCAAGATATGGATTACAAAGAGATTGCCGCAGTGCTATCGATTCCCGAAGGCACCGTGAAATCTCGCATCAGCCGGGGACGCGCGGAACTGGCGCGGCTCCTCGAACGTAACAAGAAGGAGGTGATGTAGTCATGGCAGACGAAATCAAATTGGGGGCTCAGGCAGGCCGGGTGAACTTCCCCACCTCCCCGGAGTGCGGTCAGTGGGAGACGCTGCTGGCCGACGCGCTGGATGGGCTCTTGCGGCCGGAGGATGAAGGCACCTTCTCCAGCCACATGGCCACCTGCGCCTACTGCGCGGAGCTGTTCGAGCAGGCGCGAAGGGGCCGGGAATGGCTGGAATTCCTGGCCCCTGAGCCCGAGGTTCCGGCTTATCTGCTGGACAAGATTCTTGCGGGTACGGGCCACGGCAAGCCGGGCGAGGGAAAATTCGCTCCTGGGAAACTGGCGGTCGCCGGTGGGCCATTGGATGGGGACAATGTGCTGACTATGCTTCCCGCCTGGCAGCAACCTGGTTTTGCCGGCAGGATGCGCCGCTTCGCCGAGCCTCGGCTTCTCATGACAGCGGCGATGGCGTTCTTCTCGATCGCCCTCACGCTTAGCATGACCGGCGTCCGCTTCAGCGCCATCAAAATGGCGGATTTGCGGCCGGCATCGCTGCGGTCCGCTGTTGAAAAGCGCATCATGACGGCTTCGACTCCCATTGTCCGCTACTACGATCACCTTCGCTTTGTGTATGAGGTCGAGTCCACCGTGCGCGAGATGCGCCGTAATTCGGAAAATCAGACGCAAAATCCGGCGCCCAGCGGCCAAAGCCAGCAACAACCCGGCGGCGAGTCGCGCCAGAAGGACGGCGGCTCAAAGCTAAACCCTCACAGCAACCCTAACGAGGCTCCACAGCAGACGGGCAATCCGGCGATTGCGCCTTCACTTCCGCTGTGGGGCAGCGATGTCGAGCAGGCTCGGCTGGAACTGCCCTTCAACCGGCAATTCTCAGCCCAAGTTGTCGGAACTCAGGGCACTTTCACACCTTACGGGTCGATCGCTTCGAAGCGGCAGGCCCTCCCCCGAAAAGGCGTGTTGGCAAGACCAGATAGGAGCACATCATGCCTTGCGTAAATCATCCCGGTAATCCGGTTCAATCCTACTGCCAGCATTGCGGCAAGGCGCTCTGCACGGGCTGCGTGCGCACCATGCCCACGGGCCAAATTTACTGCGACACCTGCGTCGCTGCCGCCGCTTCGGGCGTCAACGCTCCCGGCACCTGGGCCGGCGTCAACTACCCGGGTGGGCCCGCGCCCGGCTCTATGCCTGGGTATTCGATTCCGGTCGGAGGCGGTCCAAACCCGGCGGCCGCGGCCGTTCTGGGGCTGATCCCCGGCGTGGGCGCCATGTACAACGGCCAGCTCTTCAAGGGGCTGATTCACGTGGTGATTTTCGCCGTGCTGGTTTCGATCACCGACCGATACCCGATCTTCGGCCTGTTCATCGCGGCTTGGATTTTTTATCAATCCTTTGAGGCCTATCACACGGCGAGAGCCCGCCGCGATGGCCTGCCAATACCCGATCCGTTTGGCCTGAATGAGTTGGGGAGCTGGTTGAATATCGGCAGTCAGGGGCGCGGTCCGAATGCGTATCCGGTTACGCCTCCGTACGCGGCGCCGGCGGGCGCTCCGCCGCCAAACCCGGTCGCCGGCGGCGAACCGCCGATCCATCACGCGCCCTCCGGCACTTCGCCATCCAGTTCCTGGACTTCCAGCCAGTATTCCGGGCCGGCGAGCGATCCGGCCAGCTACGGACATCCCGGCTATCCGCCGCAGCCCCCGCCGTATGCCGAGCCGTGGACTGGCCAAGGAGCTGCGCCGGACCCGTTCGCGCAGAGTTATCCGCCGAATTATCCCGCAGGCGCCATTCCACCCGATGCCATTCCGCCGATTCCGCCCTATAAGTGGCGGCGCAAGGAGCCGGTCTTCGCCTTTGTGCTGATCGGGCTGGGCATTATTTTTCTGCTACAGAGCATGGGGTTTGTGACCAATCTGCTGGACCACATCTGGCCGTTTGCGCTGATCGGTCTCGGAGTCTGGCTGATAATGCGTCGCGTCTCGGATTCCAAAGGAGGTCCAAAATGAATCGCTATACGGTTATCTGCCGGCTACGCTGGCCGGCCTTTCTGCTTTTGACCGGGGTGATTGCCCTGTTGGATCAAATGGACCTTCTCAGTTGGGGCCGCGCGTGGCCTTTGTACCTGATTCTCTGGGGTGTGCTGGCTCTGGCCGAGCGAGCGGCAATGGCCGGGCAACCGCCGGCCGGATACGTACCGACGGCAGGCTATGGCCCCGGTTATCCCCCGCAGCCTGGTCCATACGGAGCGCCCTACGCCGGACCGAATCCCGGGCCGTATGCGGGCCCAGCTGTTTCCACGAATCCGGTGCAGCCAGCGCCGCCGTATCAGCCTGTTGCGACGGCTCCGACCGGTATTGTGCCGGCCGGCAGGAACCTGGAGGTTTCGACCCGCGAAATTTCGAGTCTCGATCCGGCCAGCCAGCCTCGCAAGAGCTGGGAAGAGGAGGGACGCTGATGGCAACGACACCTCCACCTCCCGGCGGCAATCGTCCGCCTGGGCCGCCGACCGGACCACCCCCCGGCTGGCAGGCCGGCCCGCAACCCGGCCAAACGCCTTACGGCCAGATCCCTTACGGCGCCAATCCCAAGGATTACTGGCGCTACCAGAAGGAGCAGAACAAGGCGGCATGGCGCGCACAGCGCGATGCCTGGCGAGCGCAACGCGATATGCTCCGCGCGCAAAACCGGGCACAGAGCCGAGCCAACCGCTCCTCGTCCATCATTGGGCCGGTCATCCTCATCACCGTCGGGATCATCTCGCTGCTGCTCGTCACCGGCCGTCTGAACGCCGACCAGTTCTGGACGGTCGTCGAGAAGTATTGGCCCATCCTGCTCATCGGTCTTGGCTTGGTGGCGCTGGGCGAGTGGGCCATCGACCTGCGCCGCGAAAACCCGCCGGCACGCCAGTTTGGCGGCTATATCTGGCTGGTAATCCTGCTCGCCATTTTGGGAACTGGCGGAGCGGGCTGGCATCATTGGTGGGGTCCGCTGCGGGCGGAAATGGGAGATCACGGCGATGACTTCTTCAACGCGCTGGGCCAACCCGAGCACGATCTTGACCAGCCGGTGTTTGACACCAAAATTCCCGCCAACGCTCAGATTGAGATTGAAAACCCGCGCGGCGACATCAGCATTACCGCTGGCGACGACGCCGCTATCGGTGTCAGGGCGCACCAGATCGCATATGCCAACTCTGACGCCGATGCGCAGAAGATCTTCGCCTCGCAGCAGGCGCACGTTACGGTGAGCGGGACGGCTGTGGTGGTCAAAGTCGACGGCAACTCCAGCGGACGAACCAATCTGGCGCTGACGCTGCCACGTTCGGCCTCGATCAACGTGACTACCGGTCACGGCGGCCTCACGGTCGCTGGCCTGGGGGGCAACATCGACGCGGAAATTCAACACGGCGACATGGAGACGACCGCGATTCAGGGTCATGTGCATGCGCACCTTTCGAACCACGGCGATTTCTCCGCGCATGACATTCAGGGAGATGTCACGGTCGAGGGCGACGGCGGCGATCTGACCATCACCGACATTCACGGCAAGGTCACGCTGCAGGGCGACTACACCGGCGATACGCATCTGGAGCGGATCGATCAGGCTGTCCACTTCCACTCTTCGCGCACCGATCTTGAATTTGCGCGGCTGCCGGGCGATATGTCTCTGGACAGCGATTCGATTCACGCCACGCAGGTAGTCGGGCCGGTGCGGGTCATCCTGAGCAGTTCCAAAGACATTGAGTTGAGCCAGGTCTACGGCGACACGCAGATTGAGGATCACGATGGCCGGGTGGAACTGGACATGGCTGGCTCCTATGTTGTGGATGTGAAGAACCGCAAGGGGGATGTGGAAATTTCTCTGCCGCCGAACGCTGCGCAGACCGTCGACGCCCACACCCGCAATGGCGACATTGTCTCCGACTTTCCGCTGGAGATCAGCGGCGACGACGACAAAACCGCCACCGGCAATATTGGCAAAGGCGGACCCAGAATGGCGCTTTATACCGAACACGCCGACCTGCGCATCCGGAAGGAAGACGATGCGCCGCCTCCGCTGCCCAGCTTATCCCCGGTTCCCAAGGTTCCAGCGGCGGCAAAAGTCCGACTCGCGCCGGGAGCTCCGCATCTGAAGGCTTCTAAAGGAGAAACGCCGGCACCGGTAGCGCAGTAGCTTGATACTTTCCCTAAGATAACGATGGCCGAGGCGCTTCGCAGGAAGCACCTCGGCCGTTGCATTTTCAGAGTAGGTTTCCGGGGAAAGAAGCCGTAATCAGTCGGAATGGCTGACGGAAATGCCGATTTTTTCGGTCACGATGGCTTCCGCCTTGGCTACAACTTCGTCCAGCGTCAGCTTGGTCGAGTCCAGCAGAACGGCATCCGCGGCGGCTTTGAGCGGGGAATCGGCACGGTTGCGGTCCCGTTCGTCGCGGGCGCGCAGTTCGCGCACGACTTCTTCCGGCTGCACCTCGGCTGCGGCTTCGGGATCGAGTTGGTCATAACGACGCAAACCGCGGACTTCAGGAGCCGCGTCGAGAAAAATCTTCACGTCGGCATGGGGAAAAACTACGGTGCCGATGTCCCGACCCTCCATGACCACGCCGCCTTTTGCGCCCAGCTCCTGCTGCAAACGGACCATCCAAGACCGTATCTGCGGGTGAACGCTGACCCGCGACGCGCCATCGGTTACGGACGGCTCGCGCAACTGGGCGGTTACATCCGCGCCGTCGAGAAAGACCAGATTGCCGGCTTCGGTGGGTTCGAGTGTGATTGCGGTGTGGGTGGAAAGCGCGATCAGCGCCGGCACATCTTCGAGGGCGACGTTTGCTGCCAGCGCCTTGAGGGCAAACGCCCGGTACATGGCGCCGGTTTCGAGGTTAAGCAGGCCAAAATGACGGGCTAAATGCCTGGCAATCGTGCTTTTGCCTGCACCAGCGGGCCCGTCGATGGCGATGGTTGCCTTCGACGGGGCCGGGCTGGTGTTGGATTGAGGTGCGGATTCCAGAGGTCCCTGAGTCATGCTTTCGACAGCCGTCACAGTACCTTATCCGCGCCGTTTTGCGTCGGTTGGATGAGACTTGGAGCCGGAGGACGCAGTGCGCGTCTGTGCCGGTTTGGGGGCCTGCTTGGCCTGACCGGAAAAGCTGTAGCGCTTGGCTGCGCTCGCCGCCGCCGGCTCACGCTTGGACGACGCTGGCCGGGCGCTTGACCGCGTTGCCGGCTTCGGAGCCGACGCGCCGTTGGCCTTGACGGCATTGCTGTGCCCGTTGCCGTTGCCGTTTCCGCCGGCTTGAACCGGCGATTTGGCGCTCCAGCCATTGGCGGGCTTGGGCGTGTGGGAGCCGTTTCCGCTGGAGGGTTTGCCATTGCTGCCGTTGGCGAAGCTGCGTGGAGCCGGAGCTCTGCGGCGATCGCCATTGCGCGCCTCGCTGGAGCCTGAAGCGCCGCGGCTGCGCTCACGCGAGTCGCGGCTGTGTGCGGGATTTGCGCTGCGCGATGAGGCGCCGCGCGGAGCGCTGGGACGTGGACTGCGAGGCCTGGGCGCCGCAGCTTTAGCGGTTGCCTGGGTTGATGATGCGGGCCGGACGGCAGCGCGAGGGGCCGGAACATGCGCGGCGGTGACTAAAGCCTTTTCGGCTTCGACGATGGGCAGGGCGGCAGCCGAAGCCGCCACATCGAGGACGACTTCCTCTTCCCTTTCGACCTCAACCGCCGTCGGCACGGACGCCGAACGCGTGGCTGCTCTGGCGTAGATGGGCCGGGAAACGCCTCCGGAGAAATCGTCGTCATGCGACTGGTCGGGGTCGGTTCCGAGATACGTCGAGCCGCGATAGTTGGAATTGCGATACGAAGAGAAGGTGGTGCTGAGCGGGAAGCTGGGCACTGCCGGGAACTCGGGCAGCGTACCCGCTACATAGAACATGGGCGAGTGGCCCAGCGTGGTCGAATGTACCTGGCGCGTCGCGGCCAGTCCGCGGACCACTTCGCGAATCTTGCTGCGCGAGGTCAAAGGCGAGAGGAACATCTCCACATCTTCCATGGAAGCGGCAATGACCGCCTGTAAATAGATGGAAGCGAGGACCGAGATGGCAGTTACCTGGGAGGTCGAAGCGCCCTCGGCGATCGCTTTTTGGAAGCGCTGGCGCAGCGGCTGCCATAGCGCCGGCTGCCCGATCTCGGGAACTACGGGGATGATGCGCAACTGCTTCCAAAGCTCATGAAGGGCTCGAAGTACCGCCGTTTCAGTCACTTCACGGCCGAGCGCATCGCGAATCTGGGTGGCGCTCATATTGCCGGTATCAATCTGTTTGGCGGCGAGGATGGCAAGCTGAGACACCTGCCGCGAGCCGGTCAATTGGGGCGAACGGCGCCAGTCGCGGTCTCCGCGCAGAGCATAAATGTAAGGAAGTACCCATCCGGCAACGATGTAATCGGGCTGATCGCCTGCCTGGTTAAGCGGGTGGCCTCCGAGGTTCAAACGCACCGCGACCCCTTCCGCTTCCAGTCTAACGAGTAAAGACTCGGCGGTTGCGATGAGTTCGGGAGTGGGTTCGGTCGTTCTCTGGCCGGCTATTGCTTCGACAAAGGTAGGAGCTGTGAATCCTGCCTGCGCGGAACGAGGTAGGAAGATACATAGTCCTGTTTCCTCGATCCAGGTACGGACATCCTCAATGTTGATTGCCCCGTGTCCGCTTTGGCGCATCCGTTCGGCGCGCGCTTGTTCCAACTGCTCTGCTGTCAAAGATAAACCTCATTTCCAGGCTGAACTGCAGGCGCTTTTAAACCACCTCATCCAAGATACCGGGGAAATCAGTTCTCCGTAAGGGGGTTGGAGAAAAGCCGGTCTGGTTGAGTCGGAAAACGCATGTGGTCTGGCGTTCTTGCCGGGCTAACCCGCTCCCTTGGGAGTCGGATTGCCACCCCTCAGAGGATCTAGATTCTCTGAAAGGCCCGCTGGATCTCTTTCCAAGAATACCTCAAAGCGATTGGTCTGCCATGAGGACAACTGGTAGGAAATTCAGTTTTCGATAATTCTTTTAGTAACCACTCCATTTTTTGGGATTCCAGGGGCGTATTGACCTTGATTGCGGAGTGGCAGGCGATCGAAGCGGCGATCCTTCCGCGCAGTGTGGCGAGGTCGCGGCGATGGGTGTTAGGCTGGCCGCCGCTGCCCCCCGTTTGCTCGATCACCTCGGCGAGCATCCGCTCCAGTTCCCTGCCCTCGAGGCCGACCGGCGCGGCCTTGACTGCCAGGGTGCGCGGGCCAAAGGGCTCGGCTTCGAAGCCATTCTTGTCCAATTCGTCGGCAATGTCGGCAAAAGCGGCCATTTGCCAGGGTTGCAGGTCGATCAGAAGGGGCATCAGCAGGCGCTGGCGCTGGATGGCTTCTACATCGCGGCTGGCCAGGATTTTCTCGAACAATACGCGCTCATGCGCAACGTGCTGGTCGATGATCCAGAGGCCGTCGTCGTTTACGGCCAGAATAAACGAGTCGCGGAGCTGGCCAAGTGGCTTGAGCGTGGCTAAACCGTTTAGATTGGCCTGTTCACGCTGGGTTTCTACCTGAGCTGTTGCGGTTTGGGTGGCGTTTCCGATCTCGCCTTCGTGGCCGCAGGAGGGAATTTGGGCTCCGATGGGTGGCGACAACAGGGCGGCCGCGGCCGATTGCCAGATTTGCCGGCTGGGGTCGAAGCGGCCGGAGCTTTCATGCGGCAGGAACGGCAGATTCCCCGGCTCGGGCGTGGGAGCGGGCGCGGTGAGCTGGAACGCGGATTCGGCGGGGTAGGCTTCGTCCGAATCGGGTGCGGGCGTGGCGTTGGCTGGGACACCTTCCTGCTGTTCAGGGAGCCGTGCGGCGGCCGGCGGCATCAGGGAAGGCGACGCGGCGGCGGCGTTGTCCAGGGCAGCCAGAAAAGCTGCTGCTGGCCGGGACTGCATCAGCGCCTGGCGCAGGCTGTCGCGGACGAAGTCGTGGATCAGGTTTTGTTGCCGGAATCTCACTTCGGTCTTGGCTGGATGAACGTTGACGTCCACTTCCTCGGGCGGCATTTCGAGAAACAGCAGGACTACCGGGAAGCTGGTGGGCGGAATGATGTTGCGGTAGGCTTCAGAGATGGCGTGGAGCAGCAGCCGATCCCGGATAAGCCGCTTGTTGACAAAGATATAGATGGAATTGCGATTGAGCTTTTGCAGCTCCGGCTTCGAGTAAAAGCCGCTCAGACGCAGAAATCCCAGTTCGCGAACGGGGTCGTCAGGGCTCTTTTTCCAGGGGGGCGGCTCGGGCAAACCGGCGCGCTCGATTGCGGCTTCGGCGGCGACCGGAAGCAGTTGAGCGAGGGTTTCGGCGCCGAATATCTGATAGATGCGCTCTGCTGGCCGCGATACCGGCGGGGCCTGAAGCAGGGTGTGGGACGCCGAAAGCAGTTCGAAGTGCTTCTCCGGGTGGACGAGCGCGTAGTGCGTGACGAGTGCGACTACGTGCGACAGCTCGGTCGATTCGGCGCGGAGGAATTTGCGTCTGGCGGGGGTGTTGAAGAAGAGATCCTGCACGGAAATGGAGGTTCCGGCGGGGAGGGCGGCGTCTTCGACCTGGAGGATTTTGCCGCCGGCGATTTCGATGCGGGTGCCGGCGAAGCCTTCCGCGGTATCGAGCAGAACGCGGGCGACGGAGGCGATCGAAGGCAGGGCTTCGCCGCGAAAGCCGAGCGTGGCGATCGAGAGCAGATCGTCAGCGGTGCGGAGTTTGGAGGTGGCGTGGCGTTCGAAAGCCAGGAGGGCGTCATCGCGGTTCATGCCGTGGCCGTTGTCGGTGATGCGGATCAGCTTGCGGCCGCCGGCCTCGATTTCGACACGGATGCGGGTGGCTCCAGCGTCGAGGGCGTTCTCCAGCAGTTCCTTGACCACCGAGGCTGGCCGGTCAACGACCTCGCCGGCGGCAATTTGGTTGGCCACCTGGTCAGGCAGAATGCGTATGCGTCCCATAAGTTTTCAGAATAGCGCAGTCCGCAGCGCGCAATCGTCTCCCGACAATTGCGCAATACGCGTGAGGCACGGCGCAATTCTCGGATGGCACTGCGCAATGCCTGTCACGCGCTGGGCAATCGCTGCTAAGTCGGTGGCCCTGAATTTCTTAGAAGTGGAAGAATTCTTCGCGGAGGGCGTTCTCGTAGGCTTTTTTGGCGTCTTTCGCTTTTTTGCGAGCGTCGTCTTCGAGATATGCTGCGTGCTCCCAGGAGTCGATCTCCGCTACCGAGTGGTTCACCGAAGCGAGCGTCTCTTCAGCGCGGATGGTCGCGACCCAATCGTCGACGGCCGATTTGTATTTCGCCTGCAGTGCATCCAGTTCGGCAACTTCGATAGCCATATGCTGCGAATCCTCCAAACCGTAATTCTAGGAGTCCTATGTGAATGGATGATTTACGCAGGGGGCTTTTCGTCTGAGGGGGCCTGAGGTTTTGTGGCCAGGATGAGCGGCGAGGGGCCCGGGCGAGTCGATCGTTCGCGGATTCGTAGTCTAACGGTGTGTGCTTCGGTCGCCAACCTAAGCAGCTTCCGCGCGGAACTGTTACCAATTCCGCGCGATGCGAAGCCGGAGGTTAAACGCCGACGGTGGTGGGGGCTATGGTTTCAATTGCAGGGTCGTAGAAGGTGCGGCGGATGCGGTCCCCGAGTTTGTGCAGGCGCAGGAAGTTGGTCGAGCCG
>Ga0116231_10013396_pt1 | contig 11548 bp, 5 predicted proteins | sample S1TSphgellanicum_2_FD_89695 | JGI IMG/M metagenome (GOLD analysis project Ga0116231, IMG submission 89695) | Host-associated microbial communities from peat moss isolated from Minnesota, USA - S1T2_Fd - Sphagnum magellanicum MG | ecosystem: Host-associated > Plants > Peat moss > Unclassified...
AACACCAAGGTATTTAACTACAAGACCAAACCACAAATAACCAAATTAAAATAAGTAAAGAAAGTAATTCAACCTTGTGAAAGTAACCTAGTTACTTTCCTACTCCAGTAACTAATGAAACTTAACTAGTTGAGCTTGAATTCTCAACAGGGGAACTAGTTTAGGCAGCCTAGCTTAAGCCATTTAACCTAGGCATTAAAAAAACTTCAAAGGCTATGTAAACCACCAAAGTATCTAGACATCTAAGTGTTTAGGTGTTGAGGTTTGTAAGTGGGAGGATTTGAACCCCCCACCTCCACTTTTAAAAACATGTTCTTAACCATTGCACCTCATTATTTATGTATGATGATTAATACTTACCACTAATATATAAACTATAACGTTTTTAGCTCAAATTAACCTAACTCACCCAAGGTTAACCTAGGTTGACTTAAGCTAATTTAAGTTACTTAATAGCCTAGCCTTGGCTAACATAGGTTAGTTGAAACTAACTTAAACGTTCCTAACTTAAATCTAGGCCCACTTACTACAAACTAACATAGACTTAGACTAGGGTAAAGTAAACTAAACTTGATTAAACTAGCATAAATTAAGCTAAACACAATTATTTAGGCTAAACTTAGTTGGACTTGGCAAAACTTGACAAAACAAATATTAATTAAACTAAATCAAACAATTCAGAATAAATTTAATTATAATTGGAAAAATAAGGCTAAATTATAACACTTAGGCAAAACTTGGCAAAACTTGACTACATTTAGCAAAACTTAAATAAATTCGATTTAACTAGAGTATTGAAGATAAACTTGGCAAAATTTAAATAAATTAAGCTAAATTAGGGTATTGAAGCAAAATTTGGCTAAACATGGTTATTTAAGTTAAATTTGGCAAATTTTAGATAAATTAAGCTAAATTAAGGTATTGAAGCAAAAATTGGCTAAACATGGTTATTTAAGTTAAATTTGGCAAAATTTAAACAAATTAGGTTAAATTAAAGTATTGAGGCAAATTTTGGTTATTTAATTTAAACTTGGCAAAACATGGCTATATGAATTAAACTTGACTAAATTTGGCAAAACTCGGAAAAACTTAAATAAATTAGGTTAAACAAAAATATTGAAACAAGAATTGGCAAAAATTGGTTAAACATGGCTATTTAAATTAAACATGGTTAAATTTGACTAGATTTGGCAAAACTTGGCAAAACATGACAAAACATGGTTATTTATGTTAAGTTTGGCTAAACTTGACAAAACTTGGTTAAACATGGCTATTTATGTTGGTAAAACTTGGCTATATTTGGAAAAATTAGGTTAGACTTGGCAAATTAAACATGGCTAATGTTAAATTTAATTAGATTTGACAAAACTTGGATGAATTAGGCTAAATTAGGGTATTGTGGTTAAACATGGTTGAACATGGTTATTTAGGTTAAACTTGGTAAAATTTGGCTTTATTTTGGAAAAACTTGGTTAGACTTGGCAAAACTTGGTTAGACTTGACAAAACTTGATTAAACATGACTACTTAGGTTAAATTTAACTAAACTTGATGAAACTTAGATGAATTATATTAAACTAGGGTATTGTGGTTAAACATGGTTCAACATGGTTATTCAAATTAAACTTGGCCAAACTTGACAAAATTTAAATAAATTAAGTTAAGATATAAAAGCTAAACTTGGCTAAACATGGTTATTTAGTTTTAAATTGGTTAAACTTGGAATTTTTTTGAAAAGTTAGGTTAAATTAAAGTATTAAAGCTATATGTGGCTAAACATGACTATTTAAAAATTAAACTTGTTTAGACTTGGTAAAACTTGGATAAGTTTGGTTAAAATAGGGTATTGACATTAAACTTGGCTAAACATGGCTACTCAAGCTAAACTTGAATAAACTTAACAAAACATGACAAAACATGGTTAAATTAGACCACTTAGGCTAAATTAGGCTAAAGTTGGGTTAATTTTGGTTAAATTTTCTTCAATTTGGTTCACTTGGTTTTTAAAAAACTAGCTAAAATTAGTTAAATCAAGCTAAATTAAATTATTTCTATTTTTCTAGGTTAAAATTAGGATAATTAAACTAAATAAATTAGTTTAAATTAGTTCAAATTATATAATTTACATTAAATTGGGTTACAATAAGTTAATCTAAGTTATGGTAAATTAGATTAGATTAAACTATGTTATTTAGGTTAAATTAAGCTAAAGTAAATTAAATTGTGTTAAAGTAAGTTAATCTAAGTTATGATAAACTAAATTAGATTACTTAAGCATTTGTTTGTCCATTTCAAATTAAATTAAATTTTTTTATACTATTTCAAATTCAAATATTGCTTCAATATGAATACATTAGTTGTGTAATCATATTTTTAGTTCTAATTATAGTCATATGTATAGTCATGTAATCATAATTTTGACCATAGTCATTAATAAGGTAATGATTAAAGGCCATATATGATTACATGATTATGTTTGGACATTAATCGCAAGATGTCCTAGTCATAAAAATCACATTTTGGTGTTATGATAAGTGACCAAATCTTATGATTAATATACTTAGGGTCAACAAAAACACCATTAGGTTTGAATAAGATCTTATCAATATAATCTACATCAATAGGTTTTGTGATTGTGATTTTATTTAAGGTGTTGAAGCACTAAGGTGGATAAGATGAATAAAAACTACCATATCAACAATAAGATAATCATTTGAACTATAATAAAAAAACAATTAACAACCTTGCCTTAGACCTGATGAACAAAATCCCCATATGTGATTTGGGTTAAGGTGTTGAAGCATTAAAATTTAACTAAGATGAACAAAAACCACCAAATTCACATGAAGACAATGTTCAAAGCTAATTTAAAAAACAACATTTAATCAAATATGATGAACATAATTTAGAATTGTGATATGGGTTAGGGTGTTGAAGTTTTAAGGTTTAAATGGGATGAAGAAAATCTATTAGAACACATGGAATTTTTTTTTTAAATTGATCAATAAAAGTAGTAAGTAGCTTTTAATTAGATGTGATTAAAAAAATCCCTTTTGTGATCTAGGTTAAGGTATTGAAATATAGAGGTTTAAATGGGATGAATAAAACTACTATATCAACTTGAAAACAATCATCAAAATTGAAAAATAGAAGTTATAACAACCTTGAATTAGATTTGATCAACATAATCCAAATTTGTGATTTCTTGTTCAAGTAAAAGGCTTTGGATGGAATGAACATAAATTGTCAAATTAACATGAAGATAATCATAAAAAATAATTAAGAGAAACAATGGCTTTGGATCAAATTTGATTAGTAAAACTCACAATGGTAATATGGGTTAAGGTGTTGAAATATTAAAGTTCAAATGGGATGAATAAAATTTACTATATCAAGATCAAGGCAATCATCAAAATGAACAACAAAAGTAGCAATAGACTTGGATCATAGTTGATCAACAAAATTCACAAAGGTGATTTTGGGTTAGGTGTTGAGGTATTAAGGTTTAGATGGGATGAGTAGAATCTACCAAGTCAAGATGAAACCAATCATAAAAAATGATCAACATCTAAATAATAGTAGGTTGAATCAAATTAGATTAAGGAAGAATCCGCTTTGATGATCTTTGTTAAGGTGTTGAATTAGAAATGTTTGGATGGGAGGAGCAAAAACTATTAGATTAACATGAAAATAATCATCAAAATTAACTGAAAAACAACCTTGGATCACAATTGATTAAAAATATGCATCAATAATATGGGTTAAGGATTTGAAATAATGGGGTTTAAATGGAATGAGTAAAATCAACATCAAAACATCATCAAAATGAATAACATAAACATCAATACACTTGGATCACATTTCATTAACAAAATCTGCAACGATGATCTAAGTTAAAGTGTTAATTCGCTTTGGTGAAATATTAGGGTTTGGATGGGATGAGTAAAAATTACTTGACCAACATGAAGAAAATCATCAAAACTAATGAAAAGAAATAAAAATGTTGGATCAAATCTAATCAACAAAACCTACTTTAGTAATTTTGGTTAAGGTGTTGAACAATATAGGTTTAGATGGGATGAGGAAGGACTACTAGACCAACACCTAACAAGGATTTAAATTGATCAAGAGAAGTAGTATGTGCCTTGGACCAAAATTGATCAACAAAATTCACATTTGTGATTTCTATTGAACTAAAGTATTAGGGTTTAGATTGGATCATGAATAAAACCCACCAAACCAACATAAAGACAATCATTAGAATTGATAAAAAAAAAGTAGCAGCAATCTTGAATTAGATATAATCAACATGATTCACATCAATGATTAGGTTAAGAGGTTGAAGTATAAGCTTAAAATGGGGTGAGCAAAAACTACCAAATCAACATCTAAACAACCATCAAAACCACTCAAGAGAAGCAACATGTGCCTTGGACCAAATCTGATTAGCAAAATCCACATTTGTGATCTCAATTAAATTGAAGTATTAGGCATTGGAATGGATGATCAAAAACCATTAGACCAACATGAAGACAATCATCAATAACCAATTTAATTGACAACAATATAGAAGTGATCACTAGAAACATCAAGATGGGTGGTCACAAAATTGGATGAAAGAATAATCTGCATGCAATTTGAATTAAATGGTCCTTTTTATTAATAATAATCAAATTAGGCTTACATGTTAAAGCACTTAACAAGGTACAATTACACTTCTAGAAATATAGAAACGAAAAATACATCCTTGTTCTAATTGTAAATGTTGTGAATTTTTCATGTCCCAAGATTATCAAAACCCGAAGCCCTTTAAACCTTATACCATTCACTTTCCAAAACTTCATTTCTATCAACCAAGAAAAACTGATCATCAAACATGACCAAAAATCTACCCAAACACTGCATTTCAAACTCTATGTGGGTTTTAAGAAAGGATCTATGAGGCCTCTTCCGAGACATGATTTTTCAATAATTGAGATTGTTGGTTTTTACACTTTCAAGTGCATTCCATGTTGTTTTCCCCAGAACAATAGACCATTCCTTAATTAATGAAGGTGCCAAAGCATAGAGGGATTGGTTAATGGCAAGCATGGCAAAATGTGTTCAATCACCACAAAATCTGGGAGAGGTGGCACAAGAACATTAAATGCATATAGCATTTCAGTTTGGAGGCTACAAGTTGAGAATTGAAGGCATAGGTTATTAAAACATTGGGATTCTAGGCTGGGCTCCAACTCAAGTCACTTTGGGGATTGTTCTAGAAATTGACTAGCCACCAATTGTACTAGCTCACACATCTTGTGGCAAAAAATAGAGAGACCACAGTGAAAGTAAGGACTCCCACAATGTGAGGTCATAGCATTGACAATCCCAAAACATATCCTCATGCTCCCACATTGACTGCAGGGGTAATCTAGGTTACAGACTCATTTTAGCAGCAAATCAAGATTTTAATCCAAGCTTCCATTGAAATAGACTATGAAGTTATGTTCTAATTGTTTGGTACCTCATGTCCTGTCTACACCCAAGAGGGGTGTGGTAATATCATTGTCTATTGCTGCCGATGACTTCTGCCTCCAGTCCTGTACTTCTCGGACTTTGTTCACTGCATGTTGCCCTTGCTTGGATAATCCCAGTTGCTGCATGATCATGAAACCCCAATTGTTTTAGGAAACACATGGATGCTTTTCCTCCATGCAGAGATTTCCAAACCATTACTGCAATGTCAAAGAACTTCGCAGCTTATTTGTACAAGTCATTATAACCCTCAACTGCACAATTCCTGACCCAGCTCAGTATTTGACATTACATTGATGACATCCACATCAACTACCATTACCTGGACAAAATACCCTGTCATTAATATCTTCACAACATTTACATGTTGGACAATCACTACCAACAGATTGGCAGCTGAAAGATCAGTTTCAGCAAAGAACATACAGGATGGCTGAAAGAACCAACACGGCGGACCAGCGATCCTGCTCTGTTAACTTGTGCAGCAGCTACTGCTGCCACACGAACCCTGCACAGCCCAAACCACAAGTGTTGAAAGGTCAGTTTAAGGATACAACAGGTGGAAAACTCGGTGGTCCTGTGACCATGAGGTTTAGAGTATTACTAAGTATCCAGGAAACATCATGTCACTTGGAAAGCACAATGCCTTTGCTTTCTAGCTACAACCATACAGGGTTCAGATGATCAGCAGCACCAAAAGCGTGTGGGCATACCTCCTGTGGACATCTATGAATTCATCAGTTTCATCCAGAATCTCCTCCTGCAAGATGATTCATACCCACAAGGCACTGTAAGTGAGAACAGAACTTTGCATGACATTCCACCAACCCAACTAACAGGAATGATAATTTACAGGACCCTCAAGAAGGTAACCCTGGGCTTGAGAGAGAGAGGTACGGATTGAAACCTCCAAATCTCTACATCCCTCACCCTTAAACTTACTTGCAAGAGCTCTTCCATGACATCTTCCAAAGTAATGATGCCAATCACTTCCCCCTCTTCAACATCATCTATCTGCCCAGCACTTCCTCCCAGTGGGTCATCAGAGTGGATATGGCTTTGTTCCTTTTTCCCGTTCTCTTCGCCATTTTGACTACTGTGTTCTGGTCGATTCTCATCATTGTCAGCTGCCCCAATTTGGATGCCTTTTTCAAGGTCTTTATCCCCACTTTCACAATTGCACCCATCTGATCCATCCATGGTGCTTTCTTGATGATGCAGCCTGACATCCTTCCTCTGTTGTTTTGATTTTATAACTGCAGCCATGTGACTGCCACCTTTTTGAAATTCGTTCAATATATCATAAAGGGGCATATCACTTCCAACTCTGCAACACAGAGGACAGATATTAACATCAAAAGTCTTCACCCAGTCAACCTAGACTTATTCACAAAAAATAATTCTCCAAAAGTCTGTTTGGAGAAAACATATGGAAACAACTAAGTTATTGAAACAGGATCCATCAATCACCATATTGCACAAGTTTTAAGAACTTCAATAGATAGTACTGAGAATCCAAGTTCAATTGTGTCAAGCAGCCTTTTGCAGAAGTTTGAGATTAGAAGCAAATAACTCTCATGAGAATTGAGAAATTTCAATACTCATGGTTAAGAAAGCCAGAACAAGATGAAAACTTTCCCTTGAAGTCAAAAGATGAATTTCCTGAGGACTGAAGAACAGGGAAGAAGAGAAACACAGAAGGGCAGAAATAAAACAAAGAACAATCAAACTAGAAGTATGAATGAAAGTGACAGTCTTTCACTTGTTCAGGGATCATTAACAGTAACATGTATGATAGTATCTAACTTATCTATCACAACTCATCAACTGACTTCATCAGCTCACTACAGTGGGTAAAGACTAGTGTAACCATAAGCCTGAATCCTGAGTTTCTGTTGCAAGTCCAGAAGCAACAAGAAGACTTACCCATGATACTGGCTAGCATCTAACACCATCAAAGGGAAAAGCATAGAGAAAAACCGTGGGAAAGAATAGAAAACTAAAGAGTACACACAATAGGAAGAAAGGAACAGAAAAACCAGACACAAGGAAACGACAGAGGAGGACCAATTTCGAAAGCAAATGTACATTTACTTCCAGTTCAGTGATGAAGGAGTTTAAGGAGGCATTCTTCTCACCTTGGCATTCTTCTTATGGAGACAGCACTCAAAGGAGTCTCATCCTCTGCACGAACAGTCACTAGACTCTTCACCTGCAGGCATGTAGAACTTGATGAAAGCCATTTGGGTATCTAAAGATGACACTGCTGGCACCTTATATAGCCTTCCAAGAAGAGCCAAAGAAAAACATACAATTCCACTTGTGCCAGCCCAAAATAAGAAATGCTGAACAAAATTAACCTTCATTTCTACTGCATGTGTAGATCCTGGATAGTAGCTCAATGACTCACATGACATGCCAGCGCTGAGATCCAGGCAGATTAAATTACCAGTAGGAGTCCAATGATATTCCGAGGGTTGCCATCATACACAGGAACACGGCTGTGCCCTCGAGCCAATATCTTCTCCAGTGTCTCCCTGTTAAAATTTGAAAAGCATGTGAGATAAGAGACTATCAAAGTGGAGAAATTCTCTGGAACATGTCATACATCATCTGGAACATAGTCAAGAACTACTTCCCAAACCATGCACTTGGTTTGACTACAATATTGTTCAGGTCTGGAGTGGGATTGAGAAATTCACTTATTGAATGCCAGATTCATATTGCCTCAGGATTTGCACCCAAAAAAACTACAGAACAAGCAGAATTAGACAGGGTGCATATCCAAAAGGGAGGATATATAAACAAAATCCTCTTCAAGGATTTATGCAGCACAGAGATTGGACACCAATAGCAGTAAAGAGAGCACACACCAATCTAGCTTGGACTGAATATCCAATGAAAAGGTAGATTCAATTGGTGTCATGGAATCCAACACTGTCTGACACATTGCAAGAACAAGATCATCAAGCCTAATGTGAAGGTACCAATCCTCTGCCACAATACTTTGCAGTTTTGCTTCTTCAATGCCCCTAACCTATGCTGAAAATTCCAAACTTCTGAACTTCCTGTGTTAACTGATAGACAAGAATCAAGCTTTTACTGATGTAGGTTCCCAGGTTCTGCTAAAATCCTCACCAATATGCAAGAAAAACGAAATTCTGCACAGTTCTAAGTTCATAAATTCCCTGTACTCCATAAGGAAAAAAAGTTTAATGCACTGAAAATTTTGTGTGCAAACTACAACTAAAAATCATATAATATGAGATGCCAGTTGAAACTACTGTGATTCAGGCTCTCCACTAAAGAGAGTCACAGCTTACACCTTGGTACTGCCCCATCTCATAGTTGGGCTGTATGAACTCTAGTCATTTCTACTTGGTGAGATACAAACCTTTTCAGTCAGGTCCAAAGCCCCTTGGATGATGGTAGTCTCATCATGAGTAAGATCCCCTCCTCTTCCAGCCTAACCTCACACAACCGAACCCTTCATGTTCTTATACTTATGTCATGCCAGAGGTTTGTCAAGCGCATGACCTGCCCATTTCTAACAACCACAAAATGCATGTGGAGAGAGACAAAGCGTAAAGCCCTATCTCACAAATTGTTACATCTGTCACTGAACTTACCTCTTTCCCATGGATTGAAACAAGTGCCTTAAGTTGTGCACGTCGAAACAATGCTGATTCACTGTGACCCAAAAGATAATCCAAGATCTGCAGCCATGTAATATAAGAGATACATCAGCCATGGGTTTTCCATAAGGATTCTCCACTGCAGGCATGGCAGCAAGGAAGTGAATTAAATACCTTCCCAACAGGGTAGGAGATTGGAAAGCACAGAACCATAAGGATTTTAACCAACCAAACCAAATTTGCACCAATGGCCAGGCCATGTCGAGAACAGAGTGCTTGTGGGATCACCTGCAAAAACCACAACTTTGCATAAGGATGATTACACTGTAGAATTGACTAAAACCCAAAACATATATTCTGTAAAGATGATAATTGTGCCCTTGTTGATGTGCTATGCCCTCTGCTTCACATCACACAAAAATTTCATGGATATGGACAATCAGGTTTTGAAAACATGATTCAAAATCTGTGCATTATTGAGGAGAAGATATGGGTCATGCAGTCACATGCAAGCTCAAATTTGGACTACCAATCAGGCAGCACACACTGCAGTAAATTTAGGGGCAGAATGAGAGAATGTATAACTTCTTACCTCCCCAAAGGCGAGTACAAATGTGACTGACAGGATTACAGCCACCACCTCATTGAACATAGTATCCAAGAAGATTGGTAGAGCCTGAATCAAACCCACAGAATCCGATGCTAAATAAGATTCAATGGTTCTGAACTATGGCAGAATTGGTCCTCTCAGGTAAAAGAAAAAAAAAAGAGAGAGAACATTAGAGCAGTGGCTTGGATGAGTGAATGCATGAACTGAACTAAAATAAATAAGTAAATAATCTACCTCCATTGCAGCTGCGTTACAGAGAAGCAAAGTGACAAGAAGCTGATGCTGCTCTTTCACCACAGGCAGAATGGTAGCTGGCCACAAAACAGCACAATCAGCTGGCTGCACCGATAGACATCAAGCACTTTTAAGAAAGGAAAAAAAAAACGTAGGTGTCAAACTGCGTTGTGCATGACTTCCATCACGATCTGCGAATTCTCCACATCTATTTGTCCATCTCAAAAAGACTGGCTACATATGAAGAAGCTCCGAATTCAAAAGAAAAGACCGCATAGCGTGCAGTTTCCAGAAGAATTCACAGGAAGAAGAAACATCTAAAGAACGATTCCAATGGAATCGCGTGAAAGGTTTCATGACGGATCTAGGAATTGAGTTGCGAGAGAGCTGAATTTTCTGGAAAAATCAGAAAGAAAGAGGCCAAAAAGGGAAAAAAGGCTTACCCGCCTGTTTTTTCTCCTCCGCCGTGCCGCTCTGCTGTAGAACCTCCAGGTCCATGAGCCCCAGTGACATCAAACCTAGCGTTAGGCCGGACATTATGCCCGCAAAAAACACCAGGGCAGCGGATATCCCCGCATAAATCCACCACCACAGAGTTCCGTAAGCAATCTCGTCGTCGGATATTGATCGCCATGAAGAAGAAGAAGAAGGATAATCACTGAATCCAAGCAAGTCCAACAGAAGAAGCATCTTTCTAACAGCCTCTGACCAAGAATTGTCACCACCAGACCGCTAATTTACCGCTGCTGCGATTGCTACTTTGCATCCGAAGACACAACAAGTTCATGAAAACTTCGCTCGACGCTCGACGATCAAACAGCGACGACAATCGCCAACTCCAAAAACAAAAGCGCTAAGACAGCAGAAGACGAAGAAGAAGAAGCGCACGAGCTACAGAGAGAAAAAGTTGTTCCTGACCACCGGTCGGACTTACCTACTATCGTATAATAGAGTTCGACCGCTGGTCCGTTAACCTTCTTGCGATTGTTAGTGCTGTTCGTACGGTGAGGGAGGCAACGGACCAGCGGACTAAAAGTTACCTGACAGTGAATCCGAACTCCCAAACAAAAAGAGAAGAGAGAAGAAGAGAGAAAGAGAGAGAAAGTTGTTCCTAACCAGCGGTAGGAGTTACCTATTATCGTGTAATAGAGTTCGACCAGTGGTCCGTTAACTTTCTCCTCCTTTTTAGCGCCGATTTGTACGGTGAGGGAGGCAACAGACCAGCGGACTAAAAAGTTATCTACCAGTCAGTCAGTGTCCAAAACAAACGCGAAGAGAGAAGAAGAGAGAGAGAGAGAGAGAGAGATGAAGTTGTTCCCGACCACCGGTCGGAGTTACCTACTATTGTGGAATAGTAGGTAACCCGAGGTTCTCAGAGAATTCGAAACCTCTGGTTCTCGCGGTTGCCTGTTCTTTCATGAAAACCGATGGGTAGTTGAGGTTTTCGAAATAAACCGCCGGGGGGGGGGGGGGGGGGGGGGGGGTTTTTTTTTTGTTTTTCCCCCAAAAAAAAAAAAAGAGGAGGCGGGTGGGTTGGCATACCACCATCTTTA
>Ga0116231_10013399_pt1 | contig 11546 bp, 8 predicted proteins | sample S1TSphgellanicum_2_FD_89695 | JGI IMG/M metagenome (GOLD analysis project Ga0116231, IMG submission 89695) | Host-associated microbial communities from peat moss isolated from Minnesota, USA - S1T2_Fd - Sphagnum magellanicum MG | ecosystem: Host-associated > Plants > Peat moss > Unclassified...
TGCCAGTTTTGCATCAAAAAAATAGAAAAAAAAAAAAAAAAAAAAAATCCCCCTGAGAGGAACCTCTGACCTATAACCAAAGTTGGCTAATTCCTCTTGTGGGATGATGGCCAATGTGTGATTGCAAAATTGAAAACTAACTCTGAGAAGAACCCCATTTTAAATGAATGGAACATTGTTTGCTCAGCTAAATTGCCAAGTTGATTTTGTGTCTTTGCCAAGTCCATTTTGCCAAATTGCTGGGTCCATATTCCACAATCCACTTCAACAGCTCACCAAGTTGCCAACTCCAGTTTGCCAAAATTGTCGAGTCCACATCATCTCTGGTGAACCGCCCGAATGCACTTTAAAGCTGCCCAACTTCAAGCAAACACCATTATTCCATGTATATAGTATATGTGCTGCATTCAAAAAGCTTAGCAAACCCAGGAGGAGCAAGAGAAGCCCACATAGCTTCTCGTGCTTTTACCTCATGTTTAAGAGTAAAACATTTCTCCCCACCCCCACTAAAAAAGGCAGGGAAAATAAATCCTACCCATCATCCCCAACAATTTATGAAGTTGCAATTTGAAAAAGGTGCTGGCTATCTGATCTAATAGTCTGCTGTCAAAGCTCTCAAATACCAAGATAGATAACATGTACCTGACAAACAAGTCACAGATTGTGTGAAATTTGTCACATATGATATGGTGAGTGAGTGAGTGAGTGAGTGAGTGAGTGAGCACTGAGTGAGAGGCATTATAAAAAATCATGGTGGACTTTGCTCTTTACATTAAAAAGATATCCAGCAGAACAGTATGTACTACGCAATAAGTAGCAATCATGTTCCACCACCTCAATTGTATTCTATGATGTCTGGAGTCTAAGGGAGTGCCTTTGTGAGGAACTTGAGGGGAACACCAAAAACCCCAAAAGATCTCAAACCCCATCCTTGTGGGGAACATGAGAGGAACACCAAAAAACCCAAAAGATCTCAAACCCCATCCCCTCCCCCACCTTTGGCTTATGGGGAATAATTAGTCATTTCTTTGCATCCAAGTACAACAACTCCCCAAAAACTCCTTTTTCAGTTATTGCACTTCCCATGGTTCTTCTAGACTGGTTTTTTTTTAAAGCATTCCATTGGTTTTGATTTTTCTCTGGCCAGCAGAAAATAAATAAATAAATAAAAAGAACCCCCTAAACTATTCCAAGCTGACAAAACACAGAATGAGGTATGGGCTTAAGAAGCTTCAAATGTCAAGTGAGGTGTCTCTCACGGGGAGTAAGGAGCATGGGAAAACACACAGACTAGTCAGAACATGAAGATGAGTGACAAATGGTTTTGAGAGCTGGTGGGCAAAAATGCTTGCCAGGAGTAGCAAGCATAAATTGCCACAGAGATTTCTGGCCCTGCAGAATTCCAGGATTTTTTCGGGTTGGTTTTCTTGTTTGAACAATGTACGAGCAAAAGCTGACCTACAACCCATAAACTTACTACACCATTCTTCCCTTGAATTTCCTTGGAAACTACTACGGCTTTACCTACACCATTCTTCCTTCAATTTCCTTGGAAACTACTACTGGTTCGTCACCTACACCATACTTCCTTGAATTTCCTTGGAAAATAGTCCTGGTAAGGAGGGGCACAAATTATAAGCTTTTTGAGTCCATGACCCATCATTCTTCTTCTATTGGTTTTGATAGATTCCAAAAGATCCTGCCCCTGCACCTGGCCCCTTTCTTTTCTTTTTTTTCTTTTTTTCCTTTTTTAAATTTTTCTTTTAATTTCTAAAATTTTCACAAACAAAAATTTGCTGCTGAAAAGAAAATAGAATTTACACTGGAAATACACATATTTCCAATCTTCTCTCATTTTTTCTTGTCTCACCCAAATAAATGTGCCAAAGTCACACTCGATTTTCTTTTGTTTGCCAATTTCCACCAGAAAACATTTAAAACACCAGGTGCAATCCACCCTATACCATAACCTTTAACTTTTGAGTGCGTGGAAAACAGCAACAAAATAAAGACAATAGTTTAGAAGAAGGCCCACTAAATGTCAACAGCATTGAGAGAGTGCATTCCAGTGTCAATTGAACAATAACAATATTTCAAGCTTGAATCATTTCCGTGGCACCACCATATTGAGCTCCCAATGTCTTGAGCAAAACCAAACAACATGTTCATTACTTTGTCCTCATTCCCTATCCCTTATGTCACCCCATAATTACTTCACAGAATCACAACCTCACGTGGTTATTCATGATGATAACCTCTCACACACATTCCACTATGGCACATAATCTTGCACACTAAGTAATGCATTCCAAATCAAAAGCCCCAAGAAGCCAAAAAAATACACTTGAACAAGACTGTCCCATAAGAGGAACTTTTCAATTGAATGAAGCCAATATGATGGATTCAAGTCTTCCCAATTAGTAGTATGCTAACTAACTACCCAATCCATGACTCATCATCTTTATCCAAATTTCTTCACTCAGAACATTCCCACTAAAATGAAACCCCCTAATTCTTGCAAGACATTGTCAATCTAGGACAAGGAAGTAGCTAAGTCTGTCCCTGCATTTTGGGAATGTCCTCCACCCTTGCACTTCACCTATCATGAAGCACAAGGCCAAGGTTATCATGCTCCTAAACGTAGGTCGATCATGAGGCATATGGGGGAGGGTTCTTACACCTAATCTTAGGCAGTGATATCCCTCCACATTTCTAGGCGGGGATGTTCACACATACAAGGTGGCCTCCAAATACACTAGGAAATTTTTCCAAGTGCTTTAATGGTTTATGCAAAACTATGGAGCCTGACCCTTGCTCCTGTCATGTCATTTGCTGCTCAACTCAAATGACATCAGGTTTCATAAATTAGACAGCAATGGAAAAAGGTGTAGCAAAAAAGCAAGAGCAGGAAGGTGTGAAGTCCTATGACTCATACCACTTGCAAGATGGTAGGTAAGCTCAACAAGGCCTCCAAGTCAAGGCTTCATTGAGAGGCTCAATTACCTACTTTAGGTTTACAAGGAGCTTCCCGATATATAACTAAACCATCACCTCACACTTGATGATCACATAGGGGATTCAGAATGGACAAATCCCAACAATGTTCAAACACCGCATTGTAAGAGGACTAATATCTTGTCTGATAAGTTGAGGTGCAACAACCCAAAAACTCTATATGTTTTTGAACTGTTCAAACTACCCATATCGGTTCTCATTCTCCAAGCATATCAGTAACAGAAGTGATTCAATGACTCTCCCATTGGAAGTCACCAACAAGATCTAATCAATCTTAGTGATAAGGCAAATGGGCACAGGTGCAATTTGTCTGAAATCCTTATCACTATGCTTATTTCCTCACAGGCAAGAAGAGGGCTTGTACTTACCAACTAGGATCCCATGATGATTAGAGCCATAATATGCACCCAGGCTGGGATACTGCAACCAGGGCAAGCTATTGCACTCTGAATGTCTCTCTCATATTGTAAGTATTATGTGCACTTGCACACAGATCTGTGGCCTTGTCCTCCAGAGTGATCCTCTCAAGAGTTCAATGCCAAAACTTAGGGTAGCCATGATTAGCACGTCACAATTCTGCATCACAAGAAGACTTTGAAAGATCTTTTGTGAGCTTCCACATGCACAGTTTGGACAAGTATTACAGACTTCAAACTTGAACACAAGCATTCAGGTACCATGACATTAGGCAAGTGGAGAAATCAGCCTACCGAGCTTTGACTCAGGACATAATTATATGTTCTTGACACAGAATTTCTTAATCCACAACCATATGTTTAGCTCAATATGGGAACAAGCCTTTCAGAGATTCCACTTTACCTTGCAAGGTACGGAGAACAAGCAGAAGAATCCACAATGGCTTTCCCCCAAGCTTCATGCAGGAAACCTCATCAGTAAACCACCTTGAAAATTGCAATGTCAAATGCTGGTCAATTTTGAGATGAAAACATATGACGAACCTGTTTCCAAAAAAATTCTTCCATGGCATTCTCAAACGCTACCCCATTCACATGGCATAGTTGGTTTAGTGATGGAGAAAACTAACGAATAGATAAGACCGGACGTACCTAAACTGGATGGCAGTGACCTTGGAATTTCATAGAGGGAAATTATGTCCAAATCTACTTTCAAGGACTTTGTTCCATGAGAGTTTGCAGTGCTATATCTGCAAACCAAAGCCCCATCTATCGCCCTTTTGTGAAGCTTCTCCTTATTTCTCACTGCCCTTAACAAGTAGGTGCAAGCACACTACCAAGGCAGGTATAGTTGTTTATGAACGGTGGATGTGACAATGCTCTATGCACAATGTTCAAGGTCAAATGCTGCTGCTGTCTTATTTTTTCTTGAACAAGTAGTGTGAGACTCCCCACTCCTCACCATTGTTATAGCCAAACAACTCAGCCACTGCTATAAAAAATGTGCGCCAGTTGGCAATCCACTTGTTCACATCAGCTTCACCATAGGCTTTTGCAAATATTGGTCGAATAGTTTTGACTTCTCTGTCCAACTTTTTCAGCCACTCCTCACTGTTGAAAGAAAGAGAAACGTGAGCTAGAACATGTTGTTAGAAACAGTAACCAAGATTTGCTTTTAAGACAGCAATCAAATTGTGGTGCAGAAGAATACATCACTATGTGGACTGAAATCTTTGAAGCATGATCTTTCTTTGTCCCCTAAATCACATGGATCCAGCAAATTACAATCTAGCAATCTTTGCACCAGCTCTCAACTCAAGAACTCTTGAACAGGCTTGGTTTATGATTGTTAGTAAGAAAGCAAGCTTTTCTTCCTTCATCAAATTGAGCTCAGCACCTTAAGACAAGCCATTACAGGTGTTTACAAAGATTCCATACCTGGTTTGTGCATAATGCTTGCCATTTACATACCATTGGTTCAAGATTGATACATCATCCTACACACCCAATCCATGAACATGCTTACCACCTAAAATATGACAGAAATTTTGGAAAGATTAAACATCACACATCAGCTACTGCAATGGAACAGATGACCATGTCAAAAGTTTGCCTCAGTATATCTTTGAACTAGTACCTGGAAGTAAAGAAGCAATGAAGCAGAGGCCATTGTCCCTCCTGTAAAAAATGTCCGGGACATCCAATCCTCTTCACCTTCATCCTGCAGGTTCAAAACAATAACTTTGCATTAGGATTCCCACACCTCTTCAAAGACACTGAAATAGTAGTCAAGAAGACACTCTCCATCTCAATTGAGGAGCAGTTTGAATGATAGTGACAGTCATACCACAAAACAAAATTGAGGAGCAGTTTGAATGACAGCGATGGACATATGCATGTTCAGGGACCTTCAACAGCAACATATATGGTATTGACCACCTACCATAACATTCTCACTGACTCCATTAGTTCCTGGCATGGGTGCAGGTTAATGTTAAACATTAACTAAAATACTGAGATACTGTCACAAGAACCACAGTAACAGCAAAACTCAGCTGTGATACTGACTAGCTCAACAAGACTGAAAAGAGAAAGAGACAACAAAAGAACCCAACAAAAAGGGGGAAAAATAAAGACAAAGACGAAGGGAAAAGACAAGAAAAGGAAAAATCCCCCAAAACAAAGATAATGATAGAGAGAAGAGAGAATGCGAACATTGCAAGCAAGAGCATTAGAGCATTCAAAAGTGCCAGGGGGAGACTGCCAGCATTAGGGTGAAATGTCACCTCACAAGGTAGATCTATATACCTCAAAATGGTATGGAGCACTGCGGTGGCAAAAATAGTGTATGAACAGGAGGCCATCAGGCTTCAGCCAAGAGGAAATATTCCTAAGAAGCTTCTGGTAGTTCTTCATGTGCTGCATCATTGCAATAAAAAGTCTTCTGAAGTAAACAAGACAGCATTTAAATTCAAGAGATTCTGGATTTCCTGCCAAGATCCAAAATGCCAACCAGAGACACAAGAAGACAGATGGCTCACCTCAAACATTTCAATAGACAGTATGCGGTCAAATGTCTTATCAATGTTGAAGGTGTTAATGTCACAGGTGATAACTGTCACATTTGATAGACCTCGCTTCCTACAAAATCAGCACCCCTTGAGGACCCCTTCGTGATTCCCTTTCTCATCCACAAATCACACAAGAAACTTTTCTTCCTTCACATCCATGTGGTGTGAAGGTGGTGATCAGGCTCTCTTCACAACAGCTAGATCCTCAAAAGAGATCGGTCATCAACTGGCAACAAAAAATTATATTTATGAATTACCTTACCTACCCCATATATTGATATGGTAGTAGTTGAAGACAGTTCCCATCTTCAGATGTGTACATTTGGTTTCATGTGTGGCCTGAACATCTACTGATGCAGACCATTTAACCTTCATGAGACCAAAGAGATGATCATTATGGGAATGCTTTGACACACCATGGAGCACACAAAATATGAGGAAGTGCACCACACCTCCTTCAACTTGGGCTTCTGAGACATGTCACAGGGGAAGAACTGAGATAGAAGCAAGCCACAAGATCACTGACCTGCATTCTTCTATAATGAATGCCCTTTGTGTCTCAGAGTTAGAAACAGATGTGATTTTGCTGTTGGGATAATGCTCTGCAAGGTAGATGGAAAGTGAGCCCCATCCACAGCCCAGATCAAGGACCTCTTGCCCATCTTGCAGTTGTGATCTCTCACTGTAAAGTGCCATCATTGCTTCCTCAGCTTCATCAAGGGAGCTGGAAGGGTTGGGAAAGTACGATGAACTGCAAAACCAGCATGGCAGGAAGACATAATGAGAGACTTGCTGATAAAAGGAGAGTGGTGCCCACCAACAATGTCAAACATTGGTTTGTTTCTCCATATCAAAAGAGCCCCCAACTCTGGAAGCAGGCACTAGAAGTACTATGAAGCAAACATTGATAACAGTAAAAATTCAGAGTTTTGTTCTTCTTTAAATTGCACAGCCAAGTCTCACACATTATGGAGTTTAATTGTTTCAAGAACCAGCTAGACACTGTCCACCAACTTGTGAAGAGAATGCATGTCATCAGAGGTGGGAAAATCTTAAGGGAAATCCCCGTACCAAAGTGATGAAGAGACAGGTTTCTTCAGCAGCACAACTTCTCATGGTTTCAGCATTACAAATCAGCCCAGTCTAGAGTGCTTTTGAACTCTATCTCATGCTTCATGTGTCCACAGTTTCTGACCGTAACAAAAAAAGCATAGGAGGAGGTGCACCTGTACTTGAGACGTTTGCCGAGCACAAGCTGATGAAACTCAGTTGGAACTTCATAGTGTTGGGAATTTGCAGACTCGGTGTTGACTGCTATTGGCATTTCCTTCAAAGCTGTCGGCAGAATAACCAAGCATCAACCTCGACACCCCTGTCCTTACACCATTAAGAATGTGATAATACTGCAACACTTCTTTCATGAGCTTGTTGACCTAGAAGTTAAACTATGCCCTATGTGAAAGCAGCTTATTTCCAGCCAAAAGCTTGAAAATGTGCATGTTAAAGCTCACACCTTTGAAGCATGAAGTTCAAATAGAGGAACATTTGAGGCAAAGAGACAGTCACATTCCCAACACAGGTTGCTGCCATAACTCCCTCATAGCTAACCTTAACTCAGCTGTTGTATCCCTATCTAACAAGATCAGTATCTCTACATAGAAGCCACTGAACCAGATGCAATTGAAGACTAAAATAGACATAAAGGAACTTGTTGTTTTCCCCTTTTTTTTTCCTCCAAAGAAAATAGCTCTGAGCAGCAAGCAAGTAGACATATATAACTCAATAAAAAGATTTCGAAAGAAGGAAAGAAAAAGGACATACAACAATATCAGTAGCTCTGCACAGAAGCCACCAAACTGGATGGAATCCAAGACTGAAATAGACATAAAGGCCCCTGTTTTTTTTTTCCCCTCCCCTAACAAAAAAGGCAGCCCGGAGCAGCAGCAAGCAAGCAGCCACATTATAACTCGGGAAACAGAAATAGTGAGACTAGAAAAGAAGGAAATAAGAAGAACATATAACAGGATCGGTAGCTCTACATAGAAGCTACTGAACCAGATGCAATCCAAGGCTAAAATAGACATAAAGGACCTTGTGTTTTTTTATTCCTTTCCAACGCAAAAAGGCAGCCCCGAGCAGCAACCAACCAACCAATCACATTATAACTCGAGAAACAGAAATATTGAGATAAGCAAAGTAGGAAAGAGAACGCACATTGCACGAAGGACATAAGCGCTTGCAACTGCTCTTCGCCGGTCGACTTGTAGAGAGTTTTGAGGCGGCTTTTGAGCAATGCACGAGTGGCACGTCTCAACACAAAATCCGGCAACACATTGGCCTCCAGTGCTTGTATACCGAGACGCAGAACGGCATCGTAGGACGACGACATGAGGAAATCCATGGAGCCGGCGAGGAAGGAAACCACACAAGACGATCTCTCTCTCTCTCTCTCTCTCTCTCTCTCTCTCTCGGAAGCAAGGAGACAAAGAAAGCAAACCACGGCGACCGTTTTCGAAGAAGAAAGGGAAACGAGAGTTTAGTGGTCCAAAAACATCCAACGATTTTATCTACTAGTAGAATCGACAAAGGGGCGGGGGCTGGCATGCGCTTTCTTTTTTTTTTTCTTTTTTTTCTTTTTTTTTTTTTTTAAATTTTGGCAAAATTTTGCACAATTGCGAAAGAGAGAGAGAGTTTCTCTGTCGCAATACAGTTTTTTTTAAAGAAATAATTCATCATATTTAGAGCAGTGTTTTTATTTTTATTTTTTTGATGTCGAAATTTTGGCGAAATTTAACCCCACCAAAAAAAAAAGTCGAATTTACACTTGAAAAACAAAATATTCGCCATTTTTATTTTCATTTTCATTTTTTATATCGAAATTGTAACCAAGTTTCCCCCCCCCAGAGGGAAAGAAAAATTAGTCGAATTTACAGTTGAAAAACAATTTTTCTACAAAATATTCGGCATTTTTATTTTCATTTTTAATATCGAAATTTTGGCGAAATTTAAACCCCAAAAAAATAAATTTTAGTTTAAAATTTTCACTTGAGAAACCAAAATTTCCAAAATTTTCGCCATTTTTTTGTCGAAAAATGGCGAAATTTTTCCAGGAAAAAAAAACACTGAATTTAGAGATTTTTTGAAAAGATTCCCTCATTTTGTAATTCAATTTTCTATTTTGGAGCAGTTTTTGGGGTAGTGTAAAGCCCAAGGGGCAAGACTTTGCTGGAATAAGGGACCCCCCCTTGACGGGGCCAAGGGTGAGAACAAATCCAAGAAAGCCCTTCTTAGGATGCTCACAACAGATGATAAATCATTTTCTTTTAAATTTAATTTTTGGGTTGAAGTCTTTTCCCTTTTTTTTAAAAGAAAAAATGCATTATTTATTATTATTATTATTATTGTAATTTCATGCAATTATTTGTCAATTTTTTAATGTTTTTTTCTCTTTATAAAAAGAAAATGACAATATATTGTCATACCAACAAGTAATTAGTAATTATTATGAGATTGAATGTAGTTTATTATGTTGATAAATGTTATAATTTGCATAACAATAAGAAACATAAGATTTAAGGAAGGGGTGGGTAATTGGCATGGGGAGATGCTTTTCCTTTCTTTGAAAAAAAATTTAAAAATCATTCTTATTCGTGACTATTATTAGTTCATGCAATTCTTTTTTTTCTTTTTTTTTGCATGGAATGTATATTTAGTATTATTTGTGCATTGCAATCTATGTTTATTATGATTATGCATCCATGCAACTTTCTTAAATTTTATGAGTTTATTTATTTATTTATTTATTTTATTGAATATATTTATGTTTTTTCTATGTGAAAATTAATGAGATGATAATGTATCAATAACTAGGTAAAGACACAAAGCACTAACTAATAACTAAAATATTCACACTTCTTTCTCACACAATGTTTATATGTCTAAACAAACCTTTATATAGTAATATGGTAATAATACATGGATGGTGTAACATATAATAGCATGGGGTTTATGCACTAGTATTATTGGTTAGTGATTTTATTTAGGTGGGCAATTTTGTTTTGTGTTGAAAATAGAAAGTGTTAAAAATCATTGATTTTGGGTGGCTTTTATTGCCAAAGGTTCGTTTTTAAAAAAATTTCAATACTTCTCTAGGTAGTAAAAATAGAAAAATATTTCTCATTTTTTGTTATGAATGATTGACATTTTTTATTTCATCTTTTTATCAATTATGATTCATCATTTTTGTCTCATTTTTTTTATGGATGATTATCATTTAGTTTACATCACAAAGTTGAAAGTAAATGTGCTACTAATGTTTTCAAGGAACCTATTGAGCTACAATGAAATGTGTTGGTGTTGGTAGTTTCCAAGTTTTTTGTTGTTTTATTCTTATCACATCAAAGGGTTGAAACATGTTCAAAGCAGCTAAAAGGGTATTGGATGTTAGTGATTACCATTCAAAATCAAAGATTTATTTGTATTTTTTCATTTGAAACCATGGTAACCATGGCAAATTTTTTTTTTTTATTCATATGAATATCAAGAAATTTTAATTTAAAATTCATTTAAATCAATTATAGGCTTTGGTTTAAGTTATGGACATTTTTAAATGAATAATTGTTGTGTCAAATGGAAAAAAATTGCAAAAAAATTTCAAAATGACTGATATGATAAAACCATTGTGATGGTAAAAAAATTTAAATGATAAAAACATTCACAATTTCATAAATGTGAAATCCTAAAATTAAAAAATTCAATATATTTTTCAAGCTTTCAAATTTTCAAACATCCTTTACAACATATAGATGGGGTGTAATGGACATCATGCATTAAGAAAAGTTCTGCACAATTTCCAATACAAGAAAATGACCGAAAATTTGAAACTAGGAAGAAATTCTAAATAATTTCTTATCCTATACATAAAATTAAAAATATGAATATTGCCACAATATGACTTGAAACAATTTAGTGGTACCATACCTTTCCACCTCCTCCCCCATCTTAATTTTCCTATTTGTTGGGTCTTGCACCACATGAAATAAAGATTCATCACATCAATTTTTGAAATATATATTTATTTACTTATTTAATTTCATGCCTACAAAAGTGTTTTTGATGTTGGAACTATTTGCAACATTGGTTTGCAAAAGATTTTTAATTGTGTTCATATTGAAATGGTGATAGTTAAGGCTAGGTTTGTTTTCTTCCTAATACATGAACCTAGAGGTTATGCAACAAGGAGGATGAATGGAAACCTTACCTTTCACATTAGTCCCATTGGCATTATAATTATAATATTTGTTGCTCTTGTTGGAAACAAATACCCAAGGTAAGAATTGGCCACTCCACAAAAAACAAATGCATTCATATAGCCCCCCCCAATTCCATTCGGATGGATGTAGGCTTTGAAACTAAAAATTCCCCCCCAACCCCCCCCCCCCCCCCCCCCCCCCCCCCTCCCTTCCACCCCAACACCCCCGCCCACCCCCTACCCACCACCACCACCCAAAATATAAAAAAAAACAATAACAAAAAAACAAAAAAA
>Ga0116231_10013400_pt1 | contig 11543 bp, 8 predicted proteins | sample S1TSphgellanicum_2_FD_89695 | JGI IMG/M metagenome (GOLD analysis project Ga0116231, IMG submission 89695) | Host-associated microbial communities from peat moss isolated from Minnesota, USA - S1T2_Fd - Sphagnum magellanicum MG | ecosystem: Host-associated > Plants > Peat moss > Unclassified...
CAGAAAAATGACAAAGTTTCTATGCCACTTTCATTTCCATCTTTTTGCTCTGTGGGATGTGCAATGAAATAATGATGATGTAAACTTGCCATACTTAATTAAAACCCAATGAAATTTCTTCCTTCCCATCCAATTTATGGCTTGGGCCCAAAGTCATGATCTTCAATCTCAATTGACCCAAGTGGGTCAAGAAGAACTGGAGTTGTTGTACTCACTGAAAACATTTATGCAATGGTTCTGAATGAAAGGAAGCATGGCTCCAAATTCAACCTTTTGTTGAAAGTAGAGTCAACTAAATATATGTCTAAATGGATGGCGAACCTGCCCTTGCCAAATGAATATCAGGTTGACAGATGAAGGTTACAGGAAAAAAAATAATTTCAATTTTGTGATGTAGTTTAGGTGGTGATAATCCATATGTGGGTTTAGTCAAATTTCACTATTAACAAAATACGAAAGGAAATGTTTTAAACATCCTCGTATATTTGTTGCTCCCTACTTGAACCATATATAGAAATCTGACAATTTCTTTATAAAAAAAATTGTGATTAAAAAAAAAATTTGGTGATTTTTTTTTTAATCATTGAATTTGCAACAAAAAATTCAATTCTTTTTTTGCAATAGTGTGAAATTTTGCACAAACAAAAAGGCCATATGGGAAGAGCATATTATGTGATTATTTTCAATTCATGAATTGATGTCAAACATAAATGAACAAGGTTGGAATGATACTAAATTAGGGTATGAAGCTGCAAAATTGAACTGACTATTGACTTTCATCATTTTCAAAGTGCATAAAAGTAAGTTCACCATAAGGGTTGAAATCAGACCCATTGCTTATGTCGTGTTTAGTCATTCATGTCATTATAGTTGCAACATGCACAAATGTAGTCAAACTTTTAACATGTGAACGTAGTTTTGACATCATATTGATTGACCACTCTCAAATATACTTGTAGCATATTTTTATTATAAATTTTTTAATTTATTCTTGACTTATGATAAACACATGAGAGGTCTTAATGGTTTCATGTTTTTACTTGTAATTTTAAAATTATTTTCTTATATTTATTTCAAAATATATATTTTTTAAATAATTTTTTTGACATATTACTTTAACGTCAAGTATGCACCCAATTGAGAACAATTAATAAAAATTAATATTTAACTTTGAAGTTGAGCCTAATTCTCAACTTAAAAAAAAATCAGCTTGGCTATTTAAAGAGTTTTTTTAAATAGTTTTTTCACAATTCCAGTTTCACATCCAAATCTTGCAAAATACTAGTTTTAGTGTTCAGTTTTTGTGTCGATTCTAACAAAAAGATGTGAACTTGTGTCCGAGTGACAACAACCTAACCTTAATGTCTGAGTTTTAACACTAGAAATTAGATGCCTTCACAACACTAATCCAAACATGTAATTAAAACCCACAAAACATTTAACAACTAACTAATCTTTCATGTTTGGAAGTGGTAAATTAAGTTGCATGTTGAGATTTTTTTAATATAATTTTACAATGATTCTTGAAATAGTTTATGGGAACATTTTATAAATTTGAAATAAATTTAATGGATATAAAATGTCCCAAAGCATTTAAAAAAAATTGTAACCAATGTTTTCATTGCTTAATCTTTTTTTAAAAAGTGATTTTGGATCCTTTATATTCATCTTATTTGCATTCATTTTATATACTCATTTACAATTAATAATATAATGTGACATTTTTTAATCATAAAATATTTATGTTAACTTATAAATAATGATTCCAAATTTATTCTCTTTGAATAACTAATTTAGTTGTACCACATCATCTTGATTAGGTAACACATCATTTTTTAAGCAAAACACCAAGGAATTGAGATTGGTGTTAAGCTCATTGAATAAATCTAGTGAGTGCCAAGAGTTTAAATGTTGAATTGCTTGTAAATTGCCAAATTTTCTAGAAATATCAAAATATGGTCTTATTATAAGACGTTTCAAAGTGAAGTGTTTACATAAAGAGTTTTGTAAAAATCAAAAACAAAAAACTCAAATGGTTTCTTCTACCAAATGGTGAAGTGATTCTTTCCAACTACAATTTTTTTCCTACATAGATTCTAAAGACAACAACCCTATGTAGAAATACACCAAATGTGGGTAAATCAATAGTATTGCTGAAAAAAATCTTTTGGTAATGCCTTATTTTGTCCAAGAGCAAGAACAATAACATCAAAATGATCTTCCTCTTTGTCACAAAAACTATCACAAGTAAAAAGTAATAGAATTGACATAAGGCAAAGATTTATCTTACTACGATAAATAAATCATGGTTTTATCTTAGATAAATCTTTCAATTTTATCTTTATTGTGGGATTTTAAATGAAGACCTCATTTTGAGGTAAATACCTCACTCTTGTTGTTGAGGTGCATCATATCTTTCATTGAGCCTTCAGCATCACAAACGGAGGAAAGTTTTGTGTATGTGTGTTTGTTCAAGAAGGTCAAAATGTGTAATTAGGAGTCAAACGGATTATTTTGAAAAAGGATTGCAAGTTCTTTTTCTCATAAGTAACTTTTACATGCAAATGAATTTTTGAATAAAACTTTTTGTAACTTTTTTTAAAAAATATTTAAATTTTTCAAATGCATCACATTTTTTTTGTTACACATTATTATAATGAATAAATATGATTTCTTAAAAAATTGTAAGTTCCTTACATATTTAATGTTTCATTTTGAAAAATGATTTAAATTTTAAGTTAGCACCAAAAATTAAATTTTCATATTCTTTGGTTTTATTATGCTCTAAGCTATAATTTTTTTTAACACATCATGTATATTATAACCCATTTATATGTGGTCAAAAACTCTTGAAGCTTTGAAAATTTGAAGCGATTTTGAAACATTCTTTGAATGTTTAAAGTTTTAGAATTTTACATTTAAAAAATATGAATGTTTTTTTGGTGTGGTTAATATGTTTTTATCATTTATATTTTTTTCAATGAAATTTCTTTTATTATATGAGTCCTTTAGATGATCCTTTACAAAATTGACTCCTTTTAATGTAATAGATGTACATTTTCAAACGTCCTAAACTAAAACCAAAACTTAAAATTGGATAAAATGATTTTCATTCTAAATTTTTTAACATCTATATGAGAAAAAAAGGACTAACTTGTCATGATTACTATGGTTTCAAATGATAATAAAAAAAATAAAGTGTGATTTTGATTGATTATGTCTAACATTTTACGCCCTTTTTGGCTCCTTGTAACGACAATTGTTGATTTGCTTGCTCAACAACCCCTACTATAGCATCCCCACAACATAAAGACAAACAAGGCTAACAAGACTATTCTCTTTGGCCTTTGATTCATGTTGGGATACCATGCCCTACTTGACAACCTTAAAAGGTTTTTGGTGACATTTTTGGGTATGTCAATGTGCTTGATCATGAATATCAATGCTCATAACAAGGAGAGGTAATTGAATAATGTTACTAAAATTCCTTTGTGACATAAACACATAAATGCATGATAGCAAAATAGACACACAAATCCAAGAAACCTTAAACAACACCACCAAAAATTCAACAAGTTTTAAACTAGGAAAATTATCAAGGGCTATGCTCATGTTTATTGACTGCACGATCATTGGTTGTTGCACTGGGAGCCTAGAGGTGATGCCTCAAATCATTCCTCAATGCATAATAACCACTTAAGTTTTCTATTTCATTTGTCTTATCTTTCTACTCAACAAAAATGAATCCCCAACATATGTGAATGTTTTATTCATCAAAACATGTTCAAGGGACAAGATGCCTTCATCTTTTATGGTCATATTGTGAATGATCACACAAGCATGAAAGATGTCAATCACAATGCCCCTATCCCATTGTTTACACAATTTTTGGATTATGCCAAAAAGTGATTGCAACATGCCAAATCATCATTTAACATCTTTTTGAGTTCTTTCTTGTTGAGTTGCAAACTATTTTTTTTTCTTCTTCTCAGCTCATGAAGAGTTTGCATAAAGATTGGCTACATTAGATGATACTATTGACTAGCAATTAGTAATCAAAGTAGTTCATGTAATGATGTCCATTCATTTCAAAGCTCATGTTATTTCTTGCACCTTGTAACCAAAAGGAACTTGTGTAACACACTTATGTCAATGTTGTCACTAGGCGTACCAAAAGAGCAATGCCAAATTCAAAAACTTTGATCTCAAATGACTTCTGAAATTGTGGAACAATTCTTATTTCTATTAGTTTCTTGCCAAAAAACTAGGCAAAATTTTCAACAATTATGCATGTGATCTAAAGAAGTGAACATGCCTAGCTCAACCTAAAATTGCATGAATTGCAATTGGTGTTCCAAATTCACTTGTCTCAAGTACACATGCTTAAGCAACTCTCAAATGGCATGGACAATTTTCTTTAAACTCTCCATGGTTTTGCTCTCTCATAAACAATATTCATCTATGGCATTAGTTAAAACTCCATATGCAAACATCTTAATGAAGTCCATACATTTTTGAAGAGGTAGGTCCATGTTGCCAAATGAATCCTTGCCTTGTGCAAAACACACATCACGGGTGATAACAAATTTAAGAAACTTCAAGACTAACAAATACCTCATTTGATAATGACATTAGAATACCTTGTCATTGTACACATTTTGTGCTTCAACAACTTGTCCATCCCTTTGCACATTGTCTCTTTGGCTTGATCTACTCATTATGTGTTGGATTTGATTTTCAACATCAATGCCAAACATAAACAAGAAGTTATGAGCAATGTGATCGTCTTCATCATCAACAAAAAGATGCTCTAACAAGCCTTGATGCTAAGCATCCATGATGTTCATTGTTATAAATAAGATAGAGTAGAGAACTTACATGGATAACAATGGCGAATTGAATGCACAAACTTGAAAAAATGCAATGTTATGTAAGGAAGGACATGCACATATACATATGAAATGCACTTATATTTCATTCTACTTACATGTGCATCACATGTGTTTTAGACACATGACATTCCTGTGCAAAAAACATGAACTCATAAAAAAACAATTTTCACATGATTTCCATTATCAAATTGTGGGATGGGAAGCCTCTGATGTTCCAAATGGGTTCCCTTATTTTTTTAAATCCTTTTTCACAAGCTTACAAATAGCCTTCATTCAGGCCATTTGACTCCAATCCTTTTTTTGGATTGGTGGTTGGTAACCAGTTCACAAATTAAACTATGCAATCTTGTTCAGTCTTGTGAAAAGATATGTCTCCAAACAACATATCTCCATTGCAAGCATCCACAAACAAGAAGCTTACAAATATGACAATTAGGTCAAAAAGCCTACCCTTCACAGCCAGTCCTCTCAGGCAACCACACCAGTTCTTTGAATTTCAAAATTTTCAAAAACCAAGAGGCGGATGTTATAAAAATATCAAAGAACCCCAAAGACTGGATTAAACCCATTGGTTATCTATCATGGGAAAAAAACCAAGAAATTTGAGCAGGTCCTTGTTTAGGGAACACCCTGCTCCTCGAGTGTTATTACCCTACACTAACCATCTGTGTGTATATTCCTACCTAGTAGCCACCAATTGCAATACCTTCTCACCTACCTACATAGTAACCACCTACAAGATAGGTCACCAAGGCAGAACCTGAGATCAGGGTTCCCCATCACCCAAGACCGGCCAACACCATGTTCTGACCCGAGACAAAAGAAAAAGAAAAGAAGGAATGACTTCACATTGGTGTATATCACAGTGGTCTAAGAAGCTACAGATAACCTTGTTACCTTGTATCAAGTGACACGGTTCAGTGTACCTGGTAGTTTTAGGTCCTTCTGGGTGAATCGGAGATCTAACCAGCAAACCTGCCCTTCTGCCACAGTTTGGAGATTATGATAATCGTACATGCAAAGATCATGGTACTAAGACATTTTTCTGATCTCCTAGTCTGATTTAGACCTCCTCATCATCTATTTGCTTCCACTAGAGAGACTGAGAGACCATGTTGGGATTTGGATCTGTATCACATTGATCTAACTCCCACTCTGATCACGAATTCTTTTTCCTTCTGTGTGATTTAGTATCTTCTAGGGGCTGCTACTGTTTTTAGCAATGACTGTTGAATCCAATCATGGAAAAATACATCTTTGAAGGACCACACTCTTCAGTAGCTGTGCTTTGTTTCTCCCACTAAGATCAAACCAAATTAAAAGTCTGCTGATCCAGGAGTCCTTGGAAAGGGTATAACATCACGAATATTTTCAATACCTGTGGCAAATTGCACAAGTCTCTCAAAGCCTAAGCCAAAGCCTGCATGTGGTACTGCAAACAGGTCAAGCACACAGATCTGCATAAATAATCAAACCACCAACCTTCAACAAACCATCCTAAATTTCCAATATGATCATTCAGCAATCTGAATGAGCTCTCTGCTCTCTATGATTCTTCTAATACTGTTTGATCCCCATTGTAGCTGCAATAGATGGTCTATTTTTCTCTAATTAATTACCTCTTCATGATATTAATTTCATCAACTGAACAAATGTAATCTTTGCAAGGTGAGGACAAGTACTTACCAGATCCATAACGTCGAAGATCAAGATACCACCAGTAGCTCTCCTTGTTAAGCCCAAGCTCTTCAATTCGCCTCTCCAGAACATCAAGACGTTCCTCACGCTGGCTTCCACCTATCAGCTCCCCTACCTATAAGCACAGAGTTAGAAGATTAAGTTCAGATCTCCTCATACTTTGAATGAAAGCAACCTTCAATGATCACCTAATTGACAATAACTGAAACTCACTTTTCCACACAATGCAAAAGGAAGAAAAGAATGGTGATGTATTTATTACCCTAGGCACCAGTAGATCCATTGCTGCCACTGTCTTCCCATCTGCATTCTCCCTCATGTAGAATGCCTTTATCTCCTGTATTCACAGTGGAGATCACAGAACAATGTCAGTGCCTGATTGATCCCTGTCACTGATAAGCAGAACTGCATTTCACCACAAAAGCAAGCAGACACTAATCTCTCCCCAATTGACACAGAAATGAAATGAACATCTCTCTCATCTGCATTTTGAGCAGTCTAGTGATAGAGGCCTTTCACCTTTGGATAGTCTGTAACAATTACTGGGTTTCCACTGAACGCCTCCTCTGTTAGATACCGCTCATGCTCACTCTGCAAGTCACAGCCCCATTCTACCTGGCAAATACCACTCACAAACAACTCTAGTCTCAGATTCCTAGCGAGACAAATATGCACAAATATCCTGAGAATATTATTTATTCCAACCTACATCAAAGTACCTTTAAAATATCTTTCTAAGACTCTACCTACAATTGGTTAGAGCTAATTTTAAGTTTCTGAAATCATTACTCATCTTAAAGTGATAGGAGGAGACAGAGTTACAAGAGCACTCACTGGAAATTCAAACGTTTTCTTTGCCTTTTGGAGGAGTGCAACTGCACTGGTATATGTAATATGCATGAACTCCTTCTCCACAACATTCTGAAAACCAACAAAGTTTGGCATGGTCAGAACCCAAGGATATTTGCAAGGTCCCTGGGAGTTCCTTGACATAAAAGAAGAAAGTAAATAAAAAATACTTTGTAACACTGTAAGATCATGTGTCAAGTCCTACTTTTGTTGACCAGCAAACATCCAGCTCTTGCAATCACAGTAATGTTGCAAGAGGCACACAAATATTTCAAGCAAAGCGTATTGTAGTATGGCTTACAGTAAGGCGGGTGATAATACCCTTTTCTATCCACTGGTCAAAAAACTCCATATCCTCCTTGCAGTTCACCAAGATATACTTTATCTGCAGCCAAGAAGCCTCTGTTACAACAAAAGAATGAAACCACTACAACAGAGAGGGTTGGCAATCAAATCATCTCCAGAATTGGACCATCTGTTGCTATTTCTAGTACTTATCTTGTCATGTAGGTGCAGACATCATGACAAGCTTCTACTACTGTATGGTCAACTCCCACACAGAGTCTATTGCAGATTAGGACTGAAACCAAAACTTTACTTTCTCCAGTCAAGCACCAAAGAGCCTTGGGGAGTGTAACATACAACATACTGGAGATAGGCAGTAGCACATGCCATGTCATCCCTTAAATCAGCAAATGCCAGCTCTGGTTCTATCATCTGCACTCACAATGACATTACTTCAAAACTCACGAGAAAGAAATTGTATTCAACACTTTGTCAGAAAGGCACGGAGAACCTGAAACGAGGAAAATTAGGGGATTTATAATTTTGATATATGTGCAGGATTCACACAGTGAGGGTGACTTCCAGTCATACCCAAAATTCTGCAAGATGTCGACTTGTGTTTGAGTTTTCAGCACGGAATGTAGGTCCAAATGTATATACCTGCAATACATGAGATAGATGTCTGCTCAATAACATCCACATTATCATGGTTCAGACCAGTGCACACATAAAACAGCAAACAAGTTATGACAAATGAGAAAGTGCCCATACATCACACAATGCAGTGGCGTAGATCTCGGCATTTAGCTGTCCTGATACCGTAAGGAATGCAGGCCTCCCAAAAAAGTCCTGAACATGGCCATGAGAAGAAGGGTGTCATATACTGGACATCTCATAAAGGCAGTTTTCAACCATTCTCAAGTTCCAACAGCTGAAGCTTCAGATGGATGTAAAGGGATGGCAAACCTGTGACCAATCAAGTAGCCCATCTTTTGTGCTTGGAATCTTGGACAATGGAGTACTTGGATCTTCATGAGAATTTGGGATCTATGCACATGCATTCATACATATCTCTTAGCCAGTCTGTCTTATCTAAGAGTCCTCCAACAGATCTCACAGAGACCAGTAAACTTAAAAAAGCAGGAAAGAAGATAAGAAATGGAGAAAAATAGAAAAAAGTGGAACTGAGCACTAGTAACAAGAAGCAAGTGGAGTACCAAGGTGGTGACACAGAATTGTTCACCAGCACCTTCACAGTCAGAGGCAGTAATTATGGGACTTGCTACCCACACAAATCCCTTTTCTTTGAAAAACTGGTGTGTAGCGAATGCCAGTGCATTCCGCACCCTTGCCACCTGCAATGTTGACAGCTCCAAACTTAGTATTTTTTGGAGTTGTTACCATATCCATCACTGGTCACTGCCTCAAATGGATGTTGTGGACTACAAAGTCAGACTCTCAGTACCGCACAGAGCTTCTTCTCTGAGAAACCCTAACTACAAATCATTACTACAGTTAAAAAAGTTTAGAGGCAAGTACATACAGCACCAAATGTGTTAGTCCTAGGTCGTAAGTGAGCTATGGACCGTAAATACTCTCGGCTCAGCCTCTTCTTCTGTACAGGAAAAGTTGCAGCATCACTTCCTCCAATCTGCACAATGTCATCAAGCCACTCACCCAAGAAAATTAACTCCACATGGTAACACAGATCTTGTGAAAAGGCTTAAAGCCAGCAAAGAAAATTTCTGTACCAAGCAAGGAACCAAGAATACATGAAGGCTTTTCGTACCAAAAGTAGCTTGGAGGCTTGTAGCTCCACTTTCTGCTTGGAGCCTTGGCTTTCTACCAGCACACCTTCTATTGACACTGAAGCCCCTGTAGTTACACGACCTGCTTCTACCTGCCACAACCTGTCAAACTCGCTTTACTCAGACAGCAAATGAGGAGTAACATCCAGAAACTCATAGTTGGCACAGAAACATAGCATAGGACTGGAGCTTTCCAATTGCAAACCAATATTACATTACACATCCATTTTCAAGTTTTATTCATAATAATGCAGATACCCAGATCACAGAGCAGATAAGAAGACAATGGAGTTACCATACCTCATTGTACCCTTCAACATCGGTGTTCACTACTGCCTGGAGGTTGGAGACTGCTGAGCCATCATTCACCTACACAGAAAGAGTTCAATATCAGTCACGACAATTCTGATACATGTCACATTCATTTTGCAAGAGTTATATGGTCTGCAGGACTCCACACCATCATATATTATTGGTTAGCATTTTCCAGCATTTCCTCTTCTAGACTGAAACCAGAAATGCTGGCATTATTATGTTCATAGAATGTCGAGAATAACTAAGACCAAAGATGGATTGGCATTGAGCATGAATGCACCTAAACACAAACAGCATGCAATCATGAGTTTTCACTGGAGTGTTTTCGGACATTGAGCTATTTGACCACTTGACCACATGCAAGGTGATTACTGGCTTCATGTTCATTGAGAAAGAAGAAAATGGAAAATCTACTCTATGATGCCACATCATGAGAAGCCATTTTCTGGAAATCCTGACAGTGAAGAATCTCTGAGTTCAGGGTTTCAATTGATCTGTTCAGAGCACGCAAACTGATTCCCGGAGGTTCACTTGAATAACTTCTGAGAATTATCAGCTCACGGCAAGACGGTAAATCCGTAAGAAACCGCATTGTAATTGCTCTGTTCTGTAGTAGTAACGACTAGAAACGGCAAAACAACCTCACATCTTTTCAAACTTCATAGTAATTTTCTGGGTGAGTTTACTACAAAATAGACCAGGCCAGGTGCTCAATTGTGAGTAAGCGTAAGCGCACAATGATAATTTCTACACTGACACAGTTTTACAAAAGTACAGAAGACTTCACCATCCGCATCAGCACGTATTCACGGCGCGCAGGCAGATTTTAGTTTCGGGGGGAAAAAAAGACAAGGAAGAAGAGAGAGATAAACGAACCTCAATAAAAGCAAACGTCTTCTGCGAGCGGCAAGTGCGTACCCAGCCTCGCACAAGCATATACTCCCCGACGCGTTCCAACCCGCCCTGGGGTCCGCCTTTGATATCGGCAATCCTTAACCGCTTTTGAAACGCAGGCACAGAACCTCGGAAGCCGTCGTCGTCGTCGTCGTCGTCGTCATTTTTTTCATCGTCCTCTTTTTTCTCTTCTACCACAACACCCTCGGCTTCCACTACACCGGCAGTGGTCGAAAGATCGGCCCTACACCACCAAGATGAGACGCTACGACGAGAAGGACAGAAGCGACGAACACCGAGAGCACCAGAAAAAGCAAAAGATGAAAGGAAATGGCAATAATGCGGCTGGTTGTGAAGATGAGGGAAACGAAACGCAAGAGAAGGAGAAATTGAGCGCGGGGAAACAGAAGAATTGCAGACGAGGAGGGAGGAGGAACGCGCACAAAGCAGCGTGGTCGCCATCGCTGGAGCTTTGCTGCAACGCGTCCACAGCCACTCCTCTCCCTCTCGTCCTCTCAGCTCTGTTTGTGCGCGCTTAGAAGCAGCAGCATCTGGATGCCACCAATATGGATGAATGTTTTCAATTACTTAAAATTTTTGGCCAGGTTTCCAAGATGGATGAATGTTTTCAATTACATTTGGTAGGTACCTAATAACCTGTCAGTAGTTTTTTTGGGGACAAATTTTGTGGTTTTTTTGACAAAAAAAAAATTGGGACTTTTTGTGTGTGTGTGGATAACTGTGTTTTTCTAGAGTAAATTAGAGAAAATTTAATAATATTTTTTCTTGGAAAAGTTTGTCA
>Ga0116231_10013401_pt1 | contig 11541 bp, 7 predicted proteins | sample S1TSphgellanicum_2_FD_89695 | JGI IMG/M metagenome (GOLD analysis project Ga0116231, IMG submission 89695) | Host-associated microbial communities from peat moss isolated from Minnesota, USA - S1T2_Fd - Sphagnum magellanicum MG | ecosystem: Host-associated > Plants > Peat moss > Unclassified...
ATATACTTATATTTCTTCAAAAAAAAAAATTTGACAATGCCATAAACAAGAAAAATTTTTATATATATAAAAATAATAAAATATATATATATATATATATATATATATATATATATATATAAGGAAGAAAAGTCCTACAATAATGTTTTAGAATAAAATCAATAAGAACATGCATCATCATCAAATTGATTTTTTAGAACTCTTTCTTAATCTGATCTACTTCATCGTCTGGTTGGTGGAGGTAGATATCACACAAAAGAGATGACAATACACTTTTTTTTTGAAGTATTATCTTATCTTCATATATAGATCTTCCTATGCTTATTATGCCCACGTATTTGTGTTAACATATCCAAAAATGTTTATCCAGGAAATTTGAACATTATCATGTGAAAGTTGTACAATTTTTTAATCCTATCATATTTGGATAACCATGTATAAACAATGCATTTGATATGTTTTCACTAAGCATGGAATGTAGGTAGGAATGCAAAATAAACTATACATTGAAAGATATTATAAGTTTGGAATTTTAAAAATTAGCCATCAATATATTAATCAACAACTAACTACTAGGCTAACACAAAATTAACTACAATCATATTTATAATATAGGTCACTCTCCATCATCATGGACGACTACAAATGTGAGTGCTTTCATTAGTACATGTTTAGTGGACCAATGAATCCATTAAATCCCTATTAAATTTCATTTAGTGGGACTAGTGTATTCACTCAAAATCCAATGAAAGCATTTGGCAAACAAGGGACATATTTCTTGTAGCGATAAGCATGCCCTTCCAAAGCCCCAACATATTGCCATGAGTTCTAATCTAAACACTTACCATTAATAATGAGAATTTAAAATTTTCTAATGTGAATATTTCTTCAATCTATATTTTCCTTTACATGATAATGTTCAAACCTTGAATTCCAGGTTTCTTTCTAAACTTGTTATATTTAATCCTACCAAAAAGTTTTGTCAATATCTTAACAACTTGTTTTTGAATGGATAAAAATTAAATTTATTTCTTTAACTTATATATTTTCATGAATATAATGATAATGTGTTTCAATATGTTCAATTTGAACATGAAAGACCATGTTTCTAGCTTTATTAATGTTATTTTGATTACCACATAAAAGAGAAATGTGTTTTCAACCTATGATTCCTAATTCCAAAAGAAGACTTCACAACCAAGACATTACCTTTTATCCTTCAGAACGCGCACAAGAATCTATTTCAATGGGAAAAAAAACACAATCACATAGGTTGTTTCTTGGAGCACCATGTTATAATTATTTCCAAGTTTAATGATGTACTCAATTTTTGAATGTCTTGTTTCTTTATCACATGCCTAATTGGAGTCAATGAATCCATCAAGACCTTCATATTCCTTGCTCTTAGAGACAATAATCCATAGTCCTTTTTACATATTTAAAATTTTGTTTCATTGCTTCAAGATGGGTTTGTTGAACCCAAGATGTGAACATACTACCTACTCCTATTACATGTTTTTAGCATTTCAATAGTTTCATTAGCTCAACACATACTTTGTATACATGTTATGATGACATTGGTTGCTTACCAACAAGAAGGTCAACTAGCTCTCACATTTGATTTCAATGGATGGAATTCATGTTAAAGTGCATGGCTTCACACCATCCTAGAATTTGATAGTTTCTTTGAAGTATGTGGGGTTTTTTTTTTTTAATCACAAAGAGTAAGAGGTATAATCACAAATTGATGGCTTTGCAAGCTGAAAACATTTCTTAATGTATAACCCTAGCCCAAAATGTGGCAAATGGAACAAAAGTTGGATTGCAACCCCAATAGGTACCCACCTTCTTCTTATGAAGGGGTATAAGCAAAGGTCAAAAATGGTGACAAACTATTTTAGGAATAAGAATTTCACACACTCAATGAGAGAGGGCATAACATGAATATAGGCAGAAGGGGGGGGAGGGTGAGATTTTTTGGGGGGTGTTCCCAACATGTTCCCAATGTGTTCCCTTCAAGTTTTCTATCACCTTTTAGGCAATTAGATAAACCCTCTCTTTTTCCCTCTCTTTGTAATGGTAGCTGCCCTTTTAAAAGTTACCATGAAAATAATATTGCACAAGTTGTTGGGTGGTTCTTTGACATTTTTGAAATACGTAGGAACTGACCGTTCTTTTATTCTGATTTTTTTCAAATACCCAGAATCGGCAATGCTAGCTACAGATGTGTGTTGAATAATGAAATGAACGGTAATTAACAAAATTAATAATAATAATAATAAACCCCACCCAACACAGATAACAACCCTGTCATTATAACAATCAACCACAAGTCACCACATTAATTTAACCACAGATTTCAAATACCCTTGCAACATTGGAGATTGTTAAACTGAAGTTTACCACAAGTTAGCCAAATGGCTCGAGCATGGTGCTTTAATTCAACTTCCTTGAATTTGCAGGTATCTAGCCTAGCTCTCAAAGTTGGCAATCTCTAGAGATAACATTGCAACAACACTTTGTCATTGTTTTGGTTGCTTCGTAGCATCTGAATGAGTGCACAGCAATGAAACAATAATTGACCCTCATTGCATCTTCTTTGGAATAATGATAATAACAATTACAAATGGGTCCTGTAATGATCACCAATCTCAATAACATCGTCTCTTCAGCATTCTCTTCAGATCATGCGATTTCAGAGTCTGCAACTTCAATTTCCACATCAACAATTTTATTTTATAAAACAATAGACAACAATTACAGTTTATAGTAATGCCCCATTGTGAATTCACTTTAGCTTATGAAAACCATGCCGACTTTATCCATCAAAAGTTGAAATAAGTCCCCCACACATCACCGTGAGCATTTTTGTCACCAAAATGTGGTAGCTCTGAGTACCAACTCTTTCCACTAGCTTTAAAAACTTGAACCCCACATAAACATATTCAAATGGTCCCACACACGCATCCAAGGTCACTTCAATTAGCCAATGCTCCATTAAGTAACATTCTCCACTTTTTGCATCAAAAGGCTAGTGTTGTTTCATGGCACCTTTAAAGGTGAAAGAATGTTAGTTTAGAGATGTGGGTACTTCCAAGAGGGTGAAACTCTCACACCTACTATTAAATGAAACTTACTGAATGTCAACTAACTATGGTTACATGAACACCCCTATGAATCAAACTTTTGCCCTTCGAAATTTTCACTGCAATTTCCCCTGCACCCACCAAAGGTTGTTGAGGTCATTCATTGCTCATAAAATGTGGCTCAAAGTTCAAACCCTAAAATTCAACTCTAAAAGGTTGTAGCACCTTCCGCAGGAGGTTCCTTAGTTTTTTAGGAACCTTAAGTGAAAGGTGCTGTCCCTCAGCTCAAAATGAATCACAACCATTCATTTATGAAAGCAAAATTCTACCAGTCCTATATGTATAGGAGAAGGTTCTAGATATAGGGCTTTCCAGATTTGAGGTCCCATCCCAAGGCTGGTAGGCTGAGGGGAGGGGGCCGGAAATCCAGATTAATGGAGTTTAATTAGGTGTTAAATTTATTTTCCCAAGGTGGCTGATTCTGGCTACCAAGGTTTAAAATTTGGTAGGTTTTCTAAGCTATTGTGAAGGCATAATAGGAAAAATTTAGGCTATTTACATCTGAAGAGTAAATATTCCAGCTCTAGAATAGCACTTAGAATAAAGCATAAATATCAAGATTAAACCTTGAATAAGGGCAATGCATGATGCAACCTAAAAACATCCAATTGCATAATGCTTGTCAGTCATAGGGTAAACTAGCCCATCATTGATCATCTGCCTATGATTGAACACTTGTTTTTATCTTCATCATATGTGCTTCATTTTGAGTGATTTAAAATGTTATGGGAGCGTTACCTCAAGTTCTAGAAATTATTTTTGAAGTGAAGGAAAAGGCGTAATGAAATACTAACAACAAGAAAAAAAAACTTTCCAACTTACAAAACTTGTTTTCTTTTTTTCTCTTTGCACCCCTCCTACTTTCAAACCTCATAACTTTCTTATTTCTCATTCATTTTAAATGATTTAAAGTGCTATAGGAATACCACCTGAAGTTTTACAAATGATCTTTGAACTTTCATTGCAACAGAATAACATCCAAGGAATTTTTTGGGTGTTTGGGAATCGGCCTTTTTAGCATTAGGTGGTTTTTTTTTTTTGAATTATTGATTACCTCAATTTTGGGGGGCCATAACTTTTTCAATTCTATTACATTTTTAACAATTTTCAATGTGCCAAATGCACAATAGGAGGGGTTCAAGTTTTGTTTTGACACTAAAAACAATGAAGTCTTCCCCTTGGATCTGACATGCCTTGAACACTTAAATGTTCGGTCACCAACCGGTTTACCCTAAACCTAAAACCACCAACACATAGGAATAATCACTTGTGAGGGGATTGAACCCTTGAACCTAACCATAGCAACATAAGTGTTTTACAAAACAAAGGCTAATTGAAAATAACACATACAAGTCACATTACAATCACAAATATCATTTCACAAAAGGTATTAAAACTTGCAAATGGGTGAAAGCACACTACATTGTCCATAAAATGTTGTCACAAAGCAGTTTTTGTAAGATTTTGGAATTTGTAATTAACCATGTGATTAAATACAATCAATTAAAATGAAAAAGGATTCAACACTACAACATTATATATATTTTAATCACATTGTGTGAATTTCATGGATATTTTTTGAATAATCATAACATAATAGATTTTCAAAGGAGTACCTAAAAATTTGTAACAATTCATAATCAATGAGTATGAACTCCATGCACCTTCATATAATTTTTTTAATGAATAAATGATTCAATGATAATATGATGTGATAACATTAATATCAAGGAGGAGTTTTTGGAAAGATTTTGATGATCAAAATTTTCTATGTACCATTATGGGTTTTTTCTTATTAAGTCCTTTATTTAACGAAAATAATATTTTAGAAGCTCATTTTTCAAATTTAATTTTTTCATAATGTAAACTAATGTTGAAATTTTTTTTTATAATAAATTTCTAATGATAACTTGGAAAATGACTTGTGTGATTCAAAGTATCTTGCCTCACACTATTTTTGTAGTGTTAATTTAAGCAATTATTGACTTCCACATGTGCTTAAAAATGTTACACCTTAATGTGCTTTCACCCAAATTACAAAAGGGGAAATCATAAATTTAAAGTGGTATTCACTTACAAAAAAAAATCAACAACCACTAGCCACTAGAACCCAAGCAAAAAAATTCCAACTTTTGGATCAAAAGATTGCATAATTAATAGTTTTTTTCAATTCAAGTTCCCACACCATACTGACGATGGTTTTCATGCCACTACTCATATATGAATACATATGAAAAATTATGAAAAGGTGTAAAACTTTTGGGAGAACATTTTGACCATTAAAGCCAAGTTGTTAATGAGTCAATTACACAATTTGGATTTGCAAAATGCCAAAAAATTGAAGGAATGTTTGTCTTCCATTCTCCCAAGGATTTGCACCATGGAAATTTTTGCCAATTTGAAATATTTTAAAATAAAACGAAAAAACACTTTGAATAGTTAAAAAATGTGCCAACACCATTTGAAAGGATTTAAATATGTAGGTTTAGCCATGGCATCCAAAGCATCAATGCCCACCGTCTTGGGTTGACAATAAATTGCTTTAATCATTTCCAAATGTTTGTTCAAATATTTATCTACATTTGATTGAAGCCAAATATTGTGAGTACATCACACCCAAATTGTCCATAATCCCATGAATAGGGAATTAACATTGCAACTTTACATTGAGGTACTCAATAGCCCCACCAAAGTTCAAACACAAACATCCACCCCATTAATGGAAAATCATCACCCAAGCATATGCACATTTGATAAATGCAAGCGAGACAAAAGAAAACGAAAAAAAACAAAATGTCTTCCTTAATAGATGTATTTTACTTTTGAGAAAGGTTATTTGCATCCATGTGATATATCATCCATCCATGCTTGTTGAAACCCCAAACTTAAAATGTGTGACCAATTGAAAGGCCAACTTCATAAAAGCTAGTGGGTGGTGTTTCTTTTTCATTTTTCAATTTTAACATCACATCGTTTGCAAGCATCTCAAGAAAGGTCTTGTATTAAATGGCAACATGGGACAATCACAGTTCAGTTACACAAGAAGACTATCTCATCTCAAAATCATTATCAAGATTTGAATAATCATTACATTTATCAAATTAGTGATTCATTATTTTTATATAGTTCTTTTAAATATTTAGATTTTTTTTAATCAAAGGGATTGTGATTGTTTGTGATTTAGATTATTTTAACATGCATTTAAATGTTCTAAAACACAACTTAAAAATTATGTTCCATTGTGAAATTTTATCAAAAAAGAATCAATAGAAATAATAATATTTGTTCAAATTGTTTCATATTTTAATCATAAATAAAATAAAATATTTTCTATAAGTTGACACCTTAAAAACATTGACTTTGCCTCAAGACTCAAGACAATCCTTGTTCCTATTTTGGACCCCAATTATGATTGAACTCTATGTTCTATCTAAACATGTTTTTTTTTTAAATGCAAACAAAAATTACTATAAAACCAAAACAAGAATGAAAATGTGACAATTTTTTCCAAGTGACTAACCAGCTGTTCAATGGTAACCTGGGTTAGCCAATGGGAAGAAGGGCTAAGCTCTCCTCCAACCTAGGTGTACCTAATCTCTGAGGTACTTACACATTCCATTTCAGCCCATGGATTTTAGAAGAACCTTTGCCCACCTCCAGCAAAGCTGAAGGTGTGTTCACACTTGGTGTTAGGGACTCTAGTGTTGAGTCCCCTAACATCATGGTAGTCATTCAGGACTTAAACCTACTTACTATGAAGAAAAAAGAATATTAAACAATTTTATTTTTTTTGAAAAAACTAAATCACCATGTTTCTACATATTGTTCAAGCAAGTAGCAGGATAATATAATTAAAAGATTTAAATAAATTTCTACTTTCATTGGTGGTCTATAGCCAAAATGTGGTTAAATCTCCTTGTGGATGATGACCATTGCGGCAACATCACAAAATTGAGAAAAAAGAAAACCCCACTAGTTCCAACCAACCCTCTTTGCAAGACTAGAATAACCAAATAACTAGATAGAGTTATTGGAGAGCTCCAAGGGCGAGGTGATAAATGGATCAACAAAATTGCTAGATATCCATGGGTGCTAGAAATTGTGAGAATCCAAGGCATTTTCTGCACTAGGTTTTTTGTTGTTGGCCTTTCCTACCAAGAAGGCAAGGATTATTGTGTATAGATTCATTATAGAGTGTACATAGTAGCCTAAGGGATTTTGGCCTCTAGCTAGTAAGTAGGTCTATTTTTACATGAGAAGTTTTGAAAGATGATATTTTGGGCTAGTGTTGAAACTTGAGAGATTAGTTATAATAGAGTTATGATATTTTCTTGAAGGATTTTGGTTTCTTTTAGAAGATTTGTTTGAAGATTATATTTTTGCACGGCAAAATATTTGAATTTCCATAATTCTAATTCTTTTGCCTTAAGACACTTTTTCATGTAAATGGCAAGGCCACCACCCCTTATTACATTTAGCCTGGTTGCAATCTACTCTATAGGCCCATGTACATAGTTGAGGTTGCCATTTAAAGGCCATCTAGTTTTTTTAGGTAATGACCTTTCAATTTTATGGGACAACTTGAATGGCCAGGCTTTGAGCCAATAAATGAATGCCATGTCAGCAAACTTTTTCTCACAACCTGGGCTATGTAGAAAGTTTAAGGGGGTAAGGTGGAAGGAAGGAACAATGGACATTCATCCAACTTGATAGGGGAAGGAACAATGGACATTCATCCAACTTGATAGGGGAAGGAACAATGAACATTCATCCAACTTGATAGGGGAAGGAACAATGAACATTTCATCCAACTTGATAGGTAGGCAATGGGCATAGTGTGGGCCCATTCTTCCAGACACATGCTATCAACAACTTGTGATCTGTACTAAGGAAATCCCAACAAAAACATCCATCCCAAAAAACTCCATAAATCCAGCTCTCTCTCTCTCTCTCTCTCCCCCCAATTCTATGATGTTGCTGAAGTGGCTAATCATTCATAAGTGTATTTAGCCAAATTTGACAATATTCAAAATGTAAAAGTAGAAAATTTTAAGCACCCTTTCATATTATTGTAGGTGATTGATTGTGAAATTTTTTGGGGTGATGTTTTCAATAAAAATATATATATAATTATTTGACAACTTTTTTGTTGAAAAAAGTTATTTATGATTGTATATTCCTTTTTGAAATATTTTTCATAAAATGGAGAAATTTTGCCACACAAAAATCACTGATATTATAATAATGAATTTCATTTTGAAAAATGGCCCTGATTTGCCAGATTTCAGTAAAAAAAAACTCAAGATGTTTATAATAAGCCCTAGCAGCTAGCCAATATGTAAAAGAATTCTTAAATTTTCTACTTTCATGTCTGATTTGGTAGTCAAATTTGGCTAAATCCTTTTTGTGAATGATAGCCAATTTGATTACGACACAAATTTGAACAAATAAAATAAAATAAATCTTGCTTGTAGACGAAGGCAATATTCCAAAAACAAAAAAAATTGGCGAAAATCTCCCAAACTTAATATAACTTGTTGTTTGGTTTTGTTCATATTTGTTTCCGAGTATAAGTAGCTCTCTATAGGTATCAGTTAAAATGAAAAAATGGGTTCAAGAAGTTATGTAGGTTTTATGATGAAACAAAAAGAAATCCCCATTGGAATTTGGCAATTCAAGTTAGATGTTAGGGGACTAATTCTTGGCATATTTGCTATCATTAACAACATAGAATCTCAAGGTAATTTGTAATAGGGTTTATTAAGAGGTTCTAATTCTTGTGCGTGTTTCTTCAAAGAATTTTGGCTTGAAATTTGGATGGTAAAATGTAGGGGTCAACAACCTTGTAATGTTATTGGATGAAATAGACATGATAGGGGCTAATGTGGGTGGTGATCCAACTTCAATTTTACTTGTAGTTTTAGATCCTGATCGAAACAAAACAATCAATGATGAGTACTTTAAACATTTATTCCATATAATGATATGTTTATGGTATCTATGTCTAATTCTTATCTTTGAAAGTTAGAGTAATCTTTAAGGGGTAAGAGGTTCTTTGGAAATAAATAGCAAGATGGGGGTGCTTATTGCATTTCTTTTATGACCTTATATAATTGGCTCCTATCACCCATGCATCTTATAATTTGATTTTTTTAAAGGGATGGATGGATAGATACTTGGTGTTTTGTACAGGTGATTTCGTTGGTTTAGATTAATTCCTCTTCACAATTTTTAATAGCCACAAAATTCTTCCATGGTAAGCATTTGTTGCTACCATGCTACATCGTGCAAAATTTAGTAGCCCCAAAAACTCAAAGTTTGAAAAAAAGGTGTACCCACATGAACATACAACATTTTGCAAGTTCTTGTTGACAAGTTATGAACATATTTTAATCATTCTCACCACATTTAAACATAAATATTCTATGTGTAACAAATTGGATCTACTTGGGGAAAAAAAAAAGGCCACCTTGGCACACCACCATGCACACATTATAGCCATCCATTCTACTTAGGAAAAATGAAATAAAACCTTGGTTATCACCCCATCACCAAAATGAATGAAGGAATGCCGCTATTCCTTATCACCATCCACATGTTTTCCAATGGTGATTTTTTTTTCAAAACATGGGTTTCATAATCTACAACCATGAAGGCTTTAGGGTTCCATGAAAACTAAAATTTTGCAATCTTATTATAGTGCCACAAGGCCCACAAAGGTGGTGATTCCATTTTTGCCTCTATAGGTTGCGTTGATCGTCGCCCTTTTGCAAGCTCAAGTGACTTCGTCTTCCCAATATTTGTCTTTTTAGTTTTCATTATCTGATGTTTGTGTTTGACTTAGTGGTTGTCTTTTTAATTCTCATTGTTGTGGGTTATATTTGTTCGGCCTTGGCACTTTTCTTCCTAAATCTTATTGTCTTGTTGCTTGGTGTTTGTGGTCTTGATCCTCATTGCAATTAATATTATTGCCCTCTAAGCTAAACAATTGAAAACATAATCCAATTAGGGTTTTTTCAAATTCATGTTAAGTTATTTCTTATTTAATGGTACACCCCAACCCCATCACCAAACAACACCTTTGCACAAGTTGCATGTCATTTTTTGAAATTGCCTCCAAAAAAGTTCATAACCAAACTTTTAAAAAAAACTTCCTTGTTATTCTTTGCACATTTATGGACAATTGTACACACTTGCATGTTCACTTCATCCCTAACCATCAAACACTTCCCTAACCACTAAAAACTTGATGTTCATAAGGGTTGACTATTTTTTTTCATATTTGTCCAAACTTACACCCATGGCCAAACACAAAAATCACCCACCTATGTAGGTGACATTGGAATACTTTAGAACACAATTTCTCAAAATTGGGTGTGAAGGCGAACATTTGTAGGCGTTACATTTAGTAGCAACCATGGGGTTAAGTTTTAACGTTCATTTTCAAATGTTGTTGGAACTTGTGAGCTTTTTGTTGGGACGATGATTGAACATGAAATTGAATTCTGGAGTTTGGAACAACAATGAGTTTTCATCTTGTAAATTGTGAATGTTGGCAAGCGTTTGATGTTGACGAAATTGGTGTGCGTTTCTTCCAAGGTGTGGTCCCAAATTCCAATTCAAGGTTGTAAAAATGTTTTAGTTGATGAAAGTATGAGTTCATTTTACCTTTGTTTCTTTGGATTTTTATTATGAATACATTGTTCATATTTGTAACACACCACTACATAGAGCTTTCCAGAGTGTGTTTATGTTTTTTTAGTGCATTGGTTTGTTTGTTTTTTAACTTGAAGTGTTTTGTTTTTGTTGTGTTTTTATTTCTTGAATCATGAAACAAAAAAGCTTGGAATCAGTAGTAAGGTTGACAACCAAGTTTAAACAAAAAATGGTTCGATTTTTCTCTCAAGTAGGAAGAATTTTTTCAACGTAGAACCCTTCTAGTTGGTTTGCAGTTTTATGCCATTGCCATTTGATGGGGATGGCCCGTCAAATTCTTCTGGTTTGCTTCTTCACTCTCCTATGTCTTTAAATTTACCATCGTTGTTTTCCTTTGAGGTTCCTTCTTCTAACTTGTTGTCATTTCCAATGTTACCTTTTCCAACATTACTTTCTTCCAACTTGCCTTCTTCTAAGCTCTTGTCTTTTGAGTTGATGCACTTTTCTGATTTATTGCACTTTTTCAAGCTATTGCATTCTTCTCAATTGTTGCATTTTGCTAACTTACTACCTTTTCCTGACTTGTTGCCTTCAACTAAGCCTATTGTCTTCCAAGTTGCCTTCTCCAACCTTACTTTCTATAATAAAACCTTATCTTGCCATGCCTTCTTTTAAGGTGCCTTCTCATCAACATTATTTTCCTATTCATGAACTTGATTCACCATTTCATTTCCTCCTA
>Ga0116231_10013403_pt1 | contig 11541 bp, 7 predicted proteins | sample S1TSphgellanicum_2_FD_89695 | JGI IMG/M metagenome (GOLD analysis project Ga0116231, IMG submission 89695) | Host-associated microbial communities from peat moss isolated from Minnesota, USA - S1T2_Fd - Sphagnum magellanicum MG | ecosystem: Host-associated > Plants > Peat moss > Unclassified...
TAATAATAATATGCTGGATGCCAAAGGTATTATTATGATGCATGTGAAAATTGGCTGCACCAGAAACCCTAACCATTATGAACAGGGAGGGGGTCTGGATACTGGAACTTATCAACATACAAATACAAAGAAATAATTCTCAACAGATTGATACCTACTAAATAAGTAACTTACTACTTGCTTACAAGTTGAACAAAGTTGGGGTATATTTGCTATCTCACTGGTCACAAACAGTGCAAACATCAAGATTTTTGGCAGCCAGGGTCCCAATGGATACATGCAGAATGTCATATATAAAGAGGTTTTGGAAATGTAGTTTGTAATTGTAATTTTGTAATATGTACCATCAAATACACACACACATGTGCATTAGGCACGGGGTTCAAACTAGTATATGGGTAAAAGATATACTCACACAACAAGGATTCTTACTTGCTATAATGGGTACCTGAACAACATTGGTATGAACAAGTGCTAGGTGGCTAACATGGGTTGAGGAGTGGGTTAGAACTCAACCAGTAGTATACACTGCAGTCAAAATTTTAGAACAAAATTTGGGATGTTCCCAAAGCATGCAATTTGTGCAGAGGATGTGTGTGGAGGCAAAACATGTGCCATAAGGAAAGATCACCTTGTAAATTCTAGTAGCCTGACGGTCAATGAATTCTCAGTCCAATTTCCAATTCTAGTAGTCTCATTGTAACCATGTCAGTAGTGCAATTTATGAAGGTCTTGAAATTGAAATCGGCCCATCTTTTTGTACATGGATTTTAGACAACTAAGTGAGATGACACACCTTGGCTATCATCTGAGCATTAAGAGAAAATCCACCCTTTTTTTTCGGATCATAGTTTACCAACCTTGTCCTTTCTCATCACTTTGTCTCTGATTGATGTACGTAGTTTGAGTAAGCTTCGTATCAAAGAATCATTTTTCCTCAATGACTGTTCTGCAACAGCACTTCCATTCTCCCCGCAATTTCTAGCTCTTCCTCCTGTCTTTTGATTTGTAGTAAGCCTTTTGGAGCAGTGGTGGCGGTGGTGACACATAGACTGCTCTGCAACAACTGAGGTTTTTGGTGGAGACCATGGCGGAAGCAAAATATAGTCAATCACACTACGCTGAGTTGAAAGGGTGGAGGAATTCTCACTCTTCACAGACTGGATGTTGAGAGGTGACAAGTACGGCAGCACAGATATGAATCCAGCATCAGATTCATTAAACCCAGATGAGGAGGTCTCCTTGTTGCTAAGCTCCTCAGATTCTAGACAGAAGGATCGTATAGTTCTTTTAGGGGTTGTCTTGGCAGCAGAAACTGAGACTATTGCTTCTTCCTCGGCCTTGGATTCAAGCTCTATAGCAGCAGCACTTACTGGAACTGAAGATGGTACCTTCTTGTTATGACATGTGCCATCTTTCAGAACCTCTTCCTGTTGGTTCTCATATGCACATGAGAAACTTTGGGCACTAACACTTCTCTCAACCATCATCATCACAGGAAAGCTTTCTGAAAATCCAGAATCCCCATGAGCCAAAACCCAGATCCCAAAACCCTATCATCAATCAATCAATCCCACTACACAATCTTCAAGACCCCAAACCCACAATTATTTCATGGAGCACAAGAGCAGCAAGAAGAAGAGCACAGGATTTTACCTTTCTCTGCTGTTGCATTTCCCCACCCAGTTGCAATATCAGATGCTTCGTCATGTGGAGCTATGGCAGCACAAGAATCGCAATCTGAAGATAAGGGCTTCACAGTAGCAGCAGGAGCAGCAGCAGCACTTGTTTCCTTAGCAGCAGTTTTCACACAGTTATTGAAGTTCATGTTCCTTCTCATTTCCTCAAGTTGCAGACATTTTTGAATCAGATAGTTTTCTTCGTTTCGCAGAGAAGATTTCGCCAGTGTCTTCACATTTGTTGCCAAAAAAATATTCTCCTTGCCTGAAGGCTTATACATAGCATCAATCTTCTTCACTGCCACTGCCCCCTCCTTGTTGCCTAGTTCCCTCTTCACAACAGGCTTGGTCCTTCCCATCTTGCTCTTCTCTATTGGTGAAATGGAAGGCAAAAGCTCAATGCATGGTTGTTCTCTGGTGCTCATCATGGTTCTCTCATGAGAGCCATTCACAAGTTCCTTTGGCCTGAGCTTCAAGGCCTGAGCTTTCCTTGTGGGCATCACCATCTGCTGTGCACAATATATCAAAAGAAGAAATCAAACAGAAAGCAGCAGAAAATGACAAAAAGAAGACAAAAGAATCACTGCGACATGAAGTCAGTCTTGAAGCAGCTGGGGAGCCTTTGTCCCAGCAAACAGTGGAGAGAGAGAGAGATGAAGCTAACCCTAGTAGCAGCTTGGATGGAAGAGGAATCAGTTTGCACAGTTTGATCAAATGTCTGGCGGCAGCTTGCACTAACATTCATTACAGTGATGGAAGGAATGAACTTCTTGCAGCTTTGTGCTGGTAGTTTTTTTGCACCTGCTGCTCCTTCGCTGCTTCTCCTCACAACTTCTTGATCAACAGACCTTGATACAAAGCTAATCCTTGAGCTTTGTTTCTTCTCCAATGGCTTCTTCAATCTCCTTGCTCCTGATCAATCAGCCATAGAAACAAACAGCAACCTCATGGAGCATCAGCTCATCAATCACATGCAATAATAGTACCTACCCACTGCAGCTTGCTTTTTCCTTCCACTTCTGTGCTTTCTTTCCAAGAAGACAAGCTCTTGTTTCCTTACTGAAAACCAGCCCACAACATCAGACACAAATGGGAATTGATGGTCTGAAAATCCAAACCTTCAACTAGGGTCACAGTGCTGGGCCTTCCAACTGTCAGCAATTTTGTACCTGGTGCTGGAGCAGCCTGCAAGAGGCACAACATCAGAGAAAAAGAAGACCGTCTCAGGAAAGAAGTCCAAGAGAATTATAGAGCTTCTTCAAACCCTAATAATTGCAACAACAAAGAATGATTGGAGAGATTCAAATGCTGTGGGGAAGAGGAAGCAACTAAATGGAGCCTTTTTTGGGCAGATTTGTTTTTCAGTAAAATGTGTTTGTTGCATTTGGATATGTTGCAATGCAAATGAAAAATGGAGCAGCTTTGTTGATGATCTCAAAGAAAGAGAGATGGGGTTGTGAGAAATGTGGAAAATATTATACAGTATTGTGCAGTGCTGCCAGAGCTTGAGCCATAGCCAAATTGCTCTTGTTTGCCGGAACGTGGTACTCCTTGCACAATGCTTGAAGCTCTCGACGACTCAGGCTGTGATACTTCTTCATCACGCCTCCCGCACCTTTCTCCTCACCACCACCATCACCACCACCACCACCGACCTGCGCTTCTTGCACCGCAACTCTTGGCCCACTTCTCGCCAACATCTTAACGGCGACAACAACAACCACCCCAACTCCCACCAAGAAGAGAGATCAAATTATTTTTGAAAAAAAATCACAACCACCAAAATGAGAGTTTCTCTTTCACGTACCTACACACACAAGTCTACGAAATTTGAGCATCAAGAGAAAAATGATGATGAAGATCGCCACGAGATGGATGGCATTCGTGTGGGAGATGGAAAAGAGGGAGCAAAGAAGACTACTACTACTTACTCCTTTGAATTTTGAAATCACTGATGACTGCTGCTGCTGCTGCTGCTTCTGATCTCACTACTGTTCATAATACTTACAGGATCCCCAGCGGTGCTCAGTATGTGACTCTCCACATTAAAATTAGATGAAAAAAAGTCAAAACATACCGGTTTGGCTCAGCAAAATGGTTTTGGCCCGGCATTTTGCCACAGGTAGTTTACTGAGGAGGCTGGCAGAGTGAAAGAGTGTAGTAATAATTATGATCTGACTGGTGCTCCCTGTTTTTGATTGGCCAATCATAACGATTGGTCGAGGTGGTTTGCTATTACCTAGGAATAGTTGGTGGTCTCCCACTACCTACTTACAGTCCCAGTTTTCGTTTTATGGGTGAGGTTGCAGAAGACGTGAACGTGAGAAATATGTTTGCAGGGTCACATACAAACTGAGCACCTCTTGGGATGCTCGTAAAGTACTCATGTCAGCATCTCAAACGCCGCATTGCAGCAGCAGCACTTGTGCTGCAAGGAAGGAAGAAGCAACTAGGGTACTACTAGACCTAATCGCCAACAGAGTCTGGTCCTTCCTTCCTTCCTTCCTTCCTTGGGAGATGTAGAAAGGATGGACAAGTATGTGATTTGGAAGCCTTCATGGAATAAGTTGCAATGAACACAATCAAGTTGAATAAGTTGTGAGTAGTGTTTTTGTTTTGGGGCAAGTTTTCTCATTGTGTCTACAAAAAAGAAATCCAATGTGGATTGGTCTAAGGGTTTTTTTTCTAGCAAAAATAGCACAAAAGTCACCATATTTTGAAGAAAAAAAGAGTTAAAAGTTGCCAGATTTAGATAATGAGTTCGGGTAGGTGACCAAAACTATGCAGGATGCTAAAATATTTTTCCTGTCTTCTTTGACTTCTAGGCAAATTTGGCTCATTCCTCTTGTGGATGATTGCAGCCCACTCACTTGACAAAATTGAAAAAAAGACAAACCTGGTTGTAAAAGATTCATCATGATAATTCACATTGGAATAATTTTTGTGTGTGGCACATTATGATTCGTTGGTGACATATAATGATATATCACATAAGATATCTCAATATGTAACATCTTGGTTTCTTAGTTGTCTTTTTTTTCCATTTTTTTAATAAATAAAAGTAGTGGAAATGTAGCTAATAGTAGTTGTAATATCTATTGAACAAATTTTTACAAATTTCAAGCTAGAAAAAGGAACATTTTATTTACAATATGTTAAATGATGCAACAAGTTCAATGCAATTTTAGGCTCAATGTTATTGAAAGGCAAAATGATCAGCAAATAAAGTTGGATTCAGGTTTCTTATAATTTTTGATATTCCCATTTCATGGCGAACATTTCATATGTATCACATTTAAATTGGAACTTCTAAAAGAGGAACATGTGTTGCATCTGTTGGACTAATGCTTACGAATTATTATAAGCTCCATATTGACTCAATGTTGAGTCCTAGAGAAAGTTAAAGTGGACATCCACAATTTTTCCTTGACATATTTATAGTGAAGAACTTGAATAAAATTTGGAAGGTTTTTTCAAAAGATACAGAAATTATGCAATTTTCATTATACATTAATTTATTTCATTCGTATTTTTGACATTCTTTGTTTTCAACATTCAATCGTATCATTGACAAATTTTTTCTAGACATCATTGAGAGTTCTTGGAGTTAGCAAGTCATTGAAATTGGTTCATTTACTAAAGCTCCATGATGAATTACTTTTGGAAATAAAATTTGCATTACAATCTCATTTGGGATAATTGGAATATAAGATCCTAACATTAAATATTATTGAAATAAAAAAGACGATAATAAATAAAAATGAAAAGCATTTTTCATATCAAGACCTAGCCAAGATCCCAATTAGATTTGCAAAAGTAACATATATGATAATTGATCTCTTGATAATTTCATTTTGTTTCACAAGAAGGAAAACATATTTTTTTCAACTTCATTTTCAATGGGGTTTTCAAGTAGTAAATGTTATGCGAACTAAATTATGATTGAATTGTATTTTTTACAATTGTTCAACAAAAAAGTTGATGATGACAAATTAAATGGCATCCACATGGCAATGGATTTGTATCAAACCTACCATTATAATCAAAACATGTTTTCAATTACAAGTAGTTGACATGGCATGGGTGGATGAACTTTATTTGTTTATGTGTCATGTCATCCACACCCATGTTGTAATGCCAAACCATGGAAAAATGCGATCCAATGGACCACACAACGTGTCACACGATTGAATCATGAAAAAATGACATTATTTAATGTCCAAAAATATTTTAAGCTTGTCAAATTGAATGATGCTACCTAATAGTGTTGTATGCATACACATGTTGCACATGTTTAATGTTTCCTACTAAAATTGAAGAGTTAACTTAAATTGTAATGAACACAACTTACAATATAGTAAACTTGTAGTTGAACTAAAGTTGAAATGAACAGTTTAGATTAAACAAAATTAATGATCTAAAATCAATATCTATATTTTATCATTCTGAAAAGGAATAAGTTTTTTTTGTCCATGCTTATACACCTTAACAAGTTTGTACCCAACATATTGTAGGTGTGTAGTAGGTTCAACAAATCTTTGTCAAATAATTAATTAATTTTGAAAACAAGGTTTCACACATAGAATATTTTGAAAGATGCTTCATTTTCCTTCACAAAGAAAAAAGTTGGGATTTTTTTAATAATTAAAATTATAACACCTCTAAAGCAATAGAATTTCAAACAAACTTGTTATACAAGTAAGGTATGTAGTAAAGATTTTTAAAAATATTAATTATTATTAGGTCCAATTATTAGGTTAATAAATGTAATAGTAAATGAATTAATAACTAAATGTGAAAAAATATGACGTAAATGATCCTTTCACACCATTGACAATTGACTCGTTTTGAAAAAACTTACATTTTAAATGGGTAATTTTTTTCTTTACTACCTTCTAATTACCTAATTGGAACATATGTTAAGTATATATGGTATGTTGAAAAAAAAAAGTCTTATCAGATGATCTTATAATGTTTAGTTGTATTTTCATCATTCATTACAATTTCAAGTACTAAAATTATAAAATTATAAAAAATTCCAATAAAAGTTATAATAAAAGTTAAGGTGGCTTAAATATGTGAAGATAAAAAATTAGATATTAATAGGGTGGGAAAAAGAAAGGTTTATTCCAAAGGACATTTTTCTTTGAGTTTACAAAATTTGTGAGTAAAAATATAATGTCCCATATATTGATTGTTGGGTAAAATTTATAATTCAATTAATTTTATAATTTAGGAATTTTGTATCCTAAATACTAAGATACACTTAATATAGGGTATGTGTTAATTCCTAGTATTATAATTTTACAAAGAAAACATATCTAATTTTTTTTAAAGTGTTAGTTGTTAGTAGGTTCAATTAGCACTCATATGTTTAATTAATATATTCATAAGTGAATTTTATTAATAATGAATTAATAATTGACTATGAAGGAATGTGGAATGAAGGATCCTTCCACACCATAGATAGAAAAATCATTTTGAAAAACAATATAATTTAGATGGGTATTTGTTCTTCACCTCCTAATTACCTTGTTGAAAGATATGCTAAGTACATCTTGTATGTCACCAATTTTTCTTTTTTATCACATGATCTTGTCATGTTTAATTGCATTTCATCATTCTTTTCAACTTTAAGGACTAAAATGAAAATTTTAGATAAATATAAGATATCAAAATTTGATGGAAAAAAAATTACAATTAATTTTTGGGTGGTTTCAATATGTGTATATTGGTAATAATAAGGCATGAAAAAAAAATTCACATATTACCCCCAAACAATACCTTGTTTGATGAAGGTATTTAAAAATTTTAGCACATAATGTCCCCCTTGACACATAATGTAAAAAAATAAATGTAAATCTTGAAATCATTATGTTTAACAAAAGGTTTGGTTGAGAAAACAAGAATTGCTCATTCACCTCTTGCTCCTCATAATTTTTCAACAAGTGTTTTTTTCAATTATTTCCCCTCCTTCAAACTTAGCAACAATGTCTTCTTGGATATTGTACAAGTTGGCTTCTCCCTCATCCGAAACATGTGCAAGACATTGTTGGTATGGTGAAAACCAAATTCTTTTGATTTCTTTGCCTATTTGTGAGCCATTATATGAGTACATTTGATAGTTGCATCTAAAGTCCAAGGTGTTTGTCTCAAATAAACCTCATGGCAATATTGCTTCATTCCATTAGTAGCACATTGCCAATTGATTGGCTTGATCGTGTTAGGATTGAAGTCATCCAGTTGTGCCAACTCTTTGCACACAATAATTGTTTTAACTATTTAGTTAACAATAATATAAGTTAGAGTTATATTAATGCTAACTCTAACTTGTAATAATATAACAACACATACATGCTTTAAACATCTAGTGATAAATTTTAATGCTCCATGTAGCCTCTTGAATCATTGATCAAAATGTAGGCACACAAAATGCTATGACCTTGAGTATTGTTTATGAAATTTCAAATCATTTATTGCCCATGTTGCAAAGAAACCTTTTTCATAACATTGGTGGTGAAAACCCAATTTTAACACATGGACTTGTAATTTGTAAATCATGCAATAAGTTTCTAGGTTTAGCAATACTAGTAATAGGTATTCAAGTGCCTTGAAGATGTGCATTGTGTCATCAAGTGAACATGATTCAACACCAATTGTTTTTGTCTACATGTTTTGGGAAGTCAATATTTGATTTTTTCATTGCATACTAAACATCAAATACGTAGATTATAATCTTCAATAATTTAATTTGGAAATGTTGTTATATTTTCATGTTCTTCTTGTCTTGGGTATGTTTGCAATTTTTTTGAGGCACCTTGGTTGGCATTTGAGTGACGACATTAAGAACTCTTTTGCATATTTTACTATTAATGATGATGGTATCCTCTTCCTCTTCTTTTAATTTTGAAGCATCCAATTGATGAATATGTTCATCAACATCATCACTTTGTTGAATGTATGATCCACATATTTGAACAAAATGTCACTTCGTCATCTCTTCTTGTGTTTTTTCCAACATTTTGGCCATTTTCACTTCTTGCTAATTGACCAACTAATCAAATAAAATAACTTTTTCTTGGTTATCCATTGGGTGAAAGCATGGTGTGTTGGACCACAATGGATGTCATAGGTGCAAACGTGTAAACATGACCCACACCCACCTACCTTTGTCATATTCTAGAAAGCAAAATATTTGGTATAATTTTTAAAAAATCCTAAAATCACAACTTATAAGTAATCATAAGATTTTTATGACCCAAGAAATAATAATTCTTATGTAAAGGTGCAAATTATATTAGTCAAAATTATGTCATTTTCAAGGCATTTAAAATTTGAAAAAAGAAAAAGAAAACATTAGTTATCATGTTTTGGAATTGTTTTTAGGAATTTAATATGCATTGGATTCATTTCAAACTTATTCAAAATTTCCCATAATATATTGAAAACATTTTTGTGTTAGTATATCAAACATTTTCAATATTAACTTGACATACAACCACTTGAAATCATACAAAATTAACCTTTGGTTACACCTAAGGTGCATTGTTTTTTTGTGTTTGCATCAGCAAAAACATTATAAATATACAAGTGATGAAATGTCATCAAAGGTTATATGATAATTGCATGGAATAAAAATTTTATGGTTTGGATTGAAATATGTGTGTTTATATTTGTAGTATAATGCATAAAACATTTATGTAATAAAAAATAATACATACAATATATTTGGACCCTTCAATTTGCATATTTGTCCTACAACAAATTGCATGGATTTTTTTTTCAATGAAAAGAATAAAATTCAATCATACAAGTTGATCAAACATATTGTATATGACATTTGAATATCAATATTTGAAAAATAAATATATCTTATTTTAACTTGCATGTTTTAAAATTAAAACTTTCATTTAATGGATATATAAAGTAAAAATAAAAAAAGCTATATTGGAACAATATGATAGTGTTATCAATATGAAGAAGGGCATGAAGCCAATGATCGCATTCAATACAATTTAAGGCATGATGAATAATATATAGCAATTTTCTTGTTTAGATAACTACATTTGGAAAAATAAATGAAGTGAAAAAAAAAGTTCATGTTTTGATATTATCCATATATATATAGGTAAGTGATTCAATAATTTTAAATAATATTTTGTCTCAAATATGAACATAAGGCATGGGCTTGAAATTGTGAGAGGGCTTCCAACAAAGGGTTACAAAAGGGTCCAAATAGGATACATTAAATCAAAACCTGACATATATGACTACAAGTGAAATAGTATTATTAAATGAACAAATAACCAAATGTGAAGGAACACCTCAATCGATTTGAAGAAATTTGCACTTAGATGGGTATTTTGGTTTGTTGTCTTTTAATTATCTAGTTGGAAAATATGCTAAACACATATTGTAAGTTGAAAAACTTAACATTTTTATCACATGATCTTACCATCTTTAGTTGCATCCTTGTCACTCATCACAATTTGAAGTATCATTATTTAAAAAATAATAAATGCATGAAATCAAAATCTGATCCAAATAATAATTATAACTAAATTTACGATGGTTTAGATATGTGCATATTAAATTTTTAATGATAATAAGGTGGAGAAAAAATATTCTTTCAAATAATCTACCCAAAAAGATACCTTGTTTTAGTAAGGAATGATTTTTAAAAAATACTTTGTGTCCCCCCTATGTGTTGAACATATTGAAATAATGTTATGAGAATGCCAAGACAACAAATTTTTAGTTCTAGCTAATGAAAAATAGTAATAATCAGGCTATTATCATACAATATCCTCCACCATTTTCTAAGGGCCACTTAAAAGTCTAGAAAAATGCATACGATTTTATGATTTAACCTATGCTCTTTGGAACAACCCAAAACCTTATATGGTCATTGGCTACAAGCTTTCCTTTCAACACAAATCTAAGAACTATGGAGCATTTTTACAAAATAGGGATGACCATGTGTTGCCTCCTCCATCCTCATGTTATTTAATCAAATCTACATTCATAATTATGAGGTTTGCTTTACATATTCTTCCATAAACCCACCCCCAACATGGGAGCATATGAATGTCCTTGAATAATAAGAGTGGATGATGTATTCATGAAATAAAATAACTATTGGAACACATTGTGTGAACGCCAAGGGAACCACGTGGAAAATGTCATGAATATTGTGAGAACATCATTGGAACATGGGAATGAGAAAACAAGACATGATGGGAACCTTTTAGGTAATATGTAATCTTCTAGCATAGAAGATTATACAACATAACATAATTTTCCACCCTAGAAGATTATGAATTGTCATTACATGACATGTCCCAAGTTGAAGAGCATCCACATTGACTAGCCTTAGTGTGGTTTTCAACATGAATGAAAAAGTGGCAAACTCATTCACCACAGATGTTCATGATTTCATTACTATGCAATTTGGACAAAATGGGCTATAATGAAGCTCACTAACCTACCAAATGGGGAGCCATAATTGTATTGTTCTTTTTTGCCTCAAGAAGAAGGACATTGGGTTCAATCTAAGAATATTTTTTAGTAATAACTAGGTAGTATTATAAACTCCAAACCCAAGCACAAAAGAAAGAGTAAGCACTTGTGATAGATTCATCTTAGTAGGCATAAGATCTCTCCTACTCTTAGGGAGTAGGTGTAAGTACCCTCTCCCTACAAGGCCTCACTATGTACCTATGTTTAGGTTCATATTTGCCTCTTGCTATATGGGTGGGGACATTCCCACAATGTGCGGTTGGACTCAACTATTGCCTCATCCTAAGCCCCTCATCTTGTGAATGCCCTCACCTTGAGGCCAACCCTGCACTATATATATATA
>Ga0116231_10013404_pt1 | contig 11539 bp, 6 predicted proteins | sample S1TSphgellanicum_2_FD_89695 | JGI IMG/M metagenome (GOLD analysis project Ga0116231, IMG submission 89695) | Host-associated microbial communities from peat moss isolated from Minnesota, USA - S1T2_Fd - Sphagnum magellanicum MG | ecosystem: Host-associated > Plants > Peat moss > Unclassified...
AATTCTTGCTACTTCGTGAAACATGTTTTTTATGAAAAATTGAGTTTTTCCAGGAAAAGAATGCCACTTTTGCGCAATCAAGTTTTTTTGAGAAAAGAAAAACAGATGCATAGTGGTAGACACTCAACTTGGGAAGCCTGGCAATAAAAATTGGAAAATAACTGTAACTAAAGTTCTTGTGTGGCTTGAAAGAATTTCGTGATCAGATTCTTGCTGAAGAATCATGGATTCAGTGTTTTGGAATTCTCTTCTAGAGCCTCCAGCTACTTAGGACGTTGTCTCTGGACTGACTTTGGACTCTTGTTGTTCAGGGACTAGACAGTAAGAGAAATTAGAGTTGTTGTGGGTTCCATAGTTACAATTGGCAAGTGACACACATAGATGGAAAGGACAGACTATACTAAAGAAGCTCCTAGAGGAGCACCACCCTCCACATTGAAAATCTAGGGCCCCGGAGTTTTCTTTGCCAAATTTGTTATGTTGAGTAAATGGAGGTCATCCATAAGAAGATGGAGCCATTTTTAACTTATATATGAAAATAAACGAAGTAGAACATTTCAGGCATCCTTCTATATTTCTGACGACCTTGTTTGAAAGGTTGACAATGTTGTCAGGTTATTGTTATTATTATTATTATTTAAAAATATGATGAGAATAAACCCTACAATAATAATTCTGGGTCACTCTTTTTCAAAAAGCTTTTGCTGCAAGTGAAACACTTCACACACAAAAAAGCCATTGCTTGGGGGTGTTGCAATGAACAAATTAAGAACAAAACTGTGAGAAACAGGAATTTTTTAATTTTTTTTTTGGATCTCAACTTCCTACAAAGTTACTTAAGTTACCTTTACTTAAGTTACTCTGGCTCTTTTCTAGGGTGGGGAATCAAGCACAATGGCGTTAGACACCATAGTCTCGACCTCAAGTGTCACCTTTTATACAACATGTTGTACAACCTTTTTATATATGTTTTAATTAGGCTATAACACAAGAACATGGCAACCAACATTACAACAAATCTTGGTTGATCAGGAAATTAAACCAAAAATCAATCATTTTGACATTTGATCAATTTAATCACTTAGTCATACTAGACAAGTTGATTTGAATATGTGCAATTTGATTGAAATTTTTTTTGACTAACCATAAGATGATCTTTTTGATTAGTCAAATTAAACAAAAAAGTGAGAAATTAAAAATATAAATAAAAATAGCTCAATTTTTAAATATAAAAATATAATGAATAAATAAATAATAAGTAAATACCCACCCACCCACCCACCCACCATGGCCTCCTACCTACCTATCCTCCTACAACCTATACTATTCAATTCAAGATGGGAAACTAGTGATCCTTATCTTATATGTTGACAACTTTTTGATCATTGGTGACATCTTCAAAGAATTGAATGACTTAAATGTCAATTGCAAAAGAGGTTTGAAATGACAAATCTAAGTGAGATGTCCCATTACCTTAAAATTGAATTTATTTACCTTGAAGAAGGAATCTTCATCACACAAAGAATTACACAATTAAGATGTTGGAGTAGTTTAAAATTTCCAATTACAATCCAAGTTTCACACCAATGATGGAAAAGATCAAATTACAAATAGGCATGGACTCTCCACTTGTTGATCCAACATTTTACAAGTAGATTGTAGGGAAGTTGTTGTACCTCACTAACACAAGACTACAAGACCGAACATATCATATGTAGTGGGAGTAGTTAATCACTTCATGACACAACCACATGTGCCACACCTTGAAGCAACAAAACACATATTATGGTATCTTCAAAAAACAACTGACGTGGGAATATTATTTAAGAAGAAAAAACAAAATGAAATTACAAGCTACACCAATGTTGACTGGGCTAAAGACACAAAAAGTTAGAGATCAATTGAGGGGTATGTCTTTCAACTTGGTGGTAATTTAATAACTTGGTGTAATAAAAGACAACAAACTGTTGGATGCAAGCATGCTAATAGGAGCCACTAGCGCCCCCTTAGGTGATTGCTTTTTGGGGAATATTTTTGAACTATTTTTAGAAAAAAATTTCAAAAAAATCTTTTGTATTATTTTGTTAAGGTTTAGGTTACAATTACTTTTGGTTCCATTAGCATAATTGCATCTTGTTGCTCTTTCATCCAATGGAGTATAGGGCTCTCACAAAAGGGACCAAGGAATCTCTTGAGCTAAAAGGTCCCTTTTTGGATCTTGGAATTCTAAAAGATAAACTCATAAAACTTTAATGTGACAACCTAAACAACATCAAAATAGTATGAAATCCAGTTTTTCATGCTAAGACAAAACATATTGAGGCAAAACATCACTATATTATAAAAAATATATAATCCAACTAGGAAATGTAAATTTGGCTCACGAACCATTTGAAGATCAAGTTGTAGACATTTTAACTAAAGCTTTTGAAAGGGCCAAATTCCAAGGGTTGAAAGATAAACTTGGCATTGTATTTTTTAATAATTTTTTAAAATACTAGGTTAGATTGAAAGTAATATATTTAGTCTATCAAGTGTGAGAAGAGGCATTGGTTTACCACACCCATTTTTGGAAGTGTAGCTACTATAAACCTTTATTTAGTCTAATGTTTATTAGATATTTTTTAATGTTTAATGCACAATCACTATGGTAGTTAGAGATCCATGTGGTTGTTAGCACATTTACCTTATTAGCTTAACACGTGTTAATTTATCTAATGTTTTACCCTTGTTGAACCAACTTATAGAAGGCAATGTGCTTACTTTGTTTTCTATTCAATCCTAATCACTCTGCAATATATATATATCCTTTAAGTTTTTTTTATTTCTCTTTGTTTTCCTTTCTTCTTTTTTTTTGGTTTCATCTCTTGTTTCACAAATCAAAAAAAAAGTAGAAAAACAAGGGGTGAAAGTCTATTTGGCATGGCTTGCAATTACACAATGAAATTAAATGATGGTGCAACAAGTGATGTCAATATGTGCAATGATGTGACTATAGTTGGACTATGGTGCAATAGGTGTTGGTGGGCAAGGTTGATGATGGTGAATGATCAAGGAATCCAAGGATTGCAAACCAAATTCCTTGTAATGCCACTTTGTTTCTAACAAAAAAAATATAAAAAAATACTAAGCAAGTGCACAAGTGTTTTATAATTTTTTAAAAAAAGTAACAAGTAATGACACATTTGTTTTAAAGGTAGAAAAAACACAAAAAGATCTAATTTTCTTCTTTTTTCTTTCCCTTTGATTTTTTTCTTTGATTTTTTTCTTCCTCCTTTAAATTTTCCCCCTTTCTTCTCTTCTTCTTCTTTCACTATTTTTCCTTTCTTTTTCTAATCCTCTTTTCACAAATAAAAAAAATCAAATTTAAAAAAAAAAGTTTGTTGTTCTAGGTGATAGCAGCAAATAAATATGGCAACAATTGAAGATGACAACTTGCAAAACAAAAAAAAACCATAAGCTTGTTGTCACCCATTAACAAATCATTAAAAAATAATAAATAAGCTAAGAATTGAAGGAAAAAAAACAAGGAGGTACAAAGGAAAAAATGGAAGAAAGAGGAAGAAAAAGAGAATAAGACCAAGTCTAAATAGAAATGTAAAAGGAAGGTGCAACTAGTTTGGTTAGTAAGTAAATTAGGGTTAGTGGGTTAGTAGGTAGGAAGGGTCCAAGATAGGGGTTAGGGTAAATTCATCCCCCCATTGGATTAAATTAGAGTCCTTGAGTCCAAAGCTATAATTTTTGGGACTAATATGGCTATTGAAATGGTTTTTTCAATTTTTTCTAATGCTGGGCAGTTTTCATTTTTTCGTGAAAGCTGTTGGTTTTGATTTTTGGGGTAGGTTAAGAGAATCACCCTAGTTTTTAAAAGATAAATAAATTTTCCATCCCAAGAATCTCCCTGATTTTTTAAATTTAGAGAAAAATCTAATTGGGTGGTTTTTAGTGTTGGTGAGTTTCATAGAATTTTGAACCATCAATTTTCAAGGGTGATCCTCACAAGTTAATTATCATAAATCAAGGTTTTTTGTTTTTTATATTTTATATTTTACTTTTTTTGGGTTTTTTTTGTGTTTCTTTTCTTATAATCAAAATACTAATGAATTAGGTGAATTATAAATGATGGAAAATAATTTGTTTTAGTACAAAGAGTTCATATCTACAATTTCCTCCCTTTCAAATTCCTCCAACTCCTTTACAATTTCATTATTTCCTATGAACTCCACCAAAGTTGATGGCATATTACATCCTACCCTAGGATCATTGGGCCAATTTTGATTAACAAAAATTAATTTATCTAAAATTTCAGATTGTAATTGACAACTCCTAAGGCATGTCAAGATTCCAACAAGAGAAAAAATGCGTTCAATCTCAATTTGGGAACCTATAATTCTTAATATTTGTTTTGCAAGAAAACCAACTACATGGAATTTAAACTCATGTTTCTCTCACCATTGGGGAGGGTTTTTTATATCTTTCACATCCACATGAAACCTTCTAAAGTCCAACAACTCCCTTGTTACAATTTCCTTTACAATTTTAACATTGTTGCTAGTCATCTAAAAAATATTTAGTCCTAATTAACATCCCGATTTACAAAACTAAAAGCAACATCTTCAATAGGATGTAAGTGACTATATGAATTAACCAACATGGGATACAATGATTTCCTATCATATTGCTCCCCAATAGACACTCCTTGCTTTTTACCTACATAATATGAAGAAACAAGATGAAGACTTTTGAACCTAGGGTCAAACATCAAAGACAACATGTTATATGCTTCTTTTTTTCACATGTCTTCAAAAATGAAAGCAAAAAATCTAAAACCCCAAACACTTAGGTAGATGCAACCAAACTAAAAACCTCTTGATTTTGATGTTATTTTTCAAAAATAAATGCATACCCTATTGGAAGCCCCTATTTGATGCTTTGAAAAAACTAGGTTAAGAAACCCCAATTTGAGGTAGTTATGGACTTTATGAATTTTAAGGACTTTCATGTTGTTTTAAAGTCCAGAACAAAAAAATTATAAATCATATGATGTCAATTTTTTAGACTTGTCACTTGTGTTTTTAAAAGAAAGATTTTTCATATTCCAATTCCCTATATAACATACTAAGAATATTTTAATCATTTCAAAGTCCATATACAACTATTGTTAGTTGGCAAGTCCAAAACTTCAACTTTGAAAGCCCATAACTTTTTTACCTTAATGGGTCCATTCACAATTAGGGTACCAAAAAGGAGTTTCTAACTGAAAAAGGACTGCAAAAGAAAACTTTGGATTTTTGTTTATCTTACATTATTATAGTTATAGTGGATTGTTGTATGCCAATAAATAAAGTGATGTCTTCTTAAAATTAATACAAATATTTTAAAATAAATTGGATACTATGTAAATGTCATTTTGAGTCTTGTAAACTAAAGTAATCAAGTGTATAAAATATTTTCTTTCCAAAGGAATCAAAAGGAATGCATAAAATCATACAATTGATTTATAACATTTTGTCCAACAAAAAATTTCCCCCTTCTATGAAAATACATGTTCATTGGATGAACTTGATGAAAAACCAAATCAAACAAAAATTTCAAAGTTTTAAAATTTTGAAGGAAAGCGTTGCCAAGCAGAAAACTCATTTTGGGATTTTCTACATTTGTGGCATTAAACCAAAATATTCATACACAATTATGTATGAATGTGAAAAATCACCATTAACACATGAATTATCTTATATGAGACTATTCAATTTTTTTTCACTTAAGTTTGTTTCAAGTAAATGTTATTTATAAAAAGTAGTTCTAAAAAATCCTTAAGTTTTTTTTTCTTTTTTTGGTACCCCAACCATGAATGGATCTTAATGAGTTGTGCAAAATAATTTATATTTTCGTTTTTATGATTAAGTTGACAATTTAAACCAAATTCCTAAAATCAAATTGAAATATATGTGCATAGCAATGAAGCTTCCAATCACAGCACCCTTGTAGAATTTACCTTGTGACATAAAAAGTGAACCATTTTACCTTGCATCTACCCACTTCTAATTTAATATTAGAAATAAAAGTTGCTAATTCTAAAAAGAGCCCAATGTCATCATCCATGAAAGATTCAAAAGAAGGTCTCAAATGCATTTCATCCCTAGTTTTAGATAATATGGTGATGGCAAAATTCAAGGCATCTAATAATAACCAATGTCTAGCAAATTGGTTCAAGATGCAAGTAGAGTCAACATGGCTCAAAAAATCAACTATTGTTTAACAAATGAACCATGTAATAGGAGGAGGAACATAACTAGATATTGAACATTAATTTGCATGTTGTAACACATGATAATAGCTCCACGAAAAAAAAAAGATTTTTAGAGTAATATTACTATGCTTGCAAACTTGCAAAAAAATTGAAATAATCAGTAAAAATTCAAAAAAAAAATGTTCACTCAAAAATACAAAGTACTCAACATAAAAAGATGAATAAAGAAACATTTACCTTATCTTAATAAGTGTATTTAGTTTCCTTGGTCGAATTTTAGACTCAATATAAGTATTCATCCACTATTGTTTCCAGATTTCTTTGGCCACGTTACACACTTTGGATATCAAATTTTATAGACTTGATTGAGACAACCTTAAGATTTTTGCATACCCTCTTTTCAACAATAACATACTAATGGGTTTTGGAAATGAATGACCAAAACAAGTGCCATTGAAACTTTCTTCCAACCCCAAAACCTCATAATTAACAATAGATTTGAGATCTGTGGTAATAGAGTTTAAGTTTGTCCCTTCATCTTTTACATAAGCAATGATCTTTTTGCTTAACCTATAAGAATCCAATAGCTTTTTCAAATTTTTAGTTAAGGCTCGATTTATTGTTTTTGTTGTTTCAAAGAAACCAATTGTCACCTTTTTGGGTTGTTAATTTTCATTTAGAAAGTTAATGACCAAGGCAAGAATATCATAAACGCCTTTTGACATCCACAAATCAAAACATGCAATAGCTGACATACATCGAAAAAGTTCTTGTAAAACATAAACATCTTTTGTTTTTTGAACCAAGTTTAGCAAAATCTCCCATGAAAAAGTTTTTTTAAAAGCCTAAAAAACAATATGAGGATTCAATTGCAAAGCAAATCGCTTCAAGCATAGACTTTCGAAAAAATGTATAAACAAATGACTCTTAACAATCAACAAGGTTAGATCTTCAAGAAATTGTTTCTACTACATTTCATCCTTCTTATAAGGAAATTTTGTAAAGAAATTTAGAAATTTCAAATGAAAATACATTTTGCCTCTTTTTAGTTGTTTGTCTTTCACCTTGAGTTTTCACTAAACTATTCACTCTTTCATCAAGTTTTTTTGCAAGCAAACCATGTTCTACATCCACATGTTTTTCCAAAGTTGATATCCCATTAATCTTTTAATATGAAATTAGTCCCTTCTTTAGTTTTATTTTTGGATTATGTAGCACAAGTGTTTTATAGCACAAATGACATCTCATGAGTTGAGGAATTTTGCATAGGTTTATTAACATTGACCACATTGAAAGCCCAACAAATGGCATTTTTCCTTTTAGGCTTCTAGAACAATCTTTGAACGTGCAATTTTAAATTCTCAGTTGAAGTTTTTATTATAGGTATATCATCCATCAATTCTTCATGTTGAAAAAGTTCAATTTCAATTTCCTTTCTAGTATTTTTATTTGCACTTGATTGTACCATTAGAAGTAATGCAAAAAACAGTAGCAAGCGATGCAAATTTTCAATTTCCATCAATTGGAATCTAAAATATTACAAGTTAATTTTTTCATATCAAAAGGTTTTTGTAAACGTTTTAGATATGTTTTTTGTTTGCAAATTATAAAATTAATGAACAAAAGGGTAGAAGTAAAGAGAATAATCAAAGTCAAGGGAGAGAACATTTACAAAGATAACAACAATAACTCATTTCTAGGCCTAATGCAAAGAATAAAATCTAAATGAAAACTATTATTGTCCCCCTCAAACAAACACCAATTTCCTTTTAATAATCAAGGTTAACTTGCAAATAAAATAAATGAAATATTAAAAACTAAGTTTAAATAGATTAAATAAACAAGCTGTTTACAAAACTAAAAATCAAATACAAAGGAATGTTTTTAAAAAATAAGATCAAACCAAAAAAGAAAGATAACTTAATGGATTAACTTTATTTATAAAGAGGAAAATTAAAAAAATAGAAATTACAAGTTTTATAGATAATTTCTTATTTTTTTCCCCTTTCCTACAAAATTGAAACAAAAATAAATTGTATCATATTGTACAAAAAATTGAGAAAGTCAAACTAAAAATAAAAAACTTCAGAAATGATCAAAGAAAAAGTGAATTAAAAAAAAATTTACTTTGCTTGCTGGTTTTTGTTTCCTACTTGTAGCTCCAAAGAAATAGAATTAAAAAAGTTTTAGAGACAATTTATTGTCTTCTTTCCCTTTCCTACAAAATGAAAACAAAAATAAATGGTAGGGTAAAAAGGTTGGTCATAGTACATTTAAGGTATGGTTTTTTGTTGCTTTTGTAGCAATACCCCATTGTTTATGGTGTCCAAAGAGTAGATGGAGCCCTCCTCTTTGTGCATCCATTGCAATAAAAATAGACAAAAATGGACTAGAGGCGAGAAAGTTATGGCCTTTCGAAGTAGGGGGGGTTGTTTTGACAAAAAAAATTTGATCAAACAACTCATAGCCTATTTTCAAACCCTTGAAAAAATCCCTAAATATTACTCTGTTGCCTTTAGAATTAGAAGATGATTTTTAAAGCTTAAGATGGCAATTGCAAAGCAGTTTAAATTGCTCAATTTGAACAAAAAATGAGAACGCTATGCATTGATGAAGTAGGAGGGGTCAAAATGAAGAAAAATGAAAATAACAACATTTTGCAATTCAACAAAACGTTTTTTTTTATTGCTCTTTTTTGGTTGCTCCTTTGGCTTTGCATTTCAAAGATGATTTGTAAAGCTTGAAAGGTGCTCCTATAATATTCTAAATCACTGAAAATGGAGAAGAATTGAGAAAGATCTAACAAAATATTTGGTGATAGGTTAATGTTTGGTGATGTGTTAGTTTACCGTATTGTATTGTACAAAAAAATTGAGAAACTGAAACTAAAAAATTAAAAAATTCAGAAATGATCAAATTAAAAAAAAATTACAAAAAAAAAAAACTTACCTTGTTTGCTGGCTTTTGCTTGCTGCTTGTAGCTCTAAAGACTACCTACAAAAGCAAGCAAACTTGAGAGGGAGGGAGCAAGCCAAAAGCAAAAAAAAGAAAAACAACTTAGAAATTATAAATTACAAATCTTCCACAACAAAGTAAATAACCAAAACATAACACAAAACATAAGCAAATTAAAAAAAATTAAAATCTAAAGAAACAAGAGTGCTTGAGAGTAAAAGAAAAAAAAAATTTGAATGTGTAATACTGAGTAAGATCAAAGAGGACTTAAGAGGTAGCTTGGACTCCTTTCATAACTAAACTTAAACCCTAACCCTAAAGGGTGGCAGCCGTCACATTAGGGTTAGTGCACTGACCCTAACCCTTAACCCTAATGTGGTGGCTGCCTCCTTAAACAACAAGTTTAGTTTTTTTTAGTTTTAACTTTTACCTTTTTACTTTCATAAACGGCAAGTTTAATTTTTTTAATTTTTTACTCTTACTTTTTACTTACTTACTGATTACTTACTATTTATTATTACTCTTACTTCTTACTTATTATTTACTAGTACTATTAATTATTTATATACTTACTTTTTATGCTGAGAACTGGTCTGGTTTTCAAATTTGATACCCAATGAGAACCACCACGTAGGTTCTTGTGGTGGTTTTCATTGTCCGTTCTCATTGACTGGTTCTCACTGGAAACCCGACTAAAAACCAGTGTCAATTTTCAGCCAACGAGCGAGAACCACCCAACACTGGTTTTTACCATGATCCCAATATGGGGGTCAATTTGTCCTTCCCAAAGATTGGTAGGATCCATAAATAGCCAGCCCCCAACCCCACCCCCAAGTTTATTATTAAAAAAAGGTCTATATTTAACTAACATGTCTACCCAACATTTTTTTTGTGGAGAATTTTCACCATGTTGCAAAAGAAAGGGTCCAGTGATACCGTGAAAGTTTATTGTGAAAAAGTTCCAAAACTTTCACCAGATTTCTAGGAAGAAACCAATGAAATTGCCAAGAAATTTGGCTGATTTCTAGCTTTCTTGGCAACTTGATGGCTTTCTTTGTAGAAAATTGTAGCGTTACATACCGTAGCCTAGGGTCAGTTTCCACATCAACAAAATGAATAATTAGATTTTTTGAAAATTAAATTGGATTTTTTTATTTTGAATTTTTTTTCCCCCCCATCATCTACTATAAAATTGTGATATGAGTAGTGAAATTATTCAGAGTGCTGCCTATGATAATTGTGATGATTTTCAACAGGTCAACTTCATATTTTCAAAAAAGTTCATTTCACTACTTTGACAATTATTTAATGACGAAACTGACCTCAGGGTAATATAGTAGGTTCTAGAGGGTCACCAAAATATGAAAGGATTCCTAATTAATTTTTTCTACTTCTCAATTTGTCTTTGTAACAAAATTTAGCTAACTCCTCTTGTGGCCGATTTGGCGCAACATAAAAAATTGAAAAAAAACACTGGTCAAACCCCAGGTGGACGATTAATTAATTGGTTAATTAAAATTTGAGCATTTAGAAAATGAAGAATCACAAAACCTATTTAGAATGAGTTTTGGGGCTGGTTCCAATTCAAACCAGAAGCTGGTTCTTGATTCTGATTCCAGTTCTGTTTTCTCTTCTAAATTTAGAACTGGCAATCCCTATAAGTGGTAAAGGGCCCAAAAACCAGAACCGGACAACACTGGTACAAGCAGTTTTTTCCCCAGTTTTCTGATGTAGTATCAGTAGTGATCATCACAGAGAAGATTTTCAACCTGTCCCAAAAAACTGCCCCAAAAAAAGACTCTGTAAAAAGTGTGCCACAATTTTTGGCCAAAAATTTATTTCTTTTGAAAATTTGGAAATTATTTAATATAGGGAATTTGTTACAGAATAAAGCTACAAAAAACTTTAAGGTGGAAATTTTGTGAAAATTTGACACCAAAAAACTCATGGTGCCTTTACCAGTATTAATAAGTTTTTATAACTTATATGATAGTAGTTGAAATTTGACTTTTGTTCTCACTGGCCCAGTTCTGATCTTTTTATGATGACTTTCCAATCTGGTTGGTGTCAGGCTTGAGTTGCAGTGCATATTCCATACATGTTGAGGGATGCAGGGACACAATCAACTGCTAAATTTTTATTACAGTTCTGTCTACTATTGAATACGCATCTTATTATATGATCCCTATATAGACTGCTATCATGATGCTGTCTGACAGCAACAGAAGGCATTCATGAAGACTGTAGTAGACCTCTAACTATAGTGGTTGAAAGAAGATTAAGTCTTGAAGGGGATGCAGGTGAAAAAAGACCAGTGTTGGGGCAGGTATTTGA
>Ga0116231_10013405_pt1 | contig 11537 bp, 10 predicted proteins | sample S1TSphgellanicum_2_FD_89695 | JGI IMG/M metagenome (GOLD analysis project Ga0116231, IMG submission 89695) | Host-associated microbial communities from peat moss isolated from Minnesota, USA - S1T2_Fd - Sphagnum magellanicum MG | ecosystem: Host-associated > Plants > Peat moss > Unclassified...
ATCTTCGAGCGGGACGTCGGCGACGTGCTGGATCGAACCGGTGATGCGACGCGTCGACTGGTTGATCGTGAGCAGCGTGACCTCGACTTCTTCGCCCGGCGAATACTGCTTCGTGGGCTCGAACTCGCCCTTGGGCACCATCGCGAGCACGCCCGGGACGATCTCGACGAGGAGATAGTTCGGCGTGACCTTGACGACTTGCGCGAGGAGTTTGTTGCCTTCGAAGAGTTTGTCGGCGTGCTCGACCCACGGGTCGGGCAGCGCGTGCTTGAGCGAGAGCGAGACCTTCTTCGCTTCGGGATCGAACTTCATCACTTCGACCGAAACCGTGTCGCCGATCTTGACGACTTCCGAGGGATGCTTGATCCGCGCGTACGAGAGTTCGGAGTTGTGGATGAGGCCATCGATGCCGCCGAGGTCGACGAACGCACCGAACTCCGCGAGCCGCACGACGACGCCTTCGCGAATCTGCCCGACCGCAAGCGTCCCGAGCAACTCGGTCTTCTTGAGGTTGAGCTCTTCTTCGAGCACCTGGCGCTGCGAGAGCACCACGCGATGCCGTTTGTGATCGAGATCGATCACCTTGAGCCGGAGGCGTTTGCCGACGAGTTCGTCGAGGTTGCCGACCGGTTGGCGCCGGATCTGCGAGGCGGGCACGAAGCCGCGCATTCCAAGATCGACGAGGACACCGCCCTTGACGACTTGCGTGACCGTGGCTTCGATCACTTCATCGTTATCGTGGGCGGCGATGACCTTTTCCCAGGTCTTGAGCGCGCGGGCGCGACGTTCGGAGAGGAAGAGCGACCCGTCGTTGTCGTCGATCCGATGGATCATGACTTCCAGCGTGTCGCCGACTTTGAGTTCTTTGGGCTCGATGGCGAGCGAGAGTTCCCGGAAGGGAAGCGTCCCCTCGGATTTGCCGCCGATGTCGACGAGCAATTCGTCCTGATACTTCGCGACGATGACGCCGGTCAGGACCTGCCCCTCGTCGAGAACCTTGAGGCTCTCTTCGTAGAGGCGTTGTTCGAGCGCGAGTTGGTCTTCTTCTTCGTTGAGCGCCGGTTCGGGCGCGAGCGTGGTAGTGATAAGTGGTTACTTCCTTAAAATTTATTTTTTATTTTTGGCAGCGCCGGCACCACCAAGTGCCGCGTTGCCCGAGGACCGTGCGGACGATTGCGTTGCCGCATCGCGGACACGGTTCGCCGAGGCGGCCGTAAACGGAGAGTTCATTTTGAAACCCTCCCTTGAGCCCCTCGGCGTCGACGTAGTCGTCGACGCTCGTCCCACGCGCGTCGATCGACCGCTGGAGAACGTCCACGATCGCGCCGTGGAGCCGGCGCCTCGCCGGTTTTGAGATCGTCTGGGCACGGCGTGTGGGACGAATCCCTGCCTCCCAAAGAGCTTCGCACGCGTAGATGTTTCCGATCCCTGCGACCCGGGTTTGGTCGAGCAGGAGGGACTTCACCGGCGTGCGGCGCCCGTCCAGCATACTCACAAAGGCCTCGGAGGTAAAGGCCTCCGAGAGCGGCTCCACTCCGCCATCCGCATCCCAGTCCGAATCCGCCTCCAAGAGCCGCACCCGGCCGAACTGCCGGACGTCGGCAAAACTCAGGCTCCAGCCGTCGGTGAAGACGAACCGGACGTGGGTGTACGGGTAGGGGACCTGAGCCTCCGGAGCCTGGACGATCAGGCGACCGGTCATCCGCAGGTGGACCGTCAGCCGCCGGCCCGAGGCGAGCGCGATGACCGCGAACTTCGCCCGGCGCCCGACGTCCACGATCCGCTCGCCGACGAGGGTGCGGGCAAAGTCCACGCCGGGCGGAGCGACCGCGATCTTCGCCATCGTGATCGTAATCGACGCGATGGTCTTCCCCGCGACGGCTCGTTTGAGGCCACGGACGATCGTCTCGACTTCGGGAAGTTCAGGCACGCACGATCCCGACTACGCGCGGGGGACGGACGGTTGCACGGGCCGATCCTACCATGGTAGGATCGGCGCCATGCCGAGTGTGAAAATCTCCGTAACGGTCGATGCGGCGACGCTGCGCGAACTGCGCGAATTTGCCGGGAACGAGGCGAACATCTCGGCGCTCGTCAATGCGGGCTTAGAACGCGAGCTCAAGCGGCTGCAATTCCTCGCGCTCTTGGACGAGATGGACGAGCGTAACCCGATCTCCGAAGAGGGACGCAAGAAAGGCGAAGAACTGTGGCAGCGAATCGAATCGTCCTTGATGCAGGCGCGGTCTCGGCGCTCGCCGCGGAAGAAGAAAGCGCCCGCGTAGCACTACGAAAAGTCGCGGGGTCCGGCGCTTCGCTCATCGTCCCGGCCACCGTCATCGCGGAAACCACGACCGGCGATCCCGCTCGCGATGCGCGCGTGAATCGATTGCTCAAAACGGTTTCGATCGAACCGCTCGACGAAGCAACGGCGCGCAGTGCCGGAGCGTTGCGGCACCGGCTCGGCCTGCGGCGCGGCGGAACGATCGATGCATCGGTCGTCGCATGTGCCGACGCGGAGAACGGCTCGATCATCCTCACGAACGACGCGAGCGATCTCACCCCGCTCGCGCAAGAACGTGGACGGAGCGTCGTCGTCAGCCTCGTGTAGAAGGAACCTATCGCGGGAGTTCGTTCACGGGGTGGCTACCGTAGGTCTTCGGGTCGAAGTACCAGTCCGGGAGCGTGGGTGGGAACGAGATGTTGCGGAAGGTGTAGTCGACGACTTGGCCGTCGCCGGAGTAGTTGTCGCCGACGATGCCGTGGATGTCGGTGACGATCGGGGTCCCTTGCAGCATCGCGATCTTGATGTCGAAGATGACGCCGTAGATGTCGTCGCCGTGGATGCCGCCGGGGACGAAGAGCCGGTCGTGCGCTTTGATGCGGACGAGCTCGTAGGTCGTCCGGTCGGCCCAGATTTCGCGCAACCGATTGCGCTCGGGATCGCGCAGCGGTTCGAGCACGAGGTGGACGAGCGGACCCTCGAACGTCACGCTCGTCACCTTGTACTCGTAGTCGTTGCTGGCGGCGACTTGACCGATGACCACCAGCGGAGACGATGACGGCTCGGGCGTCGGCACAACGGTTTGCGCGACCGGATGCGCGGGCGCTTTCTCGAAGAGGTCGGCGGTCGGCGGACCCGGATCGTAATCGGCGTTGAACGCCGCGCGCTCGAACTCCGCGAACCCCATCGCCGGGACGATCTCGACCTTGCGCTTGAGCGCGGCGCGATCCGACGTCCGGCACCAATACTTGTAGACGTACGAGTCGGCGTAATCGGGGAACCCGCGGTCGGTGTTTTGCTTGCGCGATTCCGTGTAGACGACGTACGGCGGCGGCGGCCGGTGCGAGCGGAACTTGTTGCGGATCGTCGCAAGCCATTGCGAAGGCGAGAGCGTCGGGACCGGGTCGGGCGTCGGCGCGACGGCCGCGGCTTTGTGCGCGGGCGCCGGATGGGACGGGACGTGCAGCGCGAGCGCAAGCGCGAGCAGCGAGGCGAGCATCACTTTCCCTCCAACGGGGGTAGCCGCAGCGTCGTTCCCTTCACGATGCCGAGCTTCGCCGCATCGAATGCGCCGAGCTCGATCACGAACCGGCCGAGGCCGCTAGCGCGCGCGACTTTCTCATCCGGCGTCCCGCGCGGCGTTGCGGGGACGTCGACCGCGACGTTCGAGACGACGCCGTCGCCGCGCACGAACACCATATCGAGCGGCACGAGCGTATTCTTCATCCAAAATCCCTGCTCGACGTCGGGCGGTGAAAAGACGAACAGCATCCCGCTTGCGTGCGGGATGCGCACGACGCACATCAGCCCGCGTTCGCGCGTTGCCTCGTCGTTCACGACGACGAGCTTCATCACGCCGCGCGGGGCGCGTACCGCGATCGTCTCGCCGGTCAAAAACTTCTCCGTGTCGACGGCGACGTTCGGACACTCGTCGCTCGACGTCGCAGACGCAGACGCAGACGTCGCCTGCGGCGACGCCTTGGCAGGCGCCGCGAGCGGCGCCTGCAGCATGAGTGACGAGAGCGAGAGTATCGCGAGCACGCTAGATTTCGTCATCGAGCTCGTACTCCACGACGTCGTACCAGGTCTTGCCGCTCTTGAGGGTCGCCTCGATCGGCACCGAGAGTTCCATTGCGTGCTCCATGTGGTCTTTGACGATCCGCCCGACGGCGTCGAGGTCCCCCGGTGCGACCTCGAAGATCACTTCGTCGTGAATTTGTAAGAGCATCGGCGCCGCGAGTCCGGCCGAAGCAAGCGCGCCGTCGAGCCGCACCATCGCGAGCTTCATGAGGTCCGCCGCGCTGCCTTGCAAGGGCGCGTTGGTGGCCTCGCGTTCGGCCGCCGCCCGCAAGCCGTAATTGCGCGAGCGCAGATCGGGCATGTAGCGCCGCCGGCCGAGCAGCGTCTCAACGTAGCCGCGCTCGCGACCCGCTTCGAGACAGCGCTCGATGTATGCGCGTACGCCGGGAAACCGTTCGAAGTACGCCTGCGTGATCGCGCGCGCCTCGCCGCGATCGATCTCGAGCCGCTGCGCGAGACCGAAATCCGACATCCCGTAGAGCAAGCCGAAGTTGACCGACTTCGCCATCCGGCGCTGGTTGGACGTCACGTCGGCAAACGGACCGATATCGAAGATCCGCCGCGCGGTGAAGTCATGGATGTCCTGGCCCTCGTGGAACGCGGCGCGCATCGCTTCGTCACCCGAGAGGTGCGCCATCAAGCGCAGTTCGATCTGCGAATAGTCGGCGGCCAAGAGCACGCGTTCGCCGGGAGCGACGAACGCTTTGCGGATCTGGCGGCCGAGCTCGCTGCGCACCGGGATGTTCTGCAGGTTCGGATTCGTCGACGAGAGCCGTCCGGTCGCGGTCGCGGTCTGGTTGAAGACCGTATGCAAGCGGTGATCGCGCGGATCGACGAGGCCCGGCAACACGTCGATGTAGGTGTTCTTGAGTTTCGAGACCTCGCGGTATTCGAGCACTTTGGCCGCGATCGGAAAACTGCGCGCGAGCCCCGCGAGCACGTCGATCCCGGTCGCATAGCCGGTTTTGTTCTGCCGGCCGGCCGGGAGTCCGAGTTTATCGAAGAGCACGCGACCGAGTTGCTGTGGCGAACCGATGTTGAACGGCTCGCCGGCGAGCGCGTAGATCTCGTCTTGCAGGCGCGTCACGTCGGCGTCGACGCGCGCGGAGAGCGCGGCGAGCGCGGCGGGATCGAGCGCGATCCCCGCACGTTCGAGCGCGGCGAGCACGCTCACGAGCGGCAACTCCACCTCGGTATAGAGCCCGAGCTGGCCGCGCGATTCGAGCTCGGCGCGCGTCACGCGCGCGAGCAAGCCTGCCGCATCGGCCGCCTGGCCCGGATCGTCACCGAGCGCGCGATCGAGGTACGCGCGCGTCGCATCGGCGACGTCGGCGAACGTGCGGCCGGGGTCGAGCAGGTGCGCCGCGACCATCGGATCGTCGCCGAGCGCACGGATCGGCAGCCGCAGCTGCCCCATCACGTGCTTGCCGTCGTACACGACGAGCTGCGGGACGCGTTCCCACACCGCGGCGAAGCCGCGTGCGATCGGTTCCTGGTCGAGCGCGCCGAGCGCGAACGAAAACGCGACGCCGTCCGCGGTCGCGATGCCGAGCGCCTCGCCGCGCAGCGCGATCGCCGCGCGCGGCAACGCCGCGGCTTCGGCAAGCAACGCCGCGAGCCGCACGAAATCCGGCGGATCGGTCGAGGCGACGAACGAGCGGTAGTCGCCGCGCAGCGATTCCTCGCTCGGCAGCGGCGCGACGTTCTTCGGCGGCTCGAGTTTGCCGAGCAGCGTCTTGAATTCCAGATCGCGGTAGAGCACGTAGAGCGCGTCGCTCGCCGGCGGCGCGTAGCGTGCGGCGTCCCAATCGAGCGTCAGATCGAGATCGCGTGCGATCACCGACACGTCGCGGCAGACGCGCGCTTGGTCGCCGTAGTCACGCACGAGTTTTTCGAGCTTCGGCGTGCCTGCGAGCGCCGGATTCGCCAAGAGCGCATCGAGCGAACCCGCCGCTTTGATCAATTTGATCGCCGTCTTCTCGCCGACGCCCGGGATGCCGGGGAGATTGTCCGACGGATCGCCTTTGAGGCCGCGATAATCGGGGAGCTGACGCGGCTCGAGCTCGTAGCGTTCGCGGACGGCGGCGACGTCGTAACGGCCGAGATCCGTGATGCCGCGCCGGGTGGTGAGCACGGTCGTGCGCTCGTCGACGATCTGCAAGAGATCGAGATCGCCGGTGACGACCTCGCTGCGGCCGCCGTGTTCGGTCGCGATCCGCGCTAGCGTCGCGATCACGTCGTCGGCTTCTTCGCCCTCGATCTCCTTGATCGGGATGCCGTAGACCTCGAGGATGCGCCGCACGAGCGCGAATTGCGAACGTAGATCGTCGGGGGTCTCATCGCGCTGCGCTTTGTAGGCGGGGTAGAGCGCGAGCCGCGCTTTCGGCAGGCCCTTATCGAACGCCGCGATGATGTGCGTCGGCTTCTCCTCGGCGATCAGTTTCACGAGCATCATCGTGAACCCGTACGCCGCGCCGATCGGCACGCCGCTCGCGGTCGTGAGCGCGGGCAGCGCGAAGAACGCGCGATAGACGAGGCCGTAACTATCGAGCAGCATCAGCCGCGCGCCCTCGGGCGCGAGCAGCTCGGCTTGTTCGCCGCTCATCGAACCGTCAGCGGCAGCGATGCGGCGCCGACGTCGCCGTCGTCGCTGATCTTGAGCACCGAGAGGACGAACGCGCCGGGTTCGCCGGGGAGTTGGATCGTGAAGGTCGGCCCGCCGAGGCGTTCGATCCGCCACACCAGCGCCTGTGGCGAGGCGGCACTGAGGATCGGATCGGCGGGCGCCTGCGCGCGCGGGCGGTCGAAGCCGAACACGTCGCCGGCGGTCGAACGCGCGGGTGCGACCCAGGCGTGCCACGCCGGATCGGTCGACGCCGGATCCTGCGACGTCGTCGCACCGAGCGCAAGCACACCCGGTGCATCGGCGAACACGGCACCGCGCGCCGGCTGGCCGCCGGTGAGCCGAATCGCAACGGTCGCGCCGTCGCGCAGGTCGCCGTCCTCGACCGAGATCGTCGCGAGCGCCCCCGGCGCGTAGACGGCTTTGTCCGCGCGCAGCGCGGTCGCGCGGCGGTGGCCGGGTCCGTCGATGACGAGCGTGCGCGTCGCGGTCACCAGCGCCCCGTCGCGCACGAACGCGACGCCGACCGCGATGTCTCCGGCGAAATCGGGGATGGTGAACGACGTCGACGCCGCGCCGTCGCGCACGCCGGTCGTCGATTCGGCGAACGGCCGCGCGCCCTCGAGCGTGAAGAACGCATCGCCGACCGCGCCGTCGAGCGACGCGTTCACGGTCACACGATCGCCGACGCGATAGCGCGCGCGATCCAGAACGATCTTCGCATCGCCGGTGTTCTGCACCGACGGGCCGCCGAGCGCGCTCGGCGCGACGACGACGCCGCTCGCATCGAACGCGCGCTTCCCGTCGACGGTCGCCTCGGCGGTCACGATGTTCGCGCCGGGCGTCACGTTATGGAACGTTACCGATGCGCGGCCATCGGCGTCGAGCGTTGCCGCGGCGGTCTGCGCGCTCGGCCCGTGTTCGATCGTCACCGTGACCGGCAGGCCGGGCGCAGCCGCGCCCGTGAGCGGGTCGAAGCCGGTGACCGCGACGACGGCCGGTTCGCCGATGTCGAGCGCCGGTTTGAGCGCGTCGACCGCAAGCGCGACCTTCGCCGTCGGCGTGACGACGCGCGCCGACGCCGTCGAGCCGCCGCTCGACGCGACGATCCCGTCGGTAGAAGCGAGGCCGTCGGACGGCGCGGGGATCTCGAGCCGAACTTGCCCGCGCGCATCGGTCTTCACGGTTTGATCGAGGACGGCGGTCGTCGCCCACTCGGGCGCGTCGACGGGCGTCCCCGGCGCGATGATGTGCGGCGTGCGCACCACGCGCACGCGGATCGCGCGCTCCGGCAGCGGCACGCCGTCGCGCTTCGCGCCGACGACGAGCGGAATCGGCGCATCCGGCGCGCACGTATCGCCGCAGGTTGCGACGATCGTGAGCACCGCGTCGCCGGCCGCGTCGACGTGCAGCGTCGTCCCGCCGCTCGCGCCCGCCGCGCTCGCCAGCACCGCCACGTCGCCCGCCGGCTCCGAGCCCGGCATCAACAAATCGGCGTGAAAGGCCCCGGCCTCATCGAGCTTGGGCTGCGCGCTCGCGAGCGTCTTGCCGCCGGCGAGCAACGCCACGTGCGCCTCGCCGCTCGCCGCGCGCATCACGTTCCCGACGCGTTTGCGCGCGAAGCCGACCACGCGCACGACGTCGCCCGCGCGCACCGCGGCGCGATCGACGCGCACGCCGACGATCGCCGGCGGCAGCGGCGATTCCGGGACGAACGACACGAACGCTTTGCTGTTGCCCCATTCCGCGAGCGCAAAGCGCGGGCGCGGACCGTTCCCGGCTTGCACGCGCGCCGTTCCGGTCGCGTCGGTCTTGCCGTACACGAACGCGCTGCGAACCAGATACGTGATGCGCATCCCCGCCAGCGCCCGGCCGGTGCCGAGATCGCCGGCATAGAGCACGATCCCGCCCGGCGATTCTTTGGTAACCAGGCCGATGCGCGAGAGGTTGAGCCAGACTTGCTGAACCGCATCGCCGCGCCGCGCTTCGACCACGAAGAAGCCTTCGCGATTCTGCAGCGGCACCGCAACATCGTTGGATTCGAATTGCAGGCCGGGCGGCGGCGTAAACCGCCAGCGCACGACCGGCGCGCGATGCGCGGTATCGAGCGCGCGCGGCCGCGCGCCGATGCCGGCCACGATCACCTCGGCCGGGTCGACCGCGTAGGCCGCGAAATCGACCGCGGCGCCGCTGTACGTATCGAGGCGCACGGTGATCGGCTGCCACGGCACTTGCGTGTCGCGCGCGAAGAGCGCGAAATACTGGTCCCACTTTCCCGAATCCAACAGCGGCCGGGCGGCCTGAGCCGGACCGGACCACAGGGCGCTCAACACGAGCGCGATCGCCGCGGCGAGCGCCCGAACGCGCGGATCAGTAATCGTAGGCGATGGAGCCGGTCGTCGTCGAGAGCACGCGGAACCCGACGATGTAGGTGCGTTTGTCGCCCGCGGCGAGCGGCGCGAGCGAGTTCGAGACCCCGGCGAACACCGACGACCCGCTATCGAGCCCCGCCCAGCGATTGCCGTCGCGATCGACCAGATAGAATTTCGCGGCTTGCGGATAGAGTGTCTGATTCGTCGTGTTCGTGAAATCGATCTTCGCGAGGATATACGTGGCCGCGCCGGCTGCCAGCGAACCCCCAGAATCCTGAACCGAAATATATTTCGCGTCGAGAACCGCGACGCCGCCGCCGCCCGTGACGAGGTCGACCGCGGATTTCGGTTCCTGGCACGCGCAAAGCGCGAACGCGAGCGTAAGCGCGATGCCGATTCGTTGCAAGAGCATGCACGACGCTTCGGCGCGCCGCGGCAGGCGTCCCGTGGCTGCGAACCAAAGTGCGATTGCGTGGACGATGAACGTTCGCCCGGGAACCCGACATCGGCTTCGTGCCGTTCATGTGGTAACGATGAACGCACCGATGTGCCGCGCGACGAGCGCTACCGAACGGAAACCTTTCAAGTGATCGTCGCCTGCGCGGCTTGCGGCGCCGCCTTCGCGGCGCTCTCCCGCAACTGATGCGACTCACGCTCGCCTCCGCACTCGCCGGGGCCATCGTCGCCGCGGCGATCGGCACGGCGCTCGCCGCATCGCCAGCGCCCGCGCGCACGCCCTACCGCGTCGACGTCACGAAAATCCAGCCGAAAGCGCTCTTGCCCAAGATGCGGCTGCACGACGACTTCATCGTCGCGATCAACGCCAAAGGTCAAGTCACGCGCGTGCTCTCCGGCCACCGCTCGGGCAACACGCAGTTCGATGAGAAAATGTACGGCAACGCGCTGCAAATGTTCATCCGCACGAGCGACGGCCACGTGGTGCTCGGCAAGTATCGGGTCAATTACGACTACGATCCGCACACGACGCGCATCCGTCGCACGATCGCGCTCGTCTCGACCGGCGGGGTCGATCCGAACGCGATCGGTGCCGTCACCGACATGCTCAAACACGCGCACAAGGATCCCGCGCCGATCTTGACCGCGCCCCCCAGCGGAAGCCTGAACAGCGACAATCTTCCCGCGCTCAACGACGTCTTCGGCCCCTCACCGAAGCCGCACTAGACGCCCGATTAACCGCATCGATCATGGCGCGCTCGCGTCGTCCCGCCAAGCGCGGCCAGCCCGAATCCCTCATGGACTTCTACCTGCGCAATCGCGCCCCGTCCGACGCCGCGATCGACCGCGACGTCGAGCGCTCGTGCGCATCGAAACAACCCTATGAGAGCGACGCGAGCGCGCGCGCCGTCGCCGCGATGAACGGCATGAGCGGCGCCCTCTTCACCTACCACTGCCGCTACTGCGACTTCTGGCACCTCACCCGCCGCCCCACACCCTCCTCCGGCAACGAGATCGTCGACGAGTAACGTTTATCCGGAGCCGCTCGACAGACGGGCGGGATCGAAAATCCAGGCGTCGTCGAGGTCGAAGATCTCGAACCAATTGCGCAAGTTCGGATGGTGGGCGAGGATCGGATAGTTCGGGAGCACGGCCGTGCGATGTTCGTCGTCGCGAATGGCGCGATTTTCCAACTGTTCGTTGATCCAGTCGTACTTCGAGCGGTCGGTGCGCGCGTGCAGCCAGGCGACGATCTCGTCGTCGCTTGCGCCGCTGCGCACGATCGCTTCGAAGTCCGCTTCGGTGATGCCGAGCCACTCGAAGAGATACATCGAGATCCCGGGGCCGATCTTATAGAGCCCGAGCGTCCCCTGGATCTTGGCGCGCATCTTGTCGATCGTGCGCGGCAAGAAATACAGGCCGCCGAGCTTCTCGCGCGCGGAGCGCGGGGCGTGCTCGCGCAGGTCGCAGCCCGGGAAGGGAAGCGTCTCGTTCATCCGCGCGGGTCGGCGTCCCAGTACGCGCCGATCGCTTCGAGCAGCGGCTTATCGTCCATGCGGAAGAGATAGCTCGTCTCGCTGGCCGCGTGGACGTACGGCATCCACGACGGGATGCAGAACGTATCGCCCTGATTCCATGCGAACGTCTGCGTGCCGATCGTCGACGTCCCGCTGCCGCTGTAGACGTGATAGATGGAACTCGCCGTCTCGCGGCGCGGCGGTGCGGCGGTGCCGGCGTCGATGCGTTCCGCGGCCGCGCCCATGATGCGGCCGATCGAGCCGCCGTGCGCGCGGTGGTTGTAGTCGGCGCGCGCGAAGGTGCCGGGCTGCGCGTCGAGCGTGCGCTGCATGTCGGCCCACGGGTACTTCAAGATCGACGGCCCGCGAGCGGGCTCCGAGGGATACTGCTCGGTCACGTAGGGCTGCGCGAAATTCACCGGCACGTTGTGGTAGAACGGCAGATCGAGGCCGTCGAGCCAGATCATCGGCGCGCCGCCTTCGTGACC
>Ga0116231_10013406_pt1 | contig 11537 bp, 9 predicted proteins | sample S1TSphgellanicum_2_FD_89695 | JGI IMG/M metagenome (GOLD analysis project Ga0116231, IMG submission 89695) | Host-associated microbial communities from peat moss isolated from Minnesota, USA - S1T2_Fd - Sphagnum magellanicum MG | ecosystem: Host-associated > Plants > Peat moss > Unclassified...
ACCATATAGTGAACCATTTTCACCAATGAAGGTAAGGACAGTGAAATTATGGTGAACTTAATTCACTTTTACAATTACACAGTGAAATAGCCTACTGAACTACACCACACTTTCCTAGTAGTGAATATTCTCAAGACTCAAATCGAAAATTATGTTCGAAAAAAGAGAACCCTGAATGATCTGAACTCGCCTTTTTAAAAAAAAGGAGAAGGAAGGAAGTGAAGGAAGATCTCAACTCGATGGCCAATGGAAGTTTCTAATGTTTGGTGACCCTTGGAAGGTTTTAATGTTTGGTGATCAATGGAAGGAGAAGGAGAAGCACCTTTTCACCTCTTCCCACTTTCCCTCAACAAATTTTACTTAAACTTTCATTTTTTATATTGATCTTAAGATTTTACTTTACCATGGTTCTAGGCTATTACTTATGCACTTCTTTCTTTTTCCTTAACTTATAATTTACAACCATGCATCTCGATGTAATAAGTTTTTCACACATTCATTGTCAATTTGATTTCAATTGAAGATCTATTTTCCTTTCCTCGAAATTATGGCGTTGCGTATGGCCATGTCTTATGGGCCTCAAACTACACAAGTGAATGAAGAACCGGCTCTGTAGTCATCTTTAGATTTGACATTCATGCAACATCCTTATGATGAAGATCCCGAACCGCGAGAGGTGTGCACTTGTCTTGAAGTTGATCCCCTTTAAGCTTGGTATTATCGCATTTCCCCGAACTTTCGTACTCTGGTGATTTTGTTGCAAGTCAACCCTGCTTCTGGTGATGAACTTGAAATCATCTGTGAAGGTTGCTACAAGACTGAAAACACCTCTATCTTGGCATGGTCTTCAATTCATGGCGTTCGACACTATTATTGGTTGTGTAATCCGATTCACCAACTACTTCCTAATAGCAAAGTAGATTACCTAGTTTGCACCATTCAACGCATCTTGGATTTCTTGCAATTATGAACTATCCTTGTGGCATAACCTAGGAATTAACATGTAATTACAATTCCTCGTTGAGCTTATCCACAATCTAAATAAATTTTTCATTCATTATGAAACTAATGTTGCCATTGCCACCCTATCACATTATTTATTTAATCATTAAGTTGTTTCGAATTAATCTTATGTTCATAAGGCTTAAAGATTGTTTTATCTTTATTGGACTTTTCATTTACACCCTTTCAATTGTTTCATGAGTCTCAAACATCCTTGCTACTCACAAAATACTAGAACAAAACCAATGTTTCACTAAACACCATGAATTTTGGTGTCTACTTCTACCTTTAACCCTCTAAAAAATTCTCACCCCTAATTACGCAACTGAGGTTTCTAAAACTATGGTTATTAGTTTTTTGTTGAAGAAAAAACTAACCGAACACCTTATTCACCAATATCGTATTTTGGGAAAAAGAAAACAACCCCCCACACAACCATGCACGTTCATCATTCCTTATTTTAACATGAAGTTGCTAAGAACCCCTAATAACCTTACCACACTCGAATATCCTTGATGCAACTCTTAAAAATGGAGACTATCACACATGGTTGTGTCAATATGGCTCACACATGCATGTTAGTTCATGAGTTCATGCATGTGAATATGAACAAGAAAAAATATTCCACGATATATTCTAACCATGTCACAAATATATTTTCTAAAATAATATTCCAATGTGGAGGAATATTATATGACATGATAAACATCTTATATTATGTTGGAAAAATATTCCAATATTTTGCCATGTAATTCACCTAGTATACGTCATCAAGAATAATTGCCACCCCTTCAACCCTCTTGAAGTAAATAAAATCATCGTTGACACTAGAAAAAATTTTAATAAAAAATTCAAATAATGCACAAGGTTTAGGAATTTTTATTTGTTACAAAATAGGTGGCCGATTTCAAGTTCAACATAAGTGTGAAACAAAATTGTCAACAAAAGTGACAAAAATTTATTTTACCAAAAAATGTTTAGTTTTTAAAAGGTGATTAAATAGGATTATGTTATATACAACATAAAAATCATAAGACAAAAGATATTTTAGCCATTCAAATCACATTAATGTGAAATGACCCTTGTTACAAGAGAATGTGAAAAATTGAATTTTGCAAATGTATCCGACATTGTAAGATAATTAGGAATGGTCATCAATGTACGCATGTAAGAAAAAGACATTTAGCAAAATAACTTTCAATCTAAAATTTAATTATTGTTGTGATGAAATCCAACATGTTTGTGGTTGTTGTTAATCATATTAGCAAACTATTAATTTTATATTTTGGTATGAATCAAGTTATTATTCAAGGAATGGGTATTTAAATCAAGAGCTTTCATAGCACACATTATTAGTCTAAATGTGAACTCATTTGTTGTGTTGTGAAATTTCTATACAAGTTTGTCATTCTCAACATCTTTGCTCCACCTTGCAAATATGCCTTGTTGAATTCATAAAAACTTAAACTTGTACCTTGCTGTCATGAAAAAAAAAGATGAAGTTTATCAATGCAAAATACCAAATAGAGGTGGGATATTGGACACGAAGGAACTACTTGCAAGATTACAAAACTTATACTATGGTGATTTGTATTTTTTATGAGGGTTTTTTCAACAGATTGTGTTAGGCTTTGGGAAACAATCCATGGTCAACACACCCCACAAATCAAAACTATAGTTCATTTGACTCTTAAAGCAGTTTGATTATTTATTAAGATTTATTTTTCAAAATAAGTATGCACTCAAAAAATGTAATGAGCAAAAAGTGGTCGAAGAACTTTATTGACATGGTGGAATATTCATACGAGTCATTAGCACTTGTTTATTGCAAGGTGGCAAATGCATTGGTTTGATGGTCAAAACTGGTCTCAAAACTCCATTTTGAATGGGAGGATCTTAGAACTTGGTAGTGAAGACGAAATGCCAAAAGTTGTGAAAGAATCATGCAAGGCAACAAACAATGATGGACCAAGGACAACAATAGAACAACTTCGAATGTTGAAGGTTCACCTCAGTTTTACCAATTACAAGGTCACCCATATAGATAAGGTCTTAGAATCAAATGGTAGTCATAGATTTTGGCAGATTGAAAGGATTGTCACAAGCAAGGATATCTAATGCATTAATAACAATGAAATATTGTTTTTAGTTGGTGGAAGATGTGTATGAGTGTGGAACCATACATTGTTTGGTTTTGTAAAGTTCAATTAAATAAGGGATAAGAGTCAATATTTATGAACATGGACCATTTATAAAGTAAACAAAATGATCTCAAACTTATGGGTTATAAGATTCAATGGAGTGTTGGAAGTAATGGAAATGATTGAAATCAAACAAAGTTTCCTTTAATTGGAAGGTTGGCACTCATATTGTCAAGTGTCAATGACCTACATCAAGATCCCACGATGCTTGAGTAATTATGAAAGGATATTGATATTGATTTCATGTAAAAAATGGTAGACGTGTTTTAATGTAATTTATGGTTGTTCTTGATAACTAGTTGAATGTGAAAATAGAAAACTTTTCTATAAGCACAATAAATGTATGAATGTGTTACATTGTAGGGGTTTAACAAATAATCGTGATGTGAAAAAAAAAATGATGAGAAGGCAAGGAACTATCAATTATAATACATTAACAAAAAGATCATTCTAAGAGGAACAATTGAAGAAGAAGAATATGAAGAGTTCTTTACCCCAATGGAAAGCCCAAGAAGAAGTCCATCATCCACTTGTCATGTGAATTCAATGGAAGATTTGATAGAACACTTTGCAAACAATTTCATCTTTCATACCTTAAAGAACAACAAAAGCAAAAATTAGATTATAAGCAAAGAAAAATAAATGTTAGAAGAGGGTGTTGAAACTCTTATTATAAATGATGAAGAAGAAGAGGAGACCAATGACCTAGAGACACCAATCGTGATAGAAGTTGACATCCAAGAATTCAAAGCTAGAATGATAATGTATTGAAGTTAACATATGTGAGAAGTAATTATGTGTAAAAAATTGTTTGAAAGGTTTTTTTTAAGTTACCTTCTTCCATGGAAGCTAGTAAGTGTGTGTTTATAAAAAACACATTATAACCTACTTGTAAAAATAATTCAAGATGTAATTGGACAATCCTAATCCTTCATGTTGAACTTTGCATTTCTCTCTTTGTGGAGGACGTTCCCTTGTTTATTTAGTGCATACTAGCATATGTTCTTATTGATTTAGAAGGTTTACATTTTAAAACCCATAAAACATACCCAATATGTTTTTTAATAAAAGTTAGTAACATGATTGGTCCAACCCTATGGATTGGCCTTACTAAATAATATGTGAAGCAATATAGTCATGGAAGCAAAATTTTTCAGTTTCTCAAATTTCTTGTGCCTATATGGATGTTGACAACAAATCAACACACACACACACACACACACAAAAGATTTGTTTAGTGGCCAAATTGTATAATGTTTTGCCTAATTTATAGAATCTTTAGGGACTTTGAGTAATTCATAGATGGTAGGTAAATATTAAACCAAATAAATTTTCATGTTGACAAACATGAAGGTGTATGCCTTATAGTTGACACCAATTTGTGGTGGAAATGATTTATTATTTCCTGATTAAGTGAACTAAAGGATTTTACTACCTTTTCCAAAGTCTTATTTATCAATTTTTTTTACAAAACACACATTTACTTATTTACAAGTGTAGTATGAAAATGGCTTAATATTCAAGGAATGTTTATTACAAGCCACCCACATGATATTTGTTAAGGTTGCAAAATGGATATATACTCTTAATAAATTGTAAACTACAACTATCATATGTCCTCAACCAAAATTTCATGATTCAATAAACTTATCTACATTCATGATTTTCCATGTTAAACTTCTCAATATTAAATTATTAAATTTCCCATCAAGAATCTTAGAGGAGGTTGTTGAAGTTTATTGCTTTGGGGAAGGAGAAGGTAAAGGAATGGTTGCAAATGACATCATCCAGGAAACATAAAAGATGTAGAAAAAGACTCAAAATCATATCCAACCATTAGTCTCCCTAGTTTGGAGGTAGAGAAGGAAGGGTGCGTAAGATTCCTTGCAAGGACATTTATAAAAACAAATAAAAAAAATTCGAAGAAGTTGGAAAAAAGATTCTTTTGTCTATTTTCTGTTTTTGTGGTTAGCAGTTCAACTATAAGAAAATTTCAAAATCCCAATGAATTGCAACAAGGTGGTGGGGAATTATACAAATGAACATAGAAGCAATGGTAGATGAGTTTTACACATATCAAAAAACGTATCTTGAATGAAGGAACGATCAAAATGTTGGTAACATGAATCATTCCCATTAATTTTTAATGTTTTGGGAATGAAATCATTATAATAAATTGTCAAGTGATTATTTTGAAAATAATTATTGGCACTTCCTATATTGAAAATTTAATAGAATACACAACACAATTACATGGAATCCACCATCCCATGAATTCGTAAATTTTTTTTGTTGAGAATGAATTGATCATTGCAAGCATGGTAGTGGCATGCTCCAATAGTAATTTTTTGGAAAAAAGGATGACAAAGTTAATGAAGTTGTCAACATTTTGATTCTAAACAGGGATACAAGATGTCGAGTCAAAGACATAAGGCATTGACATATTGCTTGGGATATTCATAATCACAAGATCAACTTTCATATTTGGGGAGATCTATAGTGAAAGAAAACCAAAATTCAATTGAAGTTGAACAAACAGAAGTTGGAACTTAAGAACAAGAAAACTAAGAAACAAGTGTAATGGGAGTAAGAGGTCAATTAATGAGAATATTGTTCATTTCAAGACAAGGAGATCAATAAATCAAAATTCAATACCAAATTTTGATGATAGTGAATGCTTTGGGATGGCATCCTCACAAAAATTTCACACTGAATTTTGGTGGATGGATCATTTCCACCAAAATTTGGTACCAAATTTTTGTGAAAATGACCATGAATTTGGTTGCATTTACCAAAGTTCAGTGTTGAACTTTGGTGAATGGAGCCACTCCTAGTCATCATCAATGGTGCAAACCTTCTATGGTTTTCATTTCTAAGCATTTGGACAAACCATTTCTTTTCTAGCTAAATATCGCCAATTTTTTACAAAAAAAGAGGTCATGTTCCAAGTACAAGGGAAAAGTTGGGGGATGAATGCCTCCAAATAGCCAAAAATAATATGTCCATGGCCATGTGATAGCCCAATCACTCCATCCACCATGATGGGAATAACATGAGCTTGTTCTATGGCCATGGACCATGTAGCCTAGATTCTATCTTAACCTTCCAATTTTCACAAGGTGGCTACATCTTGGCCTTCTATGTTGCCAAAGTAATTGCCCTAAGGTTGAAATAGTAGCCAACAAGTTTACAACTAAAGTTTTAGATTAGAGCGAGTAATATTAAACATAATTGTTAGGGTTTGAGCCAAAAATCATTTTGCTTTTTCAGTTTTAGCTACCCACCTTACTATTAACTACCTTAATAAATAGTACTACTATGTAGCATTTAGTACTTATGTTAATAAATTATAATGTAATAAATTTCTAATATCCATTCTACTATCTTTTTAGGACTTGGGCATCCTTTTTTTGGGTAGTGTGGAGGATGAAAAATGTTTCTCCACTTTGAAGTTCCTTAAATCTAGCCTTTATAATAAGCTTGGTGTGCATCTACCTATGGTTGTGAAGACGTTTCGGCAAAGATTCTTCATTTTGGCAAATTTTCCATACAAGGAGGCTATTAAATTTTGGATCAGTGAAAACAAGCAGTATGGTGATTCATGAGTCATGATTCTTGCTGTTGTTGTATCCTTGGAAACTTGACCAAACTTTCAAAGTTGCATGAATCCTTTTAGTTTCCATGATGTTGAACCATTTAAAATTTTTTGTTACAACTTACAATCTTAACACTTGGATTTGGCGTCTTGGATTTGGTAGCTTTAGTGACACTTCTTAGACACATGGGTGATTTTGGTTTTTGATTTCACAATGCAAATTGTTGCATTTAGGCTATGAACCTTCTTTGACCCATTTATTTGTTTTGAATTTTAGCTTTTTTAATGTGTAATTTTTAACATTATCAAATAGATTTTCTAATTGTAATAACCAATGGTAAATTATAAATATGAAAAATACCTATGTTCTTTTTGTATTTTCAGTTATGATAAGAGGCATTTGTTATTTTGCATACCACTTATGTTGCAATGGGTAGTTTAAGAGGTTCAATTCTTCCATAAGTGACAAAAACTTAATCTAAAGTAATAAGCATACAATGTTTTTTTATTATTGAAAAGTTGTTGGTTTTGCAAAATTTAACTCTATTTAATTTCAATATGGAACCTAAACATCATCAAAGCAAATGTCCATGGAACCAAAAAAAAGGTGTATTTGTTGCATTTTAATACACTAAAACATTTGGTTTTTCACATCTTATTGAAAATGTTTTTTTTAATGTAACAATTTTTTTTTCACAATCCAAAATATGTATTAGCCTTTTAAAAATTTTACATCAAAAACCTTTAGTTGAAACGCTAAAAAAAAAACCTATGTTGCTAGCTATAATTAGTTTAGTTGATGGCTTGATGCAAGTTTTGCAACATGCCATGGGTTGTTGGTGCAATTGTAGTGAAACTTTGAAAATGAAAAAAAATGACTAATCTAGACACAAAAGTTGGGGGAAGGAAAATTTTATCTTATAGTAGTAATGAAATTATTAATCTATCAAAATTCTTCAAGTCAATGCCCAAACTGTAGCCTAGTCACCATAATGGAAGTCCATGAAAGGTTAAGGATTTTTACCTTATTCTACCAATTTTTTGAAGAACGTAACTAAATAGGAAGTAGAAGAACACATTTGCAAGATTTTGAAGATGTATCAGCTAAGGAAATCACTTCTAGCCTTCAATTTGGTTTTTGTTGAAAAGGGGTTTCTTGGAAACCCTTAGATCTAGGGCAAACTTATCCTTGGGCAGTACCATTAGGAATGTCACAACCCAAATTTCTTTGACCCATTCAGTTTCAAGACAACATAGGTTTCACATAGAGAAAGCTTTTCATTCTGAATTATTTTTCAAAGGCTACCCAAGTCATGTAGAATTCAGAAATCTAATTAAATTTACAAAAAAATGTGTTTTAATGTTGAAAATGAATTCATAAGGGGATCCAAGCATGATAAAGTATGCCCAAAAAAATAGTCCTAAGAAATTTTGATTTAAAAAATAGTCTCTTTTGAGCATTAACATTCAAAAAAATATTAAAAACTATTTAAGTTGCATTTCGAAATCATAGAACACTTCATTGAGATTATTGTAAGTTGAACATAAAGTTTAAAGAATTTATATATAAGAAAAGTGGATGAAAAGTTGTTCTAAATTGGTTGATTGTTCAAATTTTGCCAAAATAAATTTACATTAAAACTTTGATAGATTATGACTATAATATGAAAAGTTGAAATTATATCCATACACACTAGGCCTTCATCAACTTGAAAATATGATAATTATAAATGATGTTTCATTTTCATGTACATGTAACTTAATTTTGTAGAATTGTGACAAGTACTTTCTAGTACTTGCGTCTCAAAAAATGTATTTAAATGCATATTAAAACATGTTTTTTCTTCAATATTATGCAATGAAGTTAAAGAACTTCTAATTGTTAATCATTGACTTAAATAATATTCATGAATTTAATATATTAAGATATATTCTATGGATACTTTCCATAATAGCAGTAAGTGTCTCTGGTTGGCATACTTTACCATGCTTATGCCCAAGGAAAAAGTTTTAGGAATGTCGCACAAAAGATTTTTTTTATCAAGAACACAAAAGGAATCTATTTTTTGTGAATTTTTTTTGGATGTTAATTTTGAGAATAATTCAAATGCCAACCTACTTGATGTCTTTTTATAGATAATTGATTACATCAATTTTGATTTAATTATGAATTTTTGAAATCAAGATTTAAAAACCCCAAAGGCCCATTTAAGTCAATAACACAAATGATAACTATATTTTCACCTTTTTTTGTTTTAATGACTAGTTTGGATCATTCCCTTGTGCATGTATTAAATAAACAAGAAAAATATCTATTATGTAACTGGAAGGACACTTAATAGAAAAAAATCAATAATTGGGTTAGGAATGGGTTGGGAATGGATCAGGAATCAAAATGTTAATGCATATTATATGTTTTTGGTTCTTCATTATTTTTCATGAGTGTGTGCATAGGTGGGGAACACATAGCCCACCTAGTCTAATCAAATAAATTAATTTACAAGTAGCTAAATTTTATTTCTTAAATTGGGTCCAACTTTCTTATGATTTTGGTAAGGTGGTTCTTAGTGGTACCACCCAAGGAAAAGTTTGCCGTCCAGCCTCCCCATGAGGAAAAACATCAATTGTTTCACATGCACATCAATAAGGGACTCAAAAGGCATGATGTCCTTTTTTTGGCCTCTTTTGTTGGTATTCAGGGATGTTGGAATCTTCTATTTCCAAATTGGAATCATTTATTTTTCCCTTCCCTTTTTCCTTGTTTCCATCATGTTGCTTCCTTTTGCTGTTGGTTTTTACCTCCAGTTCTGAGGATGCAAAACATTATACAAAAGCAAGATCATGCTTATCTCAAAGCTCTCTTTTAGAAGAGGTGTGCATGTGTTGTCCTTAGGGCAATCTAACTCTAATTTCAAAATAACTCTTTCATGTACATTATGCTATTTGATTTGGGATCCTTCCAAATTTTCAACAACCTAGGAATTTCAAGAATAACATCACTTTGAAGTAGAACAAAATTGAAATAACTAAAAGAAACAGAAAGAGATGTTAGACGTAGATTGATCCAAGCAACTATGATAGGAATTGGGGAACAATTCAAGAAGACATGCACTTGAAAAAGATTCTTTTTAGAGCTTTGATTGTACCAACTTGCTACTCCCAAGCCTTCCTCCTTCGAATTCAATCCTTTGATTTGAACTCTTGGAAAAATGCAATCTCCCAAATGGTAAGCCTCCATTCCTTGATGTAGTGTATAAGGGACAACAATTCACTTGTATCCCCCATAGATAAGCCAAGATCCTTCACCATCGAAACATACAACTTCTTCCCCTTTACTTCAAGTTGCATATAAATCAATAAACAACTCTTGTGAGTCTTAGAAATTTGAAATTGTGCGAATGTAAGAATTATGTAAAGAGTTACCTAGGACCAGAAGGTGGCCTTATGCAACCATTGGAAAAATATTTTGTTAGAAAAACCTTTCTTTGGAATTTTATTGGTTTCTTTCAAGACATTTGACTCATTCCATTGGATGAACCAAGCCAATTTGTGCTTGTTGGAGATCGCAATTGAGGCAAGCATTTGTAGCTTATTGATGAACATTTTAGGGTTAGTGTTCATATCATAATGAATTTGAATTTGAATCATGAACTTAGGACTAAGGGCTAGATCATAAATGGGCAGATGTTTGGTGAAAGTTATCAAGTGGTCTTTCCGGACCTATTCCATAGCTTTTTCCATGAAGGTTTGCATCTTGGCTGTTGATCTCCAACTAGGATTCGACATTTTTTCATAGTAAAATTTCACAACAACATCAATTGTTGTGAAAAGTTTTCTCTAAATCCAAAAATAAACATGCAAACAAGTTCAAAATACCAAAATGCTAAATTGAAATAACATACCAAAATTGAAATATTATTGAATTGGAGTCAAAGGAGGGTTTATTGTTACCTTATACATGTAATGAAAAAAAAAACCTTTACATTCAATGGATACCATGTTTTACGTGATTTGGTTTTGCATTTCTTATACAAGTTCGGAGTTACAACATTTATCAATGGTTTCAAGGGTATTTTTTTGATGTTTTAAATTCTAAAAAACTCGTGGATGAAGCTAGGCTTAACATGGTCTAATTCAACAAATTTGCACATTCAATTCAAAGTGAATGAATTAAACATGACATTAAAAAGTACATAAAGTTTAGGGTGAATGAAATGGGTATTGCATTGAATTCAGGTTGAGAGAAATAGACATATCATGTAAGAGATAATTTGTCTATTACTTATTGACGTCAATCATGGCAATCAGTAACCCCACTAGTCTTTTTGTTATGTTCAATAATATTGAATTAACACAAATGTGCTAAGAAGCATCTTCGGGGTGTACCCCAATGATGAATGACATCCATGCTTGGAAATGGTGATTATTTTCATCCCATACATAAAACATATGCCTAGAAAACCTTAAAAGATCTACATTCATTTTAAGAAACATCTCAAAGTTTTTATTCACCTCCTTCCAATGCGGATCCCACCCTTCATAAGAGTCAATATAAGGGTTTCCTCCCCTTGCCAATTTATAGTAGAAACTTAAAAAACCTTGTCACCTTTTCAGTACCCCATTTGGAACACATGTTCCATATTCAATACATCAATCTTCAATGCAAGTCTAACCATTGGCATGGAGATTATCTTGCAAAGGGGAATGTTCATGTGAACTTTCTCCTTGGGTGTATTTTG
>Ga0116231_10013407_pt1 | contig 11536 bp, 14 predicted proteins | sample S1TSphgellanicum_2_FD_89695 | JGI IMG/M metagenome (GOLD analysis project Ga0116231, IMG submission 89695) | Host-associated microbial communities from peat moss isolated from Minnesota, USA - S1T2_Fd - Sphagnum magellanicum MG | ecosystem: Host-associated > Plants > Peat moss > Unclassified...
CCAACCCGCCCCTCTACCCCTCAAAGGGTTGTGAGCTAGGGAGCGTGCTCCGACTCCTCCTTATTCCGCTGCTTTCTACTTGGGCTCACATTTGAGTCCCTTGAGGAGTTGGGAGTGCGACATTTGACATGTTGATCTTCTCCTTAGAATGGACAATGTTCAGGTAGTTTTTATAATTCTAACTCATTGTTTCGTGCAATCGCCATTATATCTATTGCAATACACATTTGCATTTTCCACTTTCATAAAGTCTTTTGTTTTTTTTTTACTCTTCCTTGCTTCAAGTGTTTGGGTGCCTTTCAAGTTTAAGATCCTTTGATTGTCGAGAAACACCTTTAGCCCGTAAAGAAACCTCTTTCCCAATAGCTTTTGGTGGCATTGGCCTCATACCGACAACCACCATTGCCCCAACAACCTATTTAGGGAGCTTGGCCCTTGTAACTTCTGTCATAATTACAAGGTTTATGGTCGATCAACATCCCTTCCTTCTCTTGAGTTGACAACAACATTTTCCTTTTCCAACAACACCTCAAGGCGGCTTGCGATCTACTACTGCCCCCAGCACACACATGTCTTTTTCCTTTTCAACAACTCATCGAGCAACAAATGGTTTAATTTCAAGATTCCATCTCAAAGCATTTGCACCATCATACCCTTTTTAACATGCTTTTTGATAGGATATTTGAGATCCATCATGTTCAAATCTTATCATGTTTCGGCCTTGGGGTGAATGTTTGGTTTACAACTTGACCATCCTTTCTAACCTTTTGATTATTTTCCCCATCATTTTCCATAACACTTTGAATGTGACTTGGATTACCACATCCTTCAATTGCAAGTATCCCTTGATGCATGTGCACACATCCCATTGATGTTACAAATATGCACCTTTTACGTTACGCTCATGGTAATGAATGCATGGGCACCCATGATGCAGTTCACAACAATTTTGTTGCCATTGCATGAGATATTAGCTTCCATGTGGGACGAGAGCAACTACACGTGCTTCCTTCAACCATGTTCCATTTTTTTTGTTAACGAATTGACATTGTGCTCACCAAAGATGGAGTTCACACCCTAGTTGATATTGCCATCCAACACGAGCAAATTTATTTTGTCAATCTTGCGCAACTCAAGGATTTACTGCCTTTGAAGCAACTCAAGGCAAAGAAAGGAATTACGGTGACCAACATCCCACTAATCATTTCCTCTTTCCAACAATTGATGTGTTTGGTTGTTGAGACAAACAAGATGATGTGTTCTTACATGATTATGCCAATGCCATGTGGAACTTCAAAGGGCAAGAAGGCCCTCCTCTTTTAGTCTTTTTATCAAGACAAATCTCAATTAAATTAATCAAGTGGTAGTGGTAGGTCTAACTACTTATCGACTTCCACCCTTTCAAGATGCACCCCCCATCACCACAACTAACCTAGAATGAATGGTCAGTTGTTGAGAGAAAGAAATTTTGACATCTAGTTTGTGTTAGCTTCATGTCTTGTAATTAATGTTATTATAATTATTTTTTTCCCTTGTATATTTTCTAGATCTACGATGTGTTTATTAATAAACTTTTGCAAGGTTAACACAGAGAAAAAGAGTTGATTTAATGGGGAGTGACAATGTGTTGATGTCATGTTTAGGGCCACTTTAAACAAGGGTCTAGGGACCAAAAGTGTAAAGACCAATTTGAAGCAAATTCAACCTTGAATTGGACCCTTCTTCACATTAAAAAATACATTTAAAAAAAAGGTACAATGATTGTGTCTAAAAGCTTGGGGTCCAATTTGAGGGTCCAATATTAAAAATGTGTGATTGATACGTGAAAGGATTAGGTTAATTTTGGTTTTTTTTTTCATGGTTTTTTTTAGTTTCTATTTTCACTTTCATTTCGTGCATTTGGAAAGACTAAAAATGCTTTCTTTCTAGCAATCACCTTGGGTAGATCCACAAAACCAACCATGTTAGCTTTGTAATTAATAAAAAAAATGGGGAAGCACACTGTTGGTGTGCTATCAACGATGTCCTCAATCAATAAATTTGTCTTCCATTCTCATAGAATTTGAGCAACGAGGATAAAAGATAACAATTAAAAAAAGACAAAAAACAAAGAAATGAGCAACCTTGGACCGTAAGTTTTCTTTTTTGGTCTGGACCAATTGGTTTTCCCTCCAAAATGATGCCCATTTAGGCTAAATCACAATTTGATTTGTTTTGATCTTGAACCCTTGTGAAAAAGCCTTGGGACCAATCTAAAACTCTTGACCAATAAGAATGCTTGATTTCATTGGACCTTGCTCTTGAACCCTTGTCTAAAGTGACCCTTACATTAACCATAGATAAGTCCACAATACTTTTGCACACTCCAAAACACAATGGACATCCTTTCTAATCAATGTTCCTACTTACTGTGTAACGACTCTTTGAATAGGAGAAGGAGGGTTCTTATGCCTACTCCTCAAGAGGGAAAGATCTTTCCCACTGGCAATGCCCTGCTCTTGTTTGTTTAATGTATCTACAGATAACTCTTATAGAGTGTTAAAACCCCCCCCCAACAAACTCATTGACTAAAGAATCTGGCCATTTCTAACTTCTTTTCCTCAAAAGATGATAATTTCTGCACAATTTTTCCGAAAAGACAAAAAACCGATTATACACTTTGCAACATATTATTATAATTATTATTCTTATTAGTTGTGGCTGCAGTGCAAAAATTTGCCAAAAAGAAAACACTAGTTTAGCTATGTTTTGTCTTGCAATTTTAAACAAAATTTGTCTAATTTTTGTTTCACTCTAATGCATCAAAGTCATTTACCCTGATACACCCATGGGTATATATATATATATATACTAGGGTACTCACGTACCCTATGTGACAAATAAATGGTTTTATTGTGATGAAGGTGATGGGGGCACATACATGACCCTCACTTTCTTGATTCTTGTGAGTTCCATTCGGGCCTCGGGTGTGACCCAAACTAACATAACATTTTACCTTCAAAGTGTCATTGTGGATGGTCTTATTCCGCATTGTTCTCGGACTACACCCCTATTCCAAAGAGCCGGCCCTTTTTGGCCCAGACTTTGCTAAACGGTGGGTGGGGAGGTGTGCGGGCCTAGCTACCTAGCTTTCCATATGACTCCATAAATAAAAGAAAAAAAAGGACTTTTTAATAATTTTATTTAATTCATGTAGGTAGGTTTTCAACATTTTCCGGGGGCGGGAGGGGGGGGGTTGGGGGGGGGTTCAAAGAGGTGCTTTTCATACATCAACGGTTGTCAAAGAGTGCCATTGTACGTAGTTGCCTTTGTGGTCCCAATGATGAAAACATGGTGGTAGTTTCATTTGCGGTGAAAACGGCAAATTTTTTTGGAAAAAAGAGGGTGAAAGAGAAGGGTTTTGGGGGTGAAGGACTGGGGGTCATGGGGCACGTGCGGGGAGCCCGGGTGGTGGTGGTGGTGTCATATCATTGGTGAGGAAAAGAAACAACAAGCTGAAAAGCAAGCAAAAAAAACTGAAATGATGTCGCAAAGCTTTCACAACCATACATTGATACTACAACAACAACAACGCCCCCAACATGTGGCCCGTGGTGAGATATCACTTGCACTTGCACCAGGGTGAAAAGCCAACCAAAAACCAACCATGGATCCAAGGCCACAAACCCATATCAACTTTTGGAGTCCTTTTTTTTTTTTTTCCTTTGTGTGTGTGTGGAGTACCGTTCACAATATATAAAGATAAGTACTAAAGTACTTACCTATCTACCTAATTAGGTTCATTTCATTTCTTTCTTCGGTCCCAAGAGAAGGAAGAAACAAAAGACCCATCAACTTTCAACACTCAAAGCAAAAATGCTTTGATTCAACATTATGTAGCATAGTGTGGTCGGTCGGTTGTCCCAAAGTGGGTCAGTATCATCGACAAGTAGGTAGGAAATGTAAGTGGTTTACTATGTAAGTAGGTAGGTAGGTAGGTATACTCAAGTAAGGCACCCAATGGTAACCCTAAACATATATTATTTTTAGACATGCTGAAATTTTCTAAGAAATTTTTTAGCAAAGAAATTTTTTTTTGTTGTGAAAGGAAAATGAAGCATATTTTGGAATAATCTATTTTTTTTCAAAATGTGATCTTCAAAATTAAATAATTAATCAACAGAGACCTGAACAAACTTGCTATTCAACTATGGTAGTAGTAGTATACAAGCAAAATGCAGTTCATAGGGTAACAGGTTCTATGGTAGAGGAAGAGATGTGATACCGGTAGAAGAGTCGGATACCAGCTCTTCTTCTTCAAGGTTTGGCTTCTTCTTTGGTATGTTCCATGGATGCTGCTTGTCCTCACAACTACTTCCCTGACCAACCGCGCACATAAACACAATCGTGCTTTACCCTCCCCACTTATGGTGCTCTCCTCCTCCTTGTTGCCTGCTCACCAACAACTGAAAACAAAATCATTAGGTATCACAATTGTGAAGAGGGAAGAAAACCAGCACAATTTGTTAATATAGAAAGTACAAGAAAGCTGAAAGAAAAAAGGGGGCAAGCTCTAGAATGCAAGAGGAGCTACTAGGTTGGTAGTAGGTACTGCCCCCCCTATTTACAACTGCTTGTCGCTTCTGGGGATTCCTCCAATGGTGACTGATGATGATGATGATGATGATGATCAATTGATGACAATGGTAAGAAGTACTAAGAACTTAAGCAAGGATCTTTCTTCCTTTTCCCAAATTCATAGATAATTCTCTAACCAAGAAGTTCTCCTCCTCCCGCGCCTAACTGATTCCAAAGATGGGAAGGAGCAGCCTCATCCCATATTTGAGGAAAAATTTGTTGCAGGTCTTTTGATGTAGTTGTGTATTGGCACTGCTTATTTCGGTACTACCTATACTATCTATCTATCCTATGCCGCTGGTGCTCAGTGCTTACAGTTCTTTTTCACCACCACTCATTCATCATGCATGAAAAGGAAAGCAAAGTAGGGCAATAGGTATCAGAAAGAAGACATCAAAAGTCAAATAAAAAATTGGCGAGAGAGGCAGGGACCCACTATAGAGGTGCTGAAGTCCACCCTAAAGACAAGGGCATGCGGTCGATCCCTTGCCTACTAGCTGAACAAGATTCCTCCACCCACTTTTGGCTTCACCTGTCCCCACCACTCCCCTCCAATCCAATACAAAGATTATCTGCAGCCAGACAACCCCAAGGGAAGTGAGAACTTGAACACCAAACATAATCTGCAGTCAGACAAGCCCAAGGGAATTGAGAACTCGAACACAAAACATAATCTGCAATCAGAGGCAATTGAATAAACAGCAGTGGCAGAACTTGGATCATTGCCAACAAACCTGCAGTACCAAGGTGAGAAGAAAAATGAATCTGGGTTCCATGTCCTTAGTTACTTGCAATAAGCACTGCACTACTCCCATTACTCCAACATTCAACAGTTGAATACTTATATAGTATCCATAAGAAGTACAGATACCAAGTAAAAAAAAGTAGTCCAAACTCCACAAAACATGTCTTCACAATGCATGTTTGCTTGCAGAAGAAAAAGCATGGAAAGAAATGGAGAGCATCATGTTCTGGAAGTTTGAAACAATCTGGAGTCAATTACAAGCCAAGATCATCATCTGGATTGAATCACAGGAACAAAGGAGGGTTAGAGACTTTTTTAAAATCTTCACCTCATCAAATTCATGACATTTCTTCCTTCATACATTTGTGTGTGTGTGTGTCCCACCAGAACTCTAAATAGTTTTCTGGAAGCAAAGATTGTAAACATCATCACCAAGAAGACATGGTACAGAAGAGCTCCTGCTAATCAGGTTACAACCACCAACATGACCTTTATGCACATCCTAAAAGACTAACCTTGCTCCACCTGCCAGGAATTTTTTTTCTGGCTTATTGCATGACAGATGCAATATGCTTCAACTGTACAAGCATTTTCTTGGATGTCCCATTTGCCATCCCCTGCTTCAACTATGTTACAGTTGAGAAACTCACACTGCCCCTCACTGTCCCCTCCATTTTCCTTGTACATGTCCATACACTAGCTGTTGTCTTGATATGTAGAAGCAGAGAGAATCCATCCTCTTTAATTGACAAGAGCTGCACAACAAAGTTGCTTTGACATATACCCATCTCCATCAGCAGCAACTGTTACAGCTGCTGCATGGTTGAGTTCTAGTAATTCCCTTCAGGTGCTATTGGTACAAACCAAGCCAGTTATACCCCAGCTCTGATGCTCCAAAGTCTTGAGAAACATTCGACAAGCTCCTCTCTGCATCATTGACTTCAGGAGACAGACTTGAATTCGAGGGTGAAGCATATACATGTTTGACCTCAGGTTGGGGCCGTCAGAAATGTTACAATCCCACATTCTGGTAGGGATGGCAGTGAAGAGGAGATAAATAGGATCCACCCTTGTGGGTAAGACATCTTCTTCTTCTTCCTAGTTCTCAACCTTCGAGAGGAGCCCTGTGAGGAATTCCCTTTCGTCTCTTGCAGCCTGATCGATGGGAGGCGATGGGTGGTGGTGTCCTTGGTGACATGTTGTCTTGGAGAAGATGATGATAAGAAGCTGGGGAGAAGTTACTGGTGCTTGACATGGGGGGTCTCTCCGATGTCAGTTCTGAAGATTGCCCCAAGTTGTATGCCTGGATCTCGTCAATGGGTTCTCGGTACAGAGAAGAAGCAGCAGCAGCAGCATTGTGGTGAGCGTTTGACCCCGTGATGGGATGTGTTGGCGAAGAGTCTGCTCGTAGCTGTGAAACCTTCTTTGAGCGCACTGGCTTCTTGTAAGAAGAGGAATCCTCGGACTCTGAAGCTCCAAGAGCATGACTACTACCTTGAGGTCTTGGTTGCAAAACAAAAGACAAATTTCCATGCCTCTTTATTCCATCAAGCTGCACGAAGACGACAAAGGGACGACATTCGATGTCAAGATTCTCAAGATCTGATCCAGAGCAACAGAAGAGAGAGAGTACTGAATGAATTCCTGGAATGATCAACGTGAATCTGAAAATGGGTTGTTGTTGCAGTAGTAGTACGTACGTACCTTACAACCAAGGGAACAGAAGCGGAAGGTGTCCAACAGGCTGCGCTCACAAGACTCGCAGGTATTGGTAACTCCTTTGGCCGGCCTGGGTTGCGGTCGTTCATTCAGAAACACCACGCGCGCGCTGTTGATGATGTAAGTCTGGACGCCTGTGATATCCAGCACCTTCTGAATCTCTGAGACTCGGATCACATCGTGGTACGACGAACGTCGAATCTGCAGCACGCCGCCACAGACACACGCAGTTTTTGGTCAGAAAACACATTGAGAGGTCTGTTAACAGGACTGCCTTCTCACCCAGACCTGAGGTCTCGGGCGCGGCCGGAGAGAGAGAGAGAGATTTCAGTGTTCCCACACCTGCACAACATGGTGGTCCTTGTGTTGCGGCAGGCAAAGGGAGCAAATGCCGCCGGAGCCAGTGCATTCCAAACAGAAGAGATTGCATTCGCATTTGTGCGAGACTCCGTGAATCCGACACGAGGAAAAGAACGTCGTCGCCAGCAATGGCTTCAGCCATCGCGGCTCCTCTCCCTCTGGATGATTTTGGCCGTCGTCTCCTTCGATCCTTATAGGACCTCCCTGTCAATTGCAAACACGATTGTCAACCCGCAGCATCTGATTCTAGAGCTCCTCATGAGAAAGGATGAGGAAACAAATGCACCGGCCGCACTTACGCAAGCCCTCTAAACATTTCTTGTACTCTAGACAACAGCAGCAGCAGCTTCGGTTAGGCCAGAAAGGTGTGGCGCTTCACGGTCCTAGTGACACTTCTCAAATGTTTTCTTTCGTGCGGCATTCTCACCGTCGTGCAGCTCCTCGTCGTTACCATGAACCTCAAGAGCTTTGCTTCTAGATAGCAGTTTTGCGAGAATCTGAGCCTGTCTGTTACAGGCGGGAAAGAAGCGGCATGCAGCTCTTCTTACCATGGTTTTAATTCTTCTAGCCTTGGCAGGAGGGCTAGAAGCTTGCTGTGGCTGCACCGTCTTGATCGCCAGCGAGGAGTCTTCTTGTGTCTGCGGCGCCAGAATCTGCAATCTAATATCTGCTGCTCTGATATCTCCAACTGTGTGCAAGTCCACAAAGCAAAGCGGTTTCCGCAACGAGAAGCTCTCGTGTGTTATACCGATTGATCGATCTGACACGCGCCGAAGAAATCTACTTCCACCTTACACAGTCGACAGCAACAAACCTCCTTCCGGTAACACTAAGTTGCAGGCGTCTTTGAAGCCTCAGATCTCTGCAATGAGCACACAGATCGTTGTCAGACTACATGACTTAATTCCAGATTGCAGCAGCATCCTTCATGCTCTTCCTAAGCGACGCTGCAGCAGCATCTGAAGGAGCAAGAATCAAATAGATGCGTAAGCACGGGGGAAATTGCACAATGCGGCATTTGACATCACAAGATTTTCAAGGAAACACATGGTGATCTATCTCCTGCAGCCATGCTCTCACACGGTTTTTTGTCTACATGCAACAAATCTGACAATTCCAGATGCATCGCAGTTAGTATGTACAGAAATTTACATCTCGAGTTCTCATCACTCCGGCTAACACAATGCAACAGTCGAATTATGCAGAAAAAACAGAAATAAGTTCTTCTTTGCTGGAAGAGTTCAATGCCGAAGAGGAGGATCTATTGCTGTTCAGATATCATCTCTCTTCTCACATTCTAGCGGTTTGGCAATTCCAGGAAAACAAGGAACCGATATTACTATACCTTGATAGTGTATCCTAGACGATACACCAGCCACCAGGCAGCCGCTCTTGAAAATTTGTCTATGACCTTCTTGTTTCCAATGCAATGCCTCTGCACGTCCGGTTGTTGTCCTCTTCGACAGTGCACGCGTCCCTAACAAATTTCGCTTCTTTATATGTAAAGCAGAGCTCCAAGACAATCAAATTCCACCAGGTTATATTCTTCTCTTCTTCTTCTTCTTCTCCTCCTCCTCTTGCTTCTTCCCTCCTTTACCAGCAACAAGCAGGTCTCCTCCTCTTCTCCTCAAAAACAAATCCTCTCTCCTCCTCCTCCTCCTCTTCTCCTCAAAAGCAAATCCTCTCTCCTCCTCCTCTTCTCCTCAAAAGCAAATCCTCTCTTCTTCTTCTGCTCCTCCTCCTCCTCCTCCTCTTGCTTGACTCGAACACTTGGAAATTCAATCAATCTTCCGCTTTTTCTCTTAATCCTCCTCCTTCCGTGGAGCAACTCCAATGCTTGCCAGAACTTTTTTACAAAACAAAAAGATTCAATCGCTTGCCACGAGTAACCAAAGGTTGTTCAAAATTGATGCATAAAAGAGACACTCTCTCCAATGAAAACACCAACAACAACAACAACAACAACAAAAAACCAAAACACAACGCAAATAATTACCACTCAACACACCCTCCCCCCCCCTCTTCTTCTTCTTCTTCTTCTTCAAGTCTTCCTCAAGTCCGTCTTCTTCTTCTTCTTCTTCTTCCTGCCTTCTAACTAAGGTTCCAATTTTCAACCCATGTGCCAAGTCAAGAGTGGAATTTTATTGTTTAAAAATTTCTGAAAGAAATTAGTTTTCTTTTCTTTGCTGTGGTTTAATTAACAATTTTTAATCAATGCTAAATTTTGTCCGTAGGCTTCTTTTCTTTTTTTTCAAAATGGCTAAAAAGAAATTTTTTTTTCTATTTTTTAGATTTTTTTTTTGAAAATTTGGCAGATTTCTCCATTGGGTTTTTTTTAGCATGTAGTCTAAATTTAGTCTGTTGGCTTCTTCTTTTTTCCAAAATGGCTAAAAGCATTTTTTTTTCGGTTTTTTAGTTGTCGAAAAATCGGTAGATTTCTCTATTGGGTTTTAGCATGTAGTCAAAAATGTGAAAGCCACTTATAAACATTTTTATTATCATATCTTGTTTATTTATAGCCAAATTTGGTTAAACTGTCTTATGGACACTCATCACTTCAAAGCGACATCACCAAAAAAAATTAAAAATGATGAAACCTTGCCCTCACCTGTCGTCACACATTTGGTATCATCGGCAAGCCCTCGACGATGACGAGTAAGTGTTTATCGAAGTGATTTCATAATGTTTTACACCCACACCGATCGATGACTTGGGGTGCACACCGAGGCGGTTTCATAATGTTTAGACCTACGATGGGAGAGTTAGTGAATAATTTTATCCCAAAAACTTCAACAAAATCAAAACTAAAAATCTTATGGAAAAGAAAAAAATTGGGGGCACACTCTTGGTATTGTTGGAAAGCCCTCAATTTTTGTAATTTTTCGACCTAAGGTGGTGCAAGGGATATTATGATATTATTGGGTTTTAAGAATCATTTGGAAAGAGAAATTTGTTGGGGGGGGGTGTAAGGAATTGACAATTGGGCCAACGGGCTAAGGCCACACTAGGTAAGAGCGAAAAAGGGGAGGAAAAAATGGGGACGGGTGGGGGATAATAAGTACTAGTTTGGGAGGGGGGACCTGTGGGTGTCCTTTTTTTAAAAATTCTTTTTCCTTTTTTTTTCTTTTTTTTCCTTTTTTTCAATGATTCGCAATTGGTAGGTGGGGACCCATTAGGCGACAACAACACAACTACTCTGGCTTCCCAATTTCCTCATTTAATTTAATTTTTTTCCCCTTCTTTGTGATACTTACGTTTTGCAAGGGGCTTGTGATATGACTACAATCACGCGATTGGGAACTTGTTTTTGTTAGGAAGAAAAATGTGCAAAATAGTCAATGGATGTAAGTTATTTTGGAATTGCATTGGGAACGTTGTTTCTTAGTAAGAGAAACGCCACTAAAAAGTCAATGGAACTAAGTTGTTTTGGCATTGCATTGGGAACGTTGTTTCTTAGTGAAGAAAATGTGCAATAAAGTCAATGGAACTATTTGGCCATTGTATTGGGAACTATTGGGCATTGGATTGGGAACTCTTTGGTCATTGGATTGGGAACTCTTTGGTCATTGGATTGGGAACTAGTGGGCATTGGATTGGGAACTCTTTGGTCATTGGATTGGGAACTATTGGGCATTGGATTGGGAACATGTTTGTCGTTAGGAAAAAGGTGCAAGAAAATCAATAGAACTGATTTGCTGTTGGATTGGGGAACTTGTTGATTTTGGAAGATACCATGTCCATCAGAGTCAATGGGACACTATTTGTCAAGGAAGTGGAAGATGTGGATGGATGAAACTTTGACATTATTTCTCAAGGAAGTGGAAGACGTGGATGGATGAAACCCTTCTTTCGTTTTTTCTTTACATTACATATAATAAAGGACGTCGGGATGAAATGAAGCTTTTCATCCATCCGTCCAGATGGTGTTGGGAGGATGAGGAATGGGTTTTCTTTTTCTTTCTACAAAAGAAAAAAGAAAAAAACAAATCCCCCCCCCCCCCCCCCCCCCCCCTCACAAAAAAAATTTATTGTCGTTTCCTTACCTATATCTTCATTTTTTTTTATTTTTTTTAGTGTTTTGTGGGGGGGAGATAA
>Ga0116231_10013408_pt1 | contig 11536 bp, 11 predicted proteins | sample S1TSphgellanicum_2_FD_89695 | JGI IMG/M metagenome (GOLD analysis project Ga0116231, IMG submission 89695) | Host-associated microbial communities from peat moss isolated from Minnesota, USA - S1T2_Fd - Sphagnum magellanicum MG | ecosystem: Host-associated > Plants > Peat moss > Unclassified...
ATCAGCATATATTTTGATTTTTTGGGCATCCTGAGGTCTATACTTTAATTGTAACTGGTTTTGGTATAATTTATCAAATCGTTATTAGAATTTCTAAAAAAGGTGAGATTTATAGCTATTAAGGAATGGTTTATGCTATAATTTCTATTGGTTTACTTGGTTTCATTGTTTGAGCTCATCATATATTTACTGTTGGTATAGATGTGGATACTCGTGCATATTTTACAGCTGCAACAATGGCAATTGCTGTTCCGACAGGAATTAAAATTTTTAGTTGAATTGGGACTTTATTTGGGGGTATTTATACTTTTGATTATCTTATTCTATGAGTCTTAGGATTTATCTTTTTGTTTACTATAGGAGGTTTAACTGGTATTATTTTATCTAATTCTAGATTGGATATTGTTTTGCATGATACTTATTATGTGGTTGCTCATCTTCATTATGCTTTAAGGATAGGAGCTGTTTTTAGATTATTGGCTGGTTTTTTCTACTGGTTTCCTTTGTTTTCTGGAGTCTCTATAAATTCTAATTATTTGCTTATTCAGTTTTTGATTTTATTTGTTGGTGTAAATATAACTTTTTTTCCTCAGCATTTTTTGGGTTTATCTGGGATACCTCGTCGTTATTCTGATTATTCCGATAGTATGTTGTTCTGAAATGTTGTTTCTTCTTTGGGTGCGTTTATCTCCTTTTTTGGTGGTGTTATAATTTTATTTATTGTTTGGGAAGCTTTAGTAAGAAAACGCTCTATCGTTACGGTTCTAGTGGGGTATTGGGATGTGGAATGAAGGTATGAATATCCTTTGAGTTTTCATGCCTCAAATGAAACTGCTAAAATTTATTTGTAATCTAAAAGTATTATTACGTTTGATTTCCAATCAATTATTATTAGATTAAATATGTAAGCTTTAAGTGTACAATTGCAAATTGTAAGAATATTCTATTATATAATTTTTTATGTACTTTTTGTATAAGGGATAAAATTAGAAAATAAAATATTTAATTGTTTTTATTTTAGATAAATTTTTTTGTGAAAAATACTAAAATAAGAAAAATAGTTAATAATGATAAATTTGGTTTTATTATATCTGCTTATATTTTTTGTTTTTAATTAAATTTTTATGTTAATATTATAATTAAATTTTTATATTATTAAGTTTAATAATGCGTTTAGTTTATGTAATTGTTAAAATAATTGGGTGTTAGTTTTACTGTTTATTAAAAACATAGTTTGTGATTTCACAGATGGTTTCTGCTCAATGAATTTAAATAGCTGCAGTAATCTGACTGTACTAAGGTAGCATAATCATTAGTTTCTTAATAAGAAACTGGAATGAAGGAATGTAAAAATTATTGAATTTTTAGCAATCATATTAATTTTTAATTTAAGTGAAAATACTTGTATTGAATTATTAGACGATAAGACCCTATAAATTTTAAATTTTATTTTATTTGGGGTAAATTTTTTTATTATAAAATTGTTTGGTTTGAATTACTTTAGGGTTAACAGGGTAATAGCAGAGTTTAGTTCTTATTAATTTTGTTGTTTACTACCTCGATGTTGGATCATTATACTAATAAAGTAGTCTTTATTAATTTTAGTCTGTTAGACTAGATACATTTTACGTGATCTGAGTTTAGACCGATGTAAATTAGGTTAGATTTTATCTATGTATTTAATAATGTAGTACGAAAGGAATATTATTTTTATTATTAATAGTATGATGTCAGAATAATGAGATAAATTTAGGATTTATTAATTTTATTAATTTTGTTTTGAGTTTCTTTTTTAATATTTAACTTTTCTTATTTATTTAGTGTTTTATTTTTAGCTTTTTTAGTTTTGGTAATAATATTGTTGTATTTCTCTTCTATAGTTTATATTAAATTTTTAATTATTTTAGTTTATATTAGAGGAGTTGTTGTTTTTATATTATATATTTCTTGTATGTGTTGATATAAAAGAGATTCTTTTTCAAGTTATTTTTTGATTTTTGGTTTCTTTTTTTTTTATATTTATGATTTTGGCATTTATTTTAAAGTTTCAGATATTGGGGAGCATTTATGAATATTTTTATTTTTTGGATTTTTATTTAATAGTTTAGTTGTTGGGTATTCTATTACTTTGTTTAAAGTTGCTGGTTCTTTGCGTTTTCAGGTTTAAAAAGTTTATCTTAATGGTTTGCAGTCATTAGATTTTAAATCATAATTTTAAGGTTACGATCCTTATTGTTATATGGTTAAGCAAGTAGTGTATTCAGTTTTTTGGTAACTGAGATTTTTTAATAAAGATAAAGCAATGTTGTGTCGGTTTGTCGTATCGAAGATTTATCTTTAATGGTAAGTGTTTTGGTTATAGTAGTAATATTAGTTTGGTTAAATTGAGTGGTGGCTGAGGTTCAAAATAACTTTTATGATTTTGTTTTTTAGTTTGGTGATATTAATGTTGTTATTTATAAATTTTAGTATAAGTTCTAATAAACTTAGAATACTGTTTGTTATAAAGATTTTTATAGATATTAAAAGAATCTCATATATTCTAGTAAAAATTATGTTGGCAGTTGTTGTTTTTTTATTTTTAAATTATAATAGCTATATTTATTATAGAGTTGGTTTAACTATAAATTATGGCTATGTTTTTATTTATGCTTTTTCTATAGTTTTTTTGTTGTGAATTCTGTGAATGGTAAATAATATTATTAGTATACTAAGTCATTTTCTTCCCTTAGGTATTGAAGGTTTATTAAAATTGTTTATTCCTGTTTTGGAATTAATTGGAGTTTTAATTCGTCCTATGACTTTGGCTATTCGTCTAGCGACTAATATTAGTTGTGGCCATGTGGTTCTTTTGATATTTAGATTTTTTGCTTTCAATATTGCAAATTATTTAGTTATTTCCATCAGAATTTTATTATTTGGACTTTATTTTATTGAATTTTTAGTTTGTGCCATTCAAGCCTATGTATTTTGAAGGTTAATTTATATTTATATAATGGAAATAGAAATTTAGATAGTTAAATTATAATATTTGCTTTGTAAGCTTAAGTTTTCTAAGTAGCTCAAGTAGCCATTTATTTACACTAAATAGGTTTTCTAGTTTATTGTGCCAGAAATTGGGCTACATTGATGTTGTAGTAATTAGGATTTTAGTATGGCAGATTTATGTGTTGAATTTAAGTTTCAATTATATAACTGAGAATAAAGTTTTTAGAATAAAGGTTTTGGGAATCTTAGGAATATTTTTAATTCGTTTGTGCATTGAGCTATTAATTATCATTGTCATAGTTTTTTTAAGTGTATGTTTTTTGACTTTATTTGAGCGTAAAGTATTAGGTTATGTCCAAAATCGTAAAGGGCCTACTAAGGTTCTTTTTAGTGGTGTTTTGCAACCTGTAGTGGATGGTGGTAAGTTGATTTTAAAAAGAATATTGGTTGAAAAGTTTTATTATTTTTTTATTCCTTTTTTTTCTATTTTTATTATGGGTGTCTTAAGTCTTAGAATATGGTTTTTTAGTGTTTCAATCTTATTAAATAATAGGATTTTTTTTATTTTGATAATAAGTTCAATTGTAGTTTATGTTTTGTTTATTTTGGGTTGAGGTAGAGAAAATGTTTATGGTGTTTTGGGAGGTTTACGAAGATCGTCTCAAATAGTAGCTTATGAAATTATTATATTTTTTGTTATAATTTTAGTGGTAATTTATTATATAAGCTGAAACTTACTTGATTATGGGTTTTCTGCTTGATATCTTTTTGATTTATTTATTGTATGACTTTTAATTTTGTTAGTTGAAACCAATCGTAGACCTTATGATTTTGCTGAAGGTGAAAGTGAATCAGTCTCAGGGTACAATATTGAATATATAGGGGTTTTGTTTGCGTATATATTTATTGCAGAATATGGAATATTGATTTTTTTTAGTTGGGTTACTAGAGTAATTTTTTTAGGCTATTATAATTTTTGATTAGTTTTGCTTTTTTTAGTTGTCGTTCGTGGTTTTGTACCTCGAAGTCGTTATGATATTTTGATATCAAATTGTTGAAAATTTGTTTTTATAGTTTTAAGGTTTATGATGTTTAAATTTTTTTAATGTGAGTTGTTAAGAAAAATTATTTAGCTCAATTATTAAATTACTTTTTATTAGATTTAGCTAGACCTAGGAATTTGTTGTGGTTTTGAAATTTTGGGTTTATGTTGGGGATTTCTATAGTAATTCAGGTTTTAAGGGGGTTTTTGTTGTCTTTGTACTACAATGATTCTGTTAGATATGCTTTTTATTCTGTTAATTATCTTATATTAGAAGTAGAAAACGGCTATGAATTTCGTTTTATTCATTCTAGTGGAGCAAGTTTATTATTTTTTTTAATTTTTATTCATATAGGTCGAAGGATTTGATTTAAATCTTATTATATAATTGAAGTGTGGGAAACAGGAACAGTTATTTTTTTGATTATAATAATAGTATCTTTTTTAGGGTATGTTTTACCCTGAGGTCAGATGTCTTTTTGGGCTGCTACTGTTATTACGAATTTATTATATGTAATTCCCTATGTGGGGGGTTCTGTATTAGAGTGGGTCTGAGGAGGTTTTAGTGTTGGGGGTCCTACTTTATCTCGTTTTTTTATTTTACACTATATTTTTCCTTTTGTGATTTTGGTATTAAGGTTAGTTCATTTAATATTCTTACACATTAATGGTAGAAGGAATTCTCTAGGGGTTACTAGGATTAATGACAAGGTTGAGTTTCATTGATTCTATTTATTAAAAGATATAGTTTCTTTTTTGTTACTAATGTTTTTATTTGTTTTAATATTATTATTGATGCCTTTTGTTTTTATGGATTCTGAAAATTTTTTGTTTGTAGATATCATAAAGACACCTGAGCATATTAAGCCAGAATGGTATTTTTCATTTGCTTATTGTATTTTACGTAGTGTCCCTAATAAGTTAGGGGGAGTAATTGGGTTAGTAATAAGAATTGTTATTTTGATATTTCTTCCTTTAATAACTAAAAGATTTTTTAAGTTTAATGATTTAATTAGTTCCTATGTTGTAGTTTTTCATTTCGTTATTTTTTTTATACTGACTTGGTTAGGGGGTTGTGTAGTTGAATGACCTTATAGAAGGTTAGGTGGATTTGTTAGGGTTTTGTATTTTTTGTTATTCTTTTTCTAATTAAATAATTATTATTTTGAAAATAATATTTTTATTAATTTATGTTTTTTGGTGTTTTAATTTTAGGAATAGTTTTAATGATAATTGTTTTATGAAGAGATTATATAAAAATGTTAATTTATGTAGAAATTGTTAGTTTAGTTTTAATTACTATTTTATTATTTGGGTTGAAACTTGATTTTTTTTCTTTAAATTTTTTTTTTGGTGTTTTAATTTTTTTAGTGTGTGAATCTAGAATAGGATTCTTGTTATTTATTTTTTACATTAGAATAGAAAGAGAAGTGGTAAAAAAGTTAAGATTAGTACAGTTTTAATATTATTAATACTATCTAACTTAGAAATTTATGGAATTTTAATTATAGTACTATTATTAAAAGATTCCTTGTTTTTAGATGAAGAGTATACTATCATAGTAAAGTTTTCTGAGATCAATTTTTGGATAGTTTTTTTAGTTTTATTTTTGTTTTTTATAATAATAATAATTGATACAAACATGAAAACTAGCTTAAATATTTTATTTATTGTATTATTTTTAATCATAATGCTTAGAAATTTTGTCTCTTTTTTTTTATTATACGAAATAGTTTTTATTTTAATTATGTTTGCTATTGTTTTATTGGGGTATAGTTATGAGCGTTTGATAGCTTCTTTTTTAATAATATTTTATTCATTTTTATTTTCAAGGCCTATTTTAATGATATTATTGTTATTTGATCATGTTTTTTTAATAAAAAGGTGGTTGAATTACTCTGTTTTAATAAATTATTTTTTTGTTGGTTCTTTTATAGTTAAGTTTCCTATTTTTGGTTTTCACTATTGACTACCTGTTGCTCATGTTGAGGCTTCTACGATTGGTTCTATAGTATTAGCAGGAATTTTGTTAAAATTGGGTTCTATTGGTTTGTTGTATGTAGTTATATACATAAATTTTATGATAAAATTTCATTGAGTGGTTTTAAGAGTCGTGTTATTAATATTAATAATTTTAGTTTTAAGTGACTTAAAAATAATGATTGCGTATTCTTCTGTTGCTCATATAACTATAGTTTTTTACGTAATAATATTGGGTTTTAATATTGGTAAAAAAGGTGCTTTGTATATAATATTATATCATGGTTTTATTTCTCCGCTAATATTTTGAGTAGTTGGAATTTTGGCTTGATGAAAAACTCGTTCTTTATTAGTGGTAAAAATGATTTCTTTTTCTTACATATTTATTTTGGTGTTGTTTTTTCTTTGTATTATGAATATAGGTTTTCCTCCTTTTATAGGGTTTATGAGAGAGATTTTAATATTAAAGGCTACTGTTCTGTATAAATTAGCAATGTATGTTTTGGTAATGGGTGTATTGTTTAGTTGTTATTATAATATTTATCTCTTTTGATGTTTTAATGGTTTTATAGGTATGGTGTTTAAGATGAATTTTTTCAGGTTTGATCTTTTTATGTTTTTAATAATAGTTTTATTTTTGAATTTATATTAATAAAGTAAACTGATACGACATATTGTGGTTATGTAAATATTTTAATAGTGATTATGTTTATTACTAGAATTTTTTTGTTTACTTTTCTATTAGTTTTATTAATTTTTTTACTTACAAATCAGAGAGTCTTTATTTTAAGAATAAAACTTTTTAGCATTAATTTTTTGGCTGATTTTGAAGTTTTGTTTAATGTATGGAGAGTTTTTTTTTTAATTATAGTTTTGATAATCAGAATAACAGTTTTGTTATTTTCTTTTTCTTACATAAGAGGGCTTAGAGTAGCAAATTTTATTATTTTGTATGTCAGTTTTATTGTTAGAATATTATGGTTAATTATAAATAATAGGTTTTATTGAATAATATTTGGTTGGGATGGCTTAGGAGTAGTTTCTTTTTTGCTTATTGTTTTTTATATAAATCACGAAAGAGTGAATAATGGTTTGTTTACTATTTTTCAAAATCGAATTGGGGATTTATTTTTTGTATTATTTATGTTAGGAAGTTTTTCAATAGTTTTGTGAAGGGCTTTAATTTTAAAATGGGGTTTGTTTTTTTTGATTGTTGGGGCTTGTGTAAAAAGAGCTCAGTTTCCTTTTAATTCTTGGTTATTAGCTGCTATAAGTGCACCTACGCCTATTTCATCTTTGGTGCACTCTTCTACTTTAGTTGTTGCTGGTGTTTATATCTTATTACAATTCAGGTATTGTTTATTAGATATTTTAATTTATTTAAAATATATTAGTATTTTTAGTTTATTTTTAAGAAGCTTTGGATTAATAAATGAATTTGATATAAAAAAGTTAATTGCTTATTCTACTATAAATCATGTTTCTTTGATAATATATTTAATTAGTTTTAAATTGTTTAAAGTTGCCTATTTTCATTTAAATATTCATGCTATATTTAAATCTTTAATATTTATATGTTTTGGATTTTTAATATTATCTTCTTTCCATGCACAAGATAAACGTTTAGTAACGTTAGTAAATTTGAATCCTATTGTTAAAATAATTTATTATTTTTCTTGTTTATGTTTGGCTGGGTTACCTTTTTTGAGGGGGTTTTTTTCTAAAGATTTGATTATTGAAAAAATAATAAGAGTAACTTATGATTATTTTTTTATTATTGCACTCTTTTTTTTTCTAGGGATTAGAATTTATTATAGAGTAAAACTTATAAAGTTATGAGCTGTAAATTTTTCTTATAGTTTAGTTGAAAAAAATATTGTTGGAATGTGAAGTGTGATGTTAATAAGTAGAGTTATAGTAATTGTTATTAATATTTATCTAAGACTTGTTTTTAGGCTAAGATTAGAAATTTTATCTTTTAAACTAGCTATTTATATAGTTATATTAATTATACTAGTTTTTAGTTTATTAACCAATTTAAATTATAAAACGTACATGTATAATAAAGCTCAGAATTTTAAAGAAGTTTGATTTCTTGAAGTGTATAGTGTGGATAAATTTGTTTATTGAAATGTAAAAGCAACTATGGAATTTATAATTTATTTGAGTAATATAAAGTTATTCCTTATGATTAATTGATGAGTTATAATTATCTTTATTATTATTTTTTAGTAATAATTGAAGCTTAAAAAGTGTGGCTTTGAAGAAGCTAAGAATTTTTTATATTTTTTGAGGTGTATTGCATGTATTATTTTCGTTAATAAGGTTTAGATAAGGATATAACTGTAGATTTTCAAAATCTAAGATTATTCTGTAAAATTAAGCTAATGAAGCTGTGGGATTCATACCCCTAATATTTTTTTATAGTTTTATATAAAGTAAAAATGATTAAATAAAAAATATAAATAATTTTATTTTATTTTGATTAATAGCGTGCCAGCAATTGCGGTTAGACGAATAAAGTTTATATATTAATTCAGAAAATTTATAAAAGAAAATTCAAAGTTAAATTTTTTTTTTAAATATTTTTAATATTAAAAACAATGGGATTAGATACCCCAGTAATATTGTTAATGAGTAGGTAAAAAATGGATTTATTGGCGGTTTAATTATAATAAAGAAACTTGTGAATTAAATTAATATCGCATTAGTAGTAGTATTAAAGTTTTTTAGTTTTGTATGTTCGATGAAAATTTATAATTTTTGTTTATTCAGATACACATAAACTATACTTTAAGTTTTATGAGTTGCATGATTAATATAAATGATTTTATGAAGATGAATTTATTAGTAAATACATAAATATTGAATAATTTTTTGAAAGTACATATCGCCCGTCAGCTTTAAATTAAAGTAAGTCGTAACATAGTGTGTTTATTGGAAAATAAACATAATGATATTTTGAGGGATATATTCGTTGCAAGATGCTTTAAGAGTGACTATAGAACAAATTATTTATTTTCATGATTATTTAATAATAGTAATATTAATTATTATGTGTGTTGTCGGGTATTTTTTAGGGTTTGTGTTATTTTCAAAAACTTATTCTTCTAGAATTGTGGCAGATCACTTAGTAGAAAGGGTTTGGACTATTCTTCCTATTGTTGTTCTTATTTTTTTAGTTTATCCGTCTATTTACTTACTTTATTTAATTGATGAAAGGAGGGTAGAGTTTTTGTGTACCTTAAAGGTTATTGGACACCAATGGTACTGAAGTTATAAAATAGATGGACTGTTAAATTTAGAAATTGATTCATACATAGATAGTGAAAGAGCTATGCGTTTGATGGATGTAGACAACCGTGTTGTAGTTCCGGCACAAGAACATATTCGTGCTTTAATTACGTCGAGAGATGTCCTTCATTCTTGAGCACTTCCTTCTTTAGGAGTAAAAATAGACGCTATTCCTGGTCGTTTGAACCAGTTCGTTTTTATGGTTATGTTAAATTCTGTGATCCATGGGCAATGTAGAGAAATTTGTGGGGTTAACCATTCTTTTATACCAATTGTAATAGAAGCAGTTAGTCTTCGTGATTTATTATGTTAATAAAGCTTATATAAGTTTTAGCCTTTTAAGCTAAAGAAATTTTAATAATGGTTAGAGTATTTCATGTATTAAGACTAAGTTTATGACCAATTTTAATAAGAGCAGCTGTATTGGTTAGTTTTATTAGGTTATATTTATCAATAAAAGTAGGTTTTAATGTATTGTTATTAATTGCAGTTTTAGTTATTTTAAATTGATTTAAGGATGTGTCTCGTGAAAGTGATTTTTTGGTAGAGCACAGATTTTTAAATAATATTTTTTTTAAAACAGGAATGATTTTGTTTATTACTTCGGAAGTTATGTTTTTTGTATCTTTTTTTTGGTGTTATTTTGATTTTGTTTTGGTCGTTGATAGAGAGTTAGGGAGAGTATGACCCCCTAAGGGTATTCAAAGAATTAATCCTTTTAGTATTCCTCTATTAAATACTTTAATTTTACTCTCTTCTGGGGTTTTAATTACATGAAGTCATTTTTCTATTCTAAACAACGACTGGTATTATTCTGTTGTCACTCTTTTTTTCACTTTGTTATTAGGTGTTTACTTTTTATGTATTCAATTTCAGGAGTATATTGATGCCACGTATACTTTTATAAGTAGTGGTTACGGAAGAATTTTTTTTTTAGCGACTGGTTTTCATGGTTTTCATGTTTTACTAGGTTGTGCATTAATTTTTGGTAGATTATATCGTATAGTGATTTTAAGGTGTGATTCTTTGTCTCATTATAATTTTGAATTTTCAGCTTGATATTGACATTTTGTAGATGTAGTTTGACTTTTTTTATTTATTTTTATTTATTGGTGAGGTTACTAATGTGGGTATTATTAATTTATTTATTTATTTCTATATTAGTTCCGATAATTATAGGACTTGTAAGATTTTTAGTTAGTTCAAAAATTATAAGAGCTGACACTTTTGAATGTGGCTTTGATTCTTTTAATGTAAGTGTTTTCCCTGTTTCGTTACGATTTTTTATTTTTTGTATTATTTTTTTAATTTTAGATCTAGAATTAATTATTATATCAGTTACACCAATAGTAATGTGAGCTAGAGGGTTTGTAATTAATATTGTAATTTTTTTATTTTTAGTTACATTAAGAATTTTAACAGAGTGATTATATGGCAGACTCAGTTGAGTTGAATAAACTGGGGGTGAGCCCAAGTAAGTTATTTTAATTATTAATTTCAGCCAAAGCTGAAAGCTTTGATCAACTCACCCCCAGTTTAAATGAAATTTTTGTTTTCATTTTATTATTTAATGTGATTACCCCCTGAACAAATCCAGCTTTTAAGCTTTAATATATTTTACCCCTCCCCCCAAGGTTTGTAGTGAGAAGTGGGAGTGTTTTATTTTTAGTTATGTATTTATTTTATATTTAGTCATACTTTGTTCTTGTAACCATTCTGTTTTAGTAGTTGATTTTATTAATCCATCTATTATGTTATTTGCTGGCCATTTTATTTGATGATGAAAATTTATCAGCGTTTATATTGAATTTTTAATTTAAGTAATTTTAATTAAGATTTGGTTTAGTAGTATTAGTAGTAGGGGGACTTTGTTATAATTATAATATTGTATTTTTAATTCGATTTTATTTAAATAAAAAGTTGAAAAGATTGTATTTTTAAAAAAAAAATGATCTTTATTATTTTATTTTTATTTATTTATTTAGAATTTTAATATTAATAATTTGAATTTTTAAATAATTGGAATTTTATATGGAATTTTTATATATAGATATTTCTTGTATATTTTTAATCATTTGAATTTTATTCAAACCTTAATATTATTTTTTTTAATAAACAATTTTTTATGTATATATATATATATATATATGTATTGGTTAAAAAATAGGTTTTTTACTATTAAATAATTTTGCTAACTTTTTAATATTATTGTTTTTAGCTTTGTAAATTATC
>Ga0116231_10013409_pt1 | contig 11534 bp, 8 predicted proteins | sample S1TSphgellanicum_2_FD_89695 | JGI IMG/M metagenome (GOLD analysis project Ga0116231, IMG submission 89695) | Host-associated microbial communities from peat moss isolated from Minnesota, USA - S1T2_Fd - Sphagnum magellanicum MG | ecosystem: Host-associated > Plants > Peat moss > Unclassified...
AAAGCTTTGTTCGCAGGCTGGCTGATTGCCATGATGGTCTGGCTGCTGCCCAGCGCCCGCTCGGCGCGCCTGGCCCTGGTGCTGCTGGTGACCAGCGTGGTCGCGCTGGGTCAGCTCTCGCATATCATCGCGGGGTCGGTGGATGCGGCCTATGCGGTGCTGAGCGGGCTGGCGCCGATACACGACTACGTCACCAGATTTCTGCTGCCTACGCTGCTGGGGAATACTTTGGGAGGGGTCGCGCTGGTGGGGGTGCTTAATCATGCGGCTATTGCGCCGGAGATGGTGCCTAACCAAACATAAGAAAGAAAGCAGTTCTTTTTTGAAAAAAAGAACCAAAAAACTTTTGGACTTGTGGTTGTTGCGGATTCATCTAGGCCGCCTTACAAAAATCTGCACCCCGGGGCGACACAATGACCGCACATCAGGCACTCGAACACCAGGAACATGCCACGCACGCCGCGCACACCGGCGGCAACCGGCCGGCGCTGCTCGTGGCCATCCTGGCCGCGCTGCTCGCCATCTGCGAACAGCGCGCCAAGCATGCGGAAATCCGGCTGGAAGAGAGTTCCATCGGCGCCACCGACGCCTGGAGCCAGTATCAGGCCAAATCCACCCGCGCCATGATTTCGCGCGATCTCGCCGACGTGTTCGCCGCCGGGCCGGCCGATGACCGCGAGCAGAAAATCCTCCAGCGCCTGCGCGACGACGCGGACCATTACGAGCACGGCAAGAGCGGCAAGGACGACATCGCCAGGCACGCCCACGACCTCGAGGAGGAACGCGACCACGCCATCGAGGAAACCCACGCCTACGACAACGCGGCCGCCGCACTCGAGCTCGGCATCGTGCTGGCCACCGCGTCCGCCATCACCGCCTCGAACCGGCTGCTTCTGCTCGCCCTGTGCGTCGGCATCCTGGGCGTCGCGCTGGGCGTGCTGGGCTACGCGGCACCCTCGCTCGCCGCACTCTGACATTTTCCGTCCGGCGCGAGGCGGCAGGGCGATCATCTTTGATCGCTACATGCCGCAGCCGGCACCGAAGCGAAATGCGGGGCCGACGCGCCGGAAGGATGGACAAAAGTTTTTTGCTTCGTTTTTTCAAAAACGAATATCTAGCTTGCTCTCATCATTATGATTTCATCTCCAATTCCAGACCCACGCCGATCGCCTGGTGCGGCGGGATGTGCAGCCACTCGACCAGCGACAGGCCAGTGCGCCCTAGAAACAAAAACATGTGCTGCATCACCCGGCTCCAGAAACCCGCCTGCTCGGTGGCAATCGGCTGCGGCAGCATGAACACTAAACTCTCGTCCCAGGCGAAAGGCAGGTGCTGCGCCAAAATATCGCACAGCCGGTGCATTTCCATAAAGCCGAAGCGCACGTCGGCGGTAAACAGCCCGTCGCCGAGGTCATGCACGGCCACCCGGTCGGCAACCGGAACATAGGGTACGTTGTCATTGATAATATGCACCAGCAGCACCCGCTCATAGCGGCAATTCGCCAGCAGCCACGCATGGCGGCCGACCAGGGGCACACGCGCGAGGTTAAAAGTGAGAAACACTACGCTGCCGGTGCGCCTTCGGTCCCAGCCTTTCATGCCGCTCCGAAACTCCTCCACCGGCATCGACCAGGTCGCCAGCGCCCGCTGATAACGCGCCCGCCCGTCGGTCCAGATCGTCAGCAAGGTGAACACCACAACGCCAATCACCAGCGGCACCCAGGCGCCCTGGAAAATTTTCACCACGTTCGCCGCAAGAAATACGAGGTCAAAACTCAGGAAGAACACGCACAGCGGCACGGCATAGTACAAAGGCCAGTGCCATACGCGCCTTGTCACCACAAAAAACACGATCGACGTAATGGTCATCGTGCCGATCACGGCCAGTCCAAAAGCATTGCCCATCGCGTCCGACGAGCCGAACCCGAACACCATCGCCAGGCAGCCGGCCATCAGGATGTTGTTCACAACAGGCATATACACCTGCCCTTCGCTCTCGGCCGAGGTGTGGCGCACGGAATAGCGAGGTGCCAGACCCATGTTCACCGCCTGGCGGGTCAGCGAGAAAGCGCCGGAAATCAGCGCCTGGCTGGCGATCACCGTAGCCGCTGTCGAAAGTGCCACCATCGGATAGATGCCCCAGTGCGGCACCAGGCCATAGAACGGCTCGGATGCGGCGTGCGGATCGTGCAGCAGCAGCGCGCCCTGGCCGAGGTAGTTCAGCATCAGGCCGGGTAGCACGAGAAAATACCAGGCGAGGATGATCGGCCGCCGGCCGAAATGTCCCAGGTCGGCGAACAGCGCCTCCACGCCCGAAAATGCCAGCACCACCGCCCCGAGCGTCAAAAACCCCGCCCACCCGCGGGTGAGCAGAAAATGCACGCCGGCCACCGGGTTCAGGCAGTGCAGCGCCACCGGATAGCGTATCAGCGACACCGCACCCACAAAACCGATCGTGGCAAACCAGACCAGCATCACCGGCCCGAACAAGGCGCCCACCTTCTCGGTACCCCGGTGCTGCAACAGAAATAAAACCAGCAGGATCCCCGCCGTCAGCGGCAGGACAAAATGCTGAAACGCGGTGGTCGCCACATCCAGCCCCTCCATCGCCGAGAGCACGGAGATCGCCGGCGTAATCATCCCGTCGCCATAGAGCAGCGCGGAGCCGAACAGGACCAGCAGCACCAGCGCTCCCGGCCGCGCAAACGGCGCCGGCGGATGAGCCGATTGGATCAGCCCCAGCATCGCCAGCGTGCCGCCCTCGCCGTCATGGTCGGCGCGCATGACGAACACCGTGTATTTGATGCACACGGCGATCAGCACCGACCAGATGATCAGCGCCATCACCCCGGTAATCGCCGCCGGGTCGTTCGCAAACGCCGGCTGATCATGAAACACCTGCCGCACCGCATAGAGCGGGCTGGTGCCAATGTCGCCGAACACGACGCCGAGCGCCCCCAGCACCATCGTCGGTAGTGGTTTTTTCCCGCTCATAGCGCCGCATCCCTGATCCCTCTCTCCAGCTTCGCACGTGGTGCGAGTCGCCGCCACGGGGCTTGCGCGACTCGGCGACACATGGGTTAGGTTGGATCAAACCATGAACAGGTTAACGAACTGTGACCCACGACGAGGCAAATCTGGCAACCGCCGCCGCCGCCGCCGCGCTCATTCTCCTGCTGGCCTGCGTCATCCTGGCCCTGCGCATCCTCGGCGCCGTGCAATCCGGGCGGGGGATGCAGCGCCTGCGCCTGCTCGCCGAGCAAATCCTCGCGGCCCAGCGCGGCGATTCGGAGGGGCTGCGCACCCATCTCGGCAGCCTGCGCCTCTCCATGGAGCGCCGCTCGGCCGAACTCGCGGCCGCCATCGCCCGCGACCAGGCCGAGGCGCGCGTGTTGTTGGAGAGCAAGTTGCGCGACATGGCCGAACGGAACGCGCGCCACCTCGGCGACATCCAGCGCAGCGTCAACGAAACGCTGCACGAGGCGGTCGAGAGGCAGATGCAGACCAGTTTCGCGCGAGTCATCGAGCAGTTCGCCGCCATCCAGCAGGCGCTGGGCGACGTGCAGGCGGTGGCAGCGCAAGTCGGCGATCTGCGGCGGGTGTTCGCCAGCCCCCGCCACCGCGGCGCCTGGGGCGAGACGCAGTTGCGCGCCCTGCTCGACGATGTGCTGCCCGACGGCTACGTGGCCAACGCCCGCCTGCGCGACACCGGCGCCGAGGTGGTGGAATTCGCGGTCCGCATGCCCATGCGCGGCGGCACGCCGTTGCTGCTCGCCATCGACTGCAAATTCCCGCTCAGCGATTATGAGCGGCTGATGGATGCGGCCGACGCCGCCGACACCACCGCCGAGCGCGCCGCCCGCCGCGCCCTGGAGGCGACCTTGCGCCTGGAGGCAAGCCGCATCGCCGGCAAATATATTGCCCCGCCGGCGACGGTGGAATTCGCCATCATGTATCTGCCGAGCGACTCGCTCTACGCCGAAGCCGCCCGCATCCCAGGCCTGATCGAGGAGCTTGGCCGGTCGCAGCGGATCATGGTCATGGGCCCCAGCCTGCTGCCGGCGCTGCTGCGCACCATCCAGTTGGGCGCGGTGACGCTGGCGCTGGAGCAGAAGGCGGCGGCGATCGTGCAACTGCTGGGGGCGACCAAGCAGGAGATGCTGACGATGGATGCCGTGCTGGAGCGCCTGGCGAAGAATGCGGGGGCGATGGCCAATACGATCGAGGATGCGCGGCGGCGCACGCGGGTGGTGCGGGCGAAGTTGGGAGGCATTGCGGAGGTGGGGGTGCTGGAAATGGAAGATAAGTAGGTAAGGAGGTGTTTCTTGAACAAAAGCAGCAAAAAACTGTCGCTATTTATAAAAACCTAAAGTTTACTCTTCCGACCAAATAATAAAAGTTTTTTGCTTCTTTTTTTCAAAAAAGAAGCGCTTACTTACTTTCTTCATCACCACTCACGGGAGTGTTACTGGATCATAACTACTCCGGGTTGTAAGGTTTTCCCGCATTCTAGGAAAAACCCATGCTGGCCAAGCATCACTCGCCACAGAGGACGCTACGCAGAGTTTTCAGCACCCGCTCGCGCGGCGTGGTTGCGATGGAATTCGCCATTCTCGCCATCCCGTTCTGCGTGCTGTTCCTAGGCACCATGGAGGTTGGCTACGATTTCTTCGTGCAGATCGCGCTTACCAACGCGGTGAACCAGGCGGCGCGGAGCGTACAGGTCGGTGCTACGCAGTTTGCCGGGTCCGGCACCGCAGAGGCCGCCTGGGTCAGCAGTGCGGTGTGCCCTGCGCTCGGCAGGCTGCTGGATTGCGGCCAGCTCTATGTCAGCGTTACCGACATTCCCAGCGGCACCGGCCAGAATTACTACACCTATCTCTCTGCCAATCCGCCGAGCCTGACCGCCATGGTCTCGTCCACCAACTCGGCGGCCACGTGCGGCGCCGCGGCAATGATGCTGTTACGGGCCTATTATCTCAGCCCCACCTTCCTCGGCATACTGGTGCCCATCTGGTCGCAGGCCTCGCCTGTTAAGCCCGGCATCCGCGTGCATGTCACCTACGCCTCGGCGGGGTTCGTCAACGAGTATTTCACCGGCGGGGCAGCATGCTGAGGCGCCGCCGCTCGCTAGCTTCAAGGCGCGGCGTCGCCAGCCTGGAGTTTGCCCTGGCATCGCCGATGATGATCGCGCTGACGCTGAACGGCGTGGATGCCGCCCGCGCCTATTTGATCTGGTCGCAGATCCATTATGCCGCCAACGCCATCGCCGAGGCGGCGGAGAAAATGTCGATCACCACAAACCCCACCACCGGCGCCATCACCACCTCGCTCACCGCCGACCAGATGCAGCAGGCGATGAGCGTGGTCTATGCCGAGATCCCGCAACTCAATCTCGGCAACGGCGGCGGCCTGTTTCCCGACAACATCGCCGTGGTGCTCAGCTCGGTCAGCTATACGCCGCTGTGCACGGCAGCAACCGGCTGCGGGACGCAAACGCCTTACCTTGTATGGTCCAGCTATCTGAGCGCCGGCGGACCAAGCCTGTTCCAGGGATTCGACCGGCATTGCGGCACTTTCAGCCAGGTCGCACGCTTTCAGGATTCCAATGCGAACGTCAGCCAGATGATCAGTCCGGTGATGGCCGGCGGCACGGCGATGACGCTGGTGCCGCAGCTCGTCGCGGACGTTGTATATTCGTTCCATCCGTTTTTTCCGCCGCTGTTCAAGGGCACCGGGCAGATCCAGATTGTCGCCTCGGCCACGATGCCGTCTCCGGTCGGCGGCCTTAATCAAGTGGTCACGCTCAACACCAATGCTTCGACAGGGAATGTGCTGTCATGCAGCTAGAGTTTCTCGCCCGGGCATGGCGTCCGCGGCACTCTGCGGGCGCGCGCCGTGGCGCCGTTTCGGTGCTGTTCGCCACGATGATCATTCCGATCGTCGCCCTGGTGGGGCTGGCAATCGACTACGGCATGTGGAACGAGACCTACTCCTCACTGTCGCTGGCCGCAAGCGCCGCCGCGCTCAACGCCGCCAAGATGGCCGCCGGAGCCGATGCAAAAGGCGACACCAGTTACCTCACCGAAGGCCAGACCGCCGGGCAGCAATGGTTCCTCGCCGAACTCGGGCAGGGCGCCTATGCCGCCGACCCAAACGGCCTGACGCCGCCCACCGTCACCGTCACCAATGTGGCCAACGTCATTACCGCAACCGTGACCTATACCGGCACGGTCAATTCGATATTCGGGAGAATCTACAGGAAGGCGCTCTATCCGATCAGTGTCAGCGCCACGGCGACCATGTCGTCCGGGTCGTACCTGGAAGTGATCCTGATGCTGGACAATTCCTCCTCCATGGGCATCGGCGCCACGGTGACCGACATGAACACGCTGATGTCGCAATCGCCCTGCGATCAATCCAACGCCTTTGCCCGCACCCAGTCCAACAGCACCTACAGCCAGCTCTCAAACGATGCCTACAGCGAGTTTCAGACGTCCTGGCAGGGGGGCAATTACGACGGCACGATGACCCAGCCGGTGATGGACGGAACGCTCACGCTGAAGCCGGCAACACCGTCCAACCCCTCGGTGGCGATTCCGTTTTGCTATGCGACGACAGTGGCCAACGGAACCTGCCAGCAGGAGGAGCTGTGCCAGAACGAACTCAACAACTACCCCGCCTTTGCCGGCCCGCCCTGCGCCTTCGCCTGCCATTGGGACGGGAATTCAGTGGCCGGCAACGGCATCGACCTGTGGGCGCTGGCGCGAAAAAAGGGCGTGACGCTGCGTCTCGACACGCTGAAGAACGCAACCCAGAAGGTGCTGCAGGCGATGCAATCCAACAACATGGCAACCAACAATCTCAGCGTCGGCATTTACACGTTCAATACATCGCTGACCCAGGTCTATCCGACCGGCTGCACGCCGCTGGCCGCCGGCTGCGAGGCCGGCAGCAGTTGGTCCACCGCCATGAGCGCCGTCGGCCTGCCGCCGCAGACGGCGGGCGTTTACACCGATACCGGCATACAGCCGCCGCTGGCCGTCACGGCGGGCGATAATGACAACACCGCGGTCGAGGAAGCGATGAGCAACCTCGCCACCAAATATGTGACTGCCGCCGGCGACGGATCGACCGCCGCCAAGCCGCGCAAGGTCCTGATCCTGATTACCGACGGGTTCGAAGACGATCCGCTTGCCTCCTACGGCATCAACGGCCTGCGCCAGGCCATGCCAGCCAGCGCCTGCGCCCCGTTCAAAACCATGGGCTACACGGTGTACGTGATTTACACGCCCTATTACCCGCTGATGCATGCATGGTATCTGCAGTATGGCATCCCGATCGTCGAAGGCACCGGCACCGGCTCCATCACCTACAACCTGACCAATTGCGCCACGAACAGCAACGATTTTGTCACCGCCTCCAATCAATCCTCTCTGGACACTGCCCTGCTGGGCTTTCTCACCGACGCGCTGGATTCGCCCGCCACCTTCACGCACTAGGCTCTGCGCCTAACCGGCCCGGCACAGTCCGATGCAAGCAAGGCCTGCTTTTTGAAAAAAGCAAAAAACCTTTGCTCATGGAGTTGCATTCCAGACCCGGTCGGTCCGCATGATGTGTAAAAGTGTTTTGGTTCTTTTTTCCAAAAGAAACAGACCCTCTTATCACATTCGGGATGCGGCGGCGACCGCCTTGACCCGCATTCCGCTTCGCTCCATGCCGGCTACGATTTGGCATTGGAGGAAACCCTATGAACCCTGTCGTGATCGCAGTCGCCATTACCGGATCGGTGCCCCGCAAGGCCGACAACCCAGCGGTGCCGGTGACGCCGGCGGAGCAGATCGAGAGCACGCATGAAGCGTTCGAGGCCGGCGCGTCGCTGGTGCATATCCATGTGCGCAATCCCGACGAAACCCCGTCGAGCGACCCCGCCCTGTTCGCGCAGGTGCAGGAGGGGGTCCGCAAGCATTGTCCGGGGATGATCGTGCAATTCTCCACCGGCGGGCGCGGGCGGGACCAGGCGGCGCGGGGCAGTGCGCTGTATCTGCGGCCGGATATGGCGTCGCTCTCCACAGGGTCGGTCAATTTTCCCACTATCATTTATGAGAACGCGCCGTCGCTGGTCAGCGACCTCGCCACCAAAATGCAGGCAGGCGGAATACGGCCGGAGATCGAAATCTTCGACCTCTCGCATCTGCATGGCGCCAAGCGGCTGGTCGAGGCGGGGCTGATGCATGACAAGCCGCATGTGCAGTTCGTCATGGGGGTGAAGAACGCCCTGCCGGCGGAGGAGCATTTGCTCGACATCCTGCTCGGCGAGTTGCGCCGCGTGCTGCCGCACGCGACCTGGACGGCGGCGGGCATCGGCGCGGGGCAGGCGCGTGTCATGCAATGGGCGCTGGCGCGCGGGGCGGATGCGGTGCGCACGGGGCTGGAGGATAATATTCGAATCACCAAGGAGCGGCTGGCGGCGAGCAACGCCGAACTGGTGCGCCTCGCCGCCGATGCGGTCGCCGCCGCCGGGCGCCGGCCGGCCACCGCGGCCGAGGCGCGGGCTCTGCTTTCGATCGCCTGAGCCGAGGCTTGCCGTGACTGGCACAGGTGATGCTAGGCTCGCCGCATGTCGAACGACGTGCCGCTCGCCGACGATCTGCTGCGACTGACGGAACGCGCACGGGCGCGCGCCGAGGAGGATCCGTTCGGCAATCCGGTGCTGGCCGTCGCTTTGGCCATCAGCCGGCTGATGGATGAGGGCGACCTCGATGACGAGCGACTCACCGGCCTGATCCGCCATTTGCGGGATGAGGCGTTTGCCGGCCGGGCGCGGCGGCTGGCGCGTTACGTGGGGGGCGTCGAACCGGCGGAGGCGGAGGCGCGCTTCGCCGGCCTGGCGGCAAAGCTGGTACGGCCGGACCCGAATGACAGCCCGGTCCCTTTCAAGCATTTTGCCGGCGCCGTCGAGCGCACCCGTTTTGCGGCTGTCTTCACCGCGCACCCGACCTTTGCGGTGCCGCCCCCCGTCTTCAAGGCTTTGGCGGAAGCGGCCACCAGTGGCGCGCCCGTGCCCGAATTTGCGACCCACCGGCCAACACGGCCCACCTTGGGCCAGGAATTCGACGCCGCCCGCACCGCCATCGAACACGGGCGCGACGCGCTGGACCTGTTCACCCGCACCCTGCTCTGCGCCGCCCGCGCCTGCTGGCCGGACCGCTGGGCCGAGCTGCAACCCAAGCCGATCATCCTGTCGAGCTGGGTCGGCTACGACACCGACGGCCGCACCGACATCGGCTGGTGGGACACGCTGCGCCTCCGCCTGGTGATGAAGCACGCGCAAATCGCGCGAGTTCTCGGCCAGGTCGAGAGCGTGAAAGGCGCCGAACCGCTCGCCGCCCGGCTCGCCGAAGCGGCCGATGCGGTGCAGAACCAGATCGATGCCTGCCCGGCCTCGGCCGACCCGGTGCAGACCGAGATGTTCGCCAAGACCCTGGTGGGCGACCGGGAGGCAGCACTCCTCTCCCCTGCCCCGCTCGCCCCCTTGTTCCAAGACGCCATGGCGGCCGCCGATGCCGACGGAAAAATGCACCTGTCCGTCGCCCGCGCGGGCCTCGCCGCGCATGGCATGTCCCTGGCCCACACGCACACACGCCTGAACGCCTCGCAGTTGCACAACGCCGTGCGCCTGCGCCTGGGGCTGGAGAGTGCGGCCGACGACCGCGCCCAACGCCGCACGCTCCTCGCCGGCATTAACGAGGCGCTGGACAAGGTCGAGCCGGTCCCCGTGGATTTCGGCGCGCTGCTGGCCGAACAGGCGTCGGCGACCAAGCTCATCATGACCGTGGCGCAATGTGTAAAGCATATCGACGCAGGCGCGCCCGTCCGCTTTCTCATTGCCGAGACCGAAAGCGGTTTTACGCTGCTCTGCGCCCTGTGGCTGGCGCGCCTGTTCGGCATCGAGCAGCGTATCGAAATCAGCCCGCTGTTCGAAACCTCCGAGGCGCTGGAGCATGGCGCGCGCATTCTGGAAGAGGCGCTGCGCAGCCCGCATTGGCGGGCCTATCTGAAGCAGACCGGAAAAATGTGCCTGCAATTCGGCTATTCGGATTCCGGGCGCTACGTTGGCCAACTTGCCGCCAGCTACCTGATTGAGCGGCTGCGCCTGAAGCTGGCCGACTTGATGACGCGGCATGGGCTGGCCGATGTGGAACTGGTCCTGTTCGATACGCACGGGGAAAGCATCGGCCGCGGCGCGCATCCGGGGTCGCTGACCGACCGCTTGCGTTACCTGTCGCCCAATGTCGCGCGCCTGCCGTTCGCCAAAGCCGGCATTGCGGTGCGGGAGGAGAGCGCATTCCAGGGCGGCGACGGCTATCTGCTGTTCGGCACGCCGGCGCTGGCGCTCTCCACGGTGGCGCGCATTGCCGAACATGCGTTTGCCAGGCTGCCGGCAAGCGAAGACCCGATTTATGGCGAGCCGGATTATGCCGCGGATTTTTTCTCCAGCGTCGGCCTGTCGATGCAGGATCTGGTGGAGGATCCAGGCTATGCGTCGTTGCTGGGCGCCTTCGGCCCGGCACTGCTCGACCCGACCGGCTCGCGCCCGTCGGCACGGCAGAATGATGCGGGCGGGCCGGCTTTCATCCGCCATCCGCGCGAGCTGCGGGCGATCCCGAACAACGCTATCCTGCAACAGCTCGGCTGGTGCGCGAACACGCTGCAAGGCGTCGGCACGGCGGCGAGCCGCAACCCCGAGCTTTTTGTGGATATGCGCGAGCAAAGTCCGCGCTTTCGCCGCGCGCTGGATTTTGCGGCGCACGCGCTGTTCCATTCCGATCTCGACGTGCTGCGCGCGGTGATCGATCTGATCGACCCCGGATCCTGGCTCGACCGTGCCGCGCACGCGCGCCGTCCCGGCCGCGCGCGGGCGTTGGCGGAGGTGGCCCGCTCGCTCGAGCAGCTCGATCTGTGGGCGCCGGCGCAGGCGATGTTTCGGCATATCCAGGCCGATCATGTGCGGCTGCGCGAAGCCTGGCCGCATGCGCCGGAGATGGCGACGAAGGAGATGCTGCTGCACGCACTCCGTGTGGCGCTGATCGGCCGCATCTGGCTGCTCGCCACCGGCATTCCGGAGTTCTCGCCGCGCCATGGCACCACGCGCGAGGCGCTGCTGCTGCGCCTGCTGCGGCTTGACGTGCCGGCCGCACTGGTGATCCTGGGCGAAGTGTTTCCTTACGACCCCGACCCTTCCGTCGATCGCGATTACGCCGAGCCGCGCGGGCCGCGCGCTGCCTCGTCGTATCAGCGCGAGCACGAAACCATTTTCCGGCCGATCGAGCGGCTGTTTTCGCTGGTGCGCGAAATCGGCACCGCGGTGACGCATCATGTAGGAGCTTTCGGATGAGCCAGGCGCCTCTGGGACTGCGCGATGCGCTGCCGGCACCTCAGCCCGCACTGACGATTTTCAAGCGCAAGCCGGTGGAGCGCATGCTGGACGAGGCGGAGCCCGACCCGCACGCCGGCGCGGTGCTGGACCGCAC